>Ga0209488_10000958_pt1 | contig 24492 bp, 22 predicted proteins | sample Rivendell_Oct201_8_FD_188349 | JGI IMG/M metagenome (GOLD analysis project Ga0209488, IMG submission 188349) | Vadose zone soil microbial communities from the Eel River Critical Zone Observatory, Northern California, USA -... | ecosystem: Environmental > Terrestrial > Soil > Vadose zone >...
ATTTTATTTCTTTAGCGTAGGCGACGGAGACGTCGAGAACCGCCATGGAAAATTGTTTTTCGTCATCGATACCGGTAAAGCCGAGCGCGGACATTTGCGAGACGTATTGCGCGTCGGGCGCGAAATGGAAAACCCCAGCGCCATCGCCATCTTTCAGGTAGCCTTCGCAATCGAAGCGGCCAGCGTCGCGGGCGATGACGAATTTAACGTCCTGCTTGCCGGACTTGGAGAAATCGACGCCCTTGAAGTCGCTGGTGGGCCAATCGGATTCGTGATTCGAATTGTTGTGTTTGCTGTGATAGATGAGCGCAAAGGAGACCTTGCCAGGCTCGTCGCTGTGAGAAATGGTCCAGCTTCCGCTGCGGGTGTCGGAAGCGCGCGCGATCAATGCAAGTACCAGGGTGCAGGCGATCAGGATGTACGCGATTAATGCGTGACGGCGATTCATAGCGTTTGGATCCTCCATTTTCTTTACCTCTTAAAGCTGAGACTCGTTGCCGAAGGCCTGCTTCGACGAGAGATTCCTCGCTTCGCCTGGCTGCGGCAGGCAGGCTCGGAATAACGACCAAAAAACCGCCAGGCAAAATTCAGAGCACACGCGTAGCGTTGGGCCGCTGCGTCGCGGCCATGGGCCCCGATTTATTTACTCCAGTACGTTTGCGTGTTTTAGCTGGATCAACTTATCCAAATCGAGATTCTTGAAGCCGTGGCTGCGCGCCAGTTCAATAAATTGCGGCGTGATGCCTTGGACTTTCGCGCCGACGACTTCGTCGACGTCAGGCTTGAATCCAGCGGCTTGTAATCCCTTAATGAAATCCTCGGTGACACCCTGCACTTTGAGAGCGATCCACTCTTCTTTGTCGGGGCTCAGTCCGGTGGCGCGGATGCTGCGTACGTAATCGGCGTTAATTCCCTGAACCTTCATGCCGATCAGATCATCGGCGTCGGGATGAATGTTCAGTTCGTTGAGCTGGTGGATGTATTCGGGAGTGATGCCCTGGACTTTCATGCCGATCAGTTGGTCGGTGTCGGGCTTGAATCCGAGCTTACGCATTTCTTCGACGTACGCGGGTGTGATGCCTTGCACTTTCATGCCGATAAGTTGGTCAGTGTCCGGCTGAAAACCGAGTTTGCGCATTTCGTCGACGTATTGCGGCGTGATGCCTTGGACTTTCATGCCGATGAGCGAATCGACATCCGGATTGAGATTCATGGCGCGGACTTGGTGTATGTACTCTGGAGTGATGCCCTGAACTTTCATACCGACCAGTTCATCGGCGGTGGGCTTGAGGCCTTCGGCGCGGATTTCGTGGATGTACTGCGGCGTGATGCCCTGGACTTTCATGGCGATCAAATCGTCGGCGGAAAGATTTTCAAAGCCTTCGGCTTTCATGCCGTCGATATAGGACTGCGCTTTGGGAGCGGGAGTTGGTTCTTGCGGGCTGACTGGAGATGAAGATGGTTTGGGACTGGATTTTGCTTGTGACGCGGGACGAGGGGCGGTAACGACGATTACGCCTTTGCTTACCGAGATCGTAGTGCCAGAGCGGCTGGAGTCAGAAGACTGCGCTGCCGCGCCGCACACCAGGCCGAAAAGTGCGTTGCCGGCTAGCAATGCGGCGGCGAGACAGAGAATTCCAAAAGCTACGCCTGCGTTGCGCAGGCTGCTTGCCTTTTCGGTGAGGCCGAGAAGACGAGTGACGCGAGAAGCCAGGGGTCCGCGATTTGCGGCCATCGCGAAGGATGGCGCGACGCGCCATTCTTCCATCAGTGCCAGAGCGCGAGCGTATTCGGCGGGATTGCCGCATACGGCAAGCGCTACATCGTCGCAGCAATTTTCCCGTTCGGCGCGAATGCGTTTGCTGAGCCACCAGACGGCCGGATGGTAGAAGAGCAAAGTTTCGGCGGCGACTTGGAAAAGATTGAAGAAGGCGTCTAAACGGCGAATGTGCGCGAGTTCGTGGGCGATTACGGCACGGAGTTGCAGCTCGGTCAGTCCACTGAGCGCGCTGATGGGAAGAAGAACTACGGGACGGAACCAACCGACAACCGCGGGTGCATCAAGATGCAACGATTCACAATAGCGGATGGCGCGGGTTATACCGAGACGTTTCTGCATTTCGCGGCAGAGAGCGAGAAGTGCGGCGCTTATGGACTTGGAATCGCGACGGCGCAAACGCGCTACCAGAAAGAATCCGCCCGCGGTGCGCAAGCTGAAGAGCAGTACGCCGACAAACCAGAGTTCGACGAAAGTGGTAAGAAGGCTGCCGGAAACAAAACTCGATTGGGTGCTGGTTGCGATGCGATGTGAAGCCAGGTTCACGGCGTGGACGATGACCGGAACTGAGTTCTGCGCCGAAACGTTCGAAACCGGAGACGATTCACGCAGGGCTAAATATGTGAACACCGGCGCTGCAACCATGGCCAGCAAAGCGCCTACGGCAAGTGCGTAACGCGTGGACGCCTTGCGAGCGACGGCCAGGCTTGCAGCAGCCAGGACGGCGAGGACCGCGCCTTGCCACAGGAAATGAAGCAGCGACAAACCGAGAGCGCGCAAGACGTCCGGAGTAATCCAGTTGGCGAAGGTGTTCATCGGATAGTCCTTTCGTATTCGTCGAGCATACGGCGGAGTTCTTCGATTTCGTTTTTGGAGCTGCGATGGCCGGCGAGTGCGTGCAGCATCAGCTCTTTGGCTGAGCCATCAAAAACGCGTTGCAGCATGTCCGAGGCGAACTGGCGCTTGGTTTTTTCCGCTGGTTGCTGCGCTTCGTATACGTGGGCGCGCTGCTCTTCGTTGCGCCGGACCAGCCCTTTTACGGTCATGATTTGCATAAGTTTCAAAACCGTGGTGTAGCCGAGGGCTTTTTCTTCCTGCAAGGCGTCGTGGACTTCGCGGACCGTGGAGGGGCCGCGTTCCCAGAGAACTTGAAGGATTTGTAGCTCGGAAACTGTAGGCTTTTGCAGTGCTGTGTGGCTCATGGAAAGCACCTTACTACGAACGATTTCGTAATGTCAACGAAAATCTTCGTAGTTTGTTGGACGCGCTTTTTGGGCGAGGGTAAGCAGGCGGTCCAACTCTATAATGGGGGCGTGAGAGGCCATCAGCGATTTGCGAAACATGCCGGGCCGGGTCGAGGGCACATCGGCCTAGGCCGGGCGTTATCGAAACTGGGATTTTGTTCGCGATCGCGGGCATTTGAAATGATTCGCGCGGGACGGGTGAAGTTGAAAGGAGCGGTCAGCAAAAACCCCGAAGCGGCAGTGCGCTTTGGCAAAGATCGGATTGAAGTGGACGGGTTTGTGGTGGAGCGTGCGAAGAAAATCTATTGGATGTTCAACAAGCCGCGCGGATTGGTGACTACCACAGAGGATGAGCGCGGCCGAGAAACGGTTTACGCGGGACTAGCAGCAGGATTGCCGTGGATGGCGCCAGTGGGAAGGCTGGACAAAGCGAGCGAAGGCCTACTGCTGTTTACGAACGATTCGGAATGGGCGGCGCGGATCACGGCGCCGGAATCACATCTGGAAAAAACGTATCATGTGCAAATTGGCGCAGTGGCGGAGAACGAATTGATGGCAGCACTTACGAGCGGGGTAATGTGCGGAGATGGCGAGCTGCTGAAGGCCAAGCGGGCTACGCGCATTCGCGCGGGGGAAAAGAATTCCTGGATCGAGATTGTGCTGGATGAAGGGAAAAACCGGCAGATTCGACGGATGCTGGAAGCACGCGGGGTAGAAGTGTTACGGCTGATTCGAGTGGCGATCGGGCCGCTGGAGCTGGGCCGGCTGGATAAAGGGCAGGCGCGAGAATTGACGCTGGGCGAACAGAGCAAAATCACGAGTACGCTAGCGTACGGTTAAGCTACAGCAAAACGAAATATGGACTACAGGAAAATCCCAATGGCGGCGCTGTTCAGAATGCGGCAAGCTACGGTTGTTCGAAGGGCTTTGCTCTTCGGTCAAAACCCGGGCAAGAAGAGAAAAGGCGGAAAATCCCGAGCAATCGGGATCTCAGGGCTGGGACGTTTTTTCCTCTTCTTCCCGGATTTGCGTTTCTGAAGAGCTTCCTTCCACAACTTGATTTATGAAACCGCTGGGCGCCTGCTGGGTTGTGTATGGAATTATCCGCGTGTGTATGGGCGTGGCGCTGGTGCTGTTTATGCCCACGGCGACAGTGATGTTTGGGGCGCTGCTGGGCCGGGTGCCCAATCCCTATTGGCTGATGGATTTGTTTCATTTTATGTATGCGCTGGCGATTGTAGTGTCGATCCTGTGCGGATTGCTGGGAATTGCCGGTGGTATAGCGAGTATGGGAAATGGACGAACGGGTCGCGCGCTGCTAATCGTGGCTAGCTTGTTGGCGCTGTCGGAAATGCCTCTGGGAATTGCTCTGGGCGTTTATACGCTGATTATTTCGTTACCGGTGCGACGGGCGGAGAGCGCCTAGGGCAGGCGATCAATCCACATTTCAAATCATGAAATGGCCGGGCTACTTCTTGAAGAGATTCTCGAAGGCCTGGCGAGCGTCTGGTGGACGGCCGGGAATGGGTTCAGGAAGAGATGCGGCGATTTGTGCGGGCTGCTGATAGGAAGTCGGCGCGGTGTCCTTTTCGATGGTGGTGCGGAATTCGTAAAACTTGCAATTGTTTTTGCCGTCCTTGGGAGTGATGCGCTCCGGGATGGGCTGCGTACATTCAAACTGCGCGCCGGAATCGAAAAAGCGGCATTGCTTGCAGCAATGAAGTTCCGCGTTGCACTTGGGACAGGTGCTCGAGGCATCGAAGCCGGGAGCCAGAACGGCTCCGCAATTGGCGCAGCGGGCGCGGGTGACAGTGCCGACCATGCGGGGGGTGCGGGGCCCGAGATGATCGTTTTGGCCCCGGGGACCACCTTGCGGCGGCTTACGTTCGGGGCGGGACTTCTTTTCTTTGTCGCTATCGCGGTAGCCGCGATGGCTGTACTTACGATCCACAAATACCTCCGGACGCTAACGCTTACCCTAAACTCTTCGCGAAACGAACTTGGACAGTTCGCGTCACAGCACAGCTATACATATGAAAATAGGTTCGGGCGGTCTACGCACTGCACCCTGATGTGTCCAATATTGGTTGTATCCAATCGGATTGCTACACCTGGCGCGGCAAGAGATACTTCCCTAAAATTTCTGTTTCAGAAGGAACTGCCAGCTACCAAGAGCAGGAGATGGGACAACCTTGTTTGTAACTCTATGGGAATTCGAAGTCAAGAGTGGAAGCGAAGAATTGTTTGAGCGTACATACGCGCCGGACGGGGAGGGGGCGCAGCTGTTCCGGCGGGATGCGCGGTATGCTGGGACGCGCTTGCTGCGGGAGGTGGGTGCGGTGCGGGTTTATGTGACGGTGGATTCGTGGGAGTCGCGCGCAGCTGATGAGGAGTTTCGCGAGAAGTTTGCGGCGGGGTATGAAGAGTTCGATCGGGAATGCGAAGCCTGGACGGAAAGAGAGAGACACCTTGGCCAATACGAAAAATAAACACTCCCGGCCCGCATTCGCACCGGCCTGTTTTATTTTTAATTTTTGGCGCAGTCAATGCCTGGCCTCAGAGCGCCTTACCGCCGAAGCCTGGGACCTTGCTCGATCGGCCCGTGGGGGCTTGCGGCCTAAAGCGAATGCGGCGCAGAGCTAGGTCAACGGCGGTAGCTTCTCGACATTCGCGGACGGCGGGTTTATGATTTTTGGCATGACACTCTCTGCGCGGAATTCTTTGGCAGGCGAAATTATTGAATTGGAATTTGGCGGCGTGATGGCGCACGTGGTGGTACGCGTGGGCACGAACCTGATCGAAAGCGTGATCACTAAGCGCAGCGCTGAAGAGATGAAGCTGAAAATCGGCGATAAGGTTTCGGCGGTGATCAAATCCACTGAAGTAATGCTGGAAAAAAGTTAGTTCGTTTTCGCCCGCTGCAACGAGAAGGGTACTCAACAGTGCTTGGCAAAAGTTCAGCGCATTGGTGTCTTTTTGTTGCCGTAGCCCTGACACAGCTTTTTGCTACCGGTAGTTCCGCCTGCGCGCAGAAAGTTGCCCCGAACGCCGCAGAGCTAAAAGTTAGCGGCGCCGTTTCCACTCCACTCACTTTGACCGTCGCAGATTTTAAAGCGATGCCGCGAAAAACACTGACGGTCGTAAATCCACACGAGAAGAAAACCGAAAAATACGAAGGCGTGGCGCTGGAGGAAATATTGCGCAAGGCCGGAGTGCCACAAGGCGATGCGCTGCGTGGACCGGCGATGGCTGCGTATGTAGTGGCGGAAGCGGCGGACGGCTATCGGGTGGTTTTCTCACTGGCCGAACTGGATGCGGGAATTGCCGATTCTGAAGTAATTGTTGCGGACACCATGGACGGAGCCCCGTTAGGCGACAAGTTGGGTCCGTTCCGGCTAGTAGCGCCACACGAAAAGCGCCCGGCTCGCTGGGTACGAATGCTTAGGTCCATCACCGTCGTCCGCGCCACGGCGCAATAGGTAACCTGTTCCAGAAGTTCCAGTGGCGACTTGCAGAACGATGCGGTTACGGCGTGGCCCAATCGAGAGCGTAGATTTCCTGGATGCTGGCGTCGCGGACAAGCAGCGGAGATTCGTCCGGGGCGATGCCGGTCCAGTTTCCGAAGGCTCCTCCTGCGGCCTGGAAGCCTTTCAAGCTAAAGATGCGATCGAGTTTGCCGTCGGCGATTCGCACGCGGAAGTATCCCTCTTCGCTATCGAGGCTGCCGTCAAAATAAATATATCGGCTGTCCCGTGACCAGGTGGGATAAGCCACGAAAATTTTGGCGAGTTCGATCCATTTCTGGGTGCTGAGATCGAACAGCATAATTTTCAACGAATCCAGCGGAATAGCCGCGATGTAGCGTCCATCAGGAGACCAGCGCGGAGAATAGAGGCCGTCCGAGCCGGGCACCTTTGCGGCGGTGCGCGTGTTGAGATCGAGGACGTAGACTGCCGACCCTTGATTGTTCAAAGAGTTGCCGCCGAAAGCCAGCGATTTTCCATCGGGCGACCAGGTCGGGTCTGCGAGGTTGGTTCCGTTGCCATAGACCAGTTCCGGGGTGCCTCCCTGGGCGGGAATGATATAGATCTGCCAGGGCTCGCCAGGAGGATGACCAAAGAACGCGAGTTGCTTGCCATCAGGAGACCAGCGCGGCAGGTACGCCGACATGGGCGCGAAAACCAGCTGCAGTTTTTGCGTCCCGTCAATTTTGCTCCGCCACATGGTGCCATCAGAAGCGTCGTTATAGGCGACCCACTCTCCATCGCGAGAAAAGTCCAGCCCCATCGCGGAGATTCCGGAAAGATAACTCGCGAAGTGCTTAGAATTCGCATCGTAACGAATCAATTCACCGCGAGGCCGCCACCCTTGAACAAATAATTTCTTGCCATCGCGGCTTGGGACCGGTTCGCCAACATTCATCGGGCCGGTCGTCAACTGAATCGGTTCGTGAGCCGCGGAATGAAAAAATCCGCGGCGTTCATCGAGGGCCCAAAGATTGGCAGTGTCGTCGCGCTGCGCCTGAAAGACGAAGAACTTTCCGTCAGGCGTCCATTTGCCACAGCACTCGTTGGGCGAAGGGTTCCAACCCGGAAGCAAGGGCTGCAGATTGCTGCCGTCCGCGGACGCCTGCCAAATGGAACGATTGTTGGTGTGCGGATCGTTCACCGTAAAGCGCAAAATTGCGCCATCGCGCGACCAGCGAAGATCGCTGGCGGTTCCCGCAGCTGTCAAAAGCGGGCGCGGATCGTTACCATCGCCTCTGGCCAGGAAAATTCCGTTCCCTTTGCTAAAGGCGAGTCGCGATCCATCCGGCGACCACGCGCCAGAGTGGCCTTCCAGATTGCCCAAGCGGCGGGGCGAACCGCCAACCACGGGAACGCTCCAGAGAGCGCCGTCGAGAGAAGTGCCGTGTGCGGTATTCATCAAAAGCACGGAGCCATCAGGCGATACATCGAAAACGTTGGCGAAGCCGGTGTCTTCCAATGAGTTTGGAATTGGGAATGTTTCGCCGCCATTCACAGAAGTCTGCGAAAGCAGCGATTGACCTTCAATGAAGTAAACGCGCGAACCATCGGTGACGATGTCTGATTTCGGCCGATTGGTGTTGGTGAGCTGAACGGTCCGCAGGATTCGAGGCGGCGCTCCTGCTGGTCGCGTCAAGTAATATCCCAGAACCGCCGCGAAAATAAGCAAAACGCCGCAGGCTGCTACGATCGCGGTCCGCCAACGGCGTTGTGATTGGACCGTACGCACCGAGCCCGAGCCATGCGAGTCGCCGTCACGAGTCAACCGCTTCAAATCATCCCGCAGCGCGGCGGCCGTTTGGTAACGGCGGGCGGGATCTTTTTCGAGCGCTCGTTGTATAACCCGCTCCAAGTCGGCGGGCATGTCATGATTCAGTTGTCCCGGAGGCACGGGAGCGCGATTCAAGATCGCGTCAAAGATTAGCCCGGTGCTGTCTGCTTGAAACGGCGAAGCGCCAGTGGCCATTTCGTATAGCACCACTCCGAAAGAGAAAAGATCGGTTCGAGGATCCAGCTCCTCTGCGCGCACCTGCTCAGGCGACATGTAGGCAATCGTGCCGAGCGTGGAACCGGCGCCAGTGAGACGTTCCGCTGTGGTATCGCCGCTGTACTGGTCGGTACTCGTCGTAATTTCGCTTGACCGTGTTCCCACCTGCGAGCGCTTAGCCAAGCCGAAGTCCAGAATCTTTGCGTGTCCTCGTTCGGTGACGAAAATGTTCGCCGGCTTGATGTCGCGATGAATGATGCCCTGAGTGTGGGCGGCATCCAGAGCGTCGGCAATTTCGACGGCCAGACCGAGCAGGACTTCAGTCTCAAGAAGTTTGCCCAAGATAAGATGCTTCAGCGTCATGCCCCCGAGAAATTCCATCGCGATGAACGCTTCGCCGTCCTGTTCGCCAATGTCGAAAATTGTGCAAATGTTCGGGTGATTCAGGGCCGAGGCAGCTTGCGCTTCGCGTTGAAAACGTGCCAAAGCTACGGGGTCATGAGCAACTTGCGGCGGCAAGAATTTCAGCGCGACGAAGCGACGAAGGCGAGTGTCTTCTGCCTTGTAGACCACTCCCATGCCGCCACCGCCAAGTTTTTCGAGCGCGGTGTAATGGGAAAACGTGCGACCGAGGATGGAAGAAGTGTCTGGCATTCGTTGGGGAGTCTATCTCAGCCCACCAACGCAGGCAAACCTGTGTCACGTCGCGAGTCTTCGCGCGGTGGCTTCGAATTGCATGATGAATGGACGCTTCGGTCGCGAACCGACCTCGTAGGCTAATTTGCATCAGGCAAACAGGCGAGAGAGGCCGGTGATAGGAAGATCGGGCTGCAGAAGTTTTTGCGTGATGCTGGATGAGCGGAGTACGGCTTCTGCCGCGAGATATCCGCTGCGAACTGCACCCTCCATGGTGGCAGGCCAGCCGGTTTGCGTCCAATCACCGGCAAGGAACAGGCCGGAAGTGTTGGTTTCTTGTGTTGGCCGCCATTGATCGACTCCCGGTTCGGGCGAGAAAGTAGCGTTGGCTTCCTTGATAACGGTGGCTTTGACGAGTTGTGCTTCGCGCGCGGCGGGCAGCGCCTGGCGGACCTCTTTCAAGCACAAATCGATAATCTCTTCGCGGGATTTTCTTAGCAGATCGTGAGAGGCGCTGATGACTAGCTGGAGGTATTGCGCCGAGGTTTTGCCAGTCTCGGACGAAAGCAGCTCCCTCGCTTCGCTCGGGATGACAATGAAAGGTTCCGTTGGAGCGCGCCGGTAGAGCGCGGTCTTGTTGAAAATCCACTGGGTTTGTGTGTCGAGCAAGGTGATGAACGGCTCGTGGGTAACTTCGCGATCGAACCACAGGTGCACGCCGGTGATGGGCGACACCTTGAGCTTCTCGAGATGGCGGAGCGCGGGATTGCAGCTGCGGATTTCTGGCGGCAAGAGATCGACGATGCGGTCGTGAGGCAGCGCGAGAATGAAGGAATCGGCAGTCTCTTCCCTTCCGCCGTCGAAAATGGCTGTTTTCAGGGCTGCGCTTTCGAAACGCAAAGTGCGTACGGGTGAGCGAAGAATTACTTCGCCGCCTTTTTTTTCGATGGCGACGCGGCAGCCATCATAGAGTTCCGCCAGCGGAACGGATGGGACGCCCATTCTGTAGCCGGTGCGATTCGCTAAGAATGCTTTCCAGAAAACGTCGATGCCGAAACGGGCGTCGGTGCGGTCGAGTTCTTCATTGAGAGCGCTAACGAGGACGACTCGCCAGAAGCGTTCGATGGCGGCGGGCGTCTGTTTGCGGCGTCGCAACCACTCCATCATTGAGATGGGCTCCGCCGCATGCGCGTCCTTTGGACGGCCACCGGCAAAAAGTATGGCAGCGAGCGCGCGGGCGATAGAGAGTTTATCTGGATAGGCGAGCGGCGCGAAAAACAGAAAGGAGCCGGTCATGTGGATGGGAGCAGGGAGAAAATCCGCTTGCATGATGCCGGTCATGCCCTGCGGGTCGAGAAAAACCAGGCGGTCGAAGAATTTAATTTTGTCGGTGGCACCGACGCGTTTGTAGAAGTCTTCAAGATTAGTACAGCAGCCGAGCGTAACATGCTGGCAATTGTCTACGTGCTCGCCATTCGGCAAAGCATAGGAAGTTGCGCGGCCGCCGAGGTACGGACGCTGTTCGAAGAGGCGTACGCGGCAGCCCGCGTCAGCCAGCGCGACGCCGGCCGCCAACCCCGCCAGCCCGCCGCCAATCACGATCACGTTTTTCGAGGACATTATGTCGAGTATGCCGTCCGAATTTTGCTCGAGCGATGAAGAGCATTCTTTCCGCCTTGCTGAGGCGGACACGTTCGCCGAACACCGCGAAATCCAGCGATTCGATGCGGGCAAGCAGCATGTTGTAAGTATGCACCAGAAGCCAGAGCGTGCCGCGGCTATCTGTATCGACGAGGTCGAGTAGTTCGGCACCTTCCTCGTACACTTGCCAGGCGCGGTCGGCTTCGAAGCGGAGCAGTTCGCGGACGCCGAGAGTGGCCTCGGTTTTTGCGAAGTCTTGGGGAGCAACGTTGTAGCGGGCGAGGTCTTCGTCTGGGATGTAGATGCGGCCGAGCGCGGCGTCTTCGCGTACATCGCGAATGATGTTGGTGAGCTGGAACGCCAGGCCGAGTTTTTCCGCTAGATCGAGCGCGCGAGGATCGCTGAAGCCAAACACATGCGTGCAGGTGAGGCCGACGGTTCCGGCTACGCGATAGCAATATTCCTTGAGGCGATCGTAGGTGGGATAGGTTTTTACGGTGAGATCCATTTCGGCGCCGGAGATCAGGTCGTGCAGGTAGCGCGCGGGCATTTGGAAGCGACGTATGGTGTCGATGAGCGCGGGGAGGACTTCTTCCGAGCCATGAATGGATTGCCGAGCAAGTGCCGAACTACCGTCGACGGTATTTTCTGAGCCGTTGACGGCGTCGTCGAGAGCGGTTCGCCATTTGGCAAGGCCGCGTTGTTTTGAACCGACATCCGCTCCTTGATCGGCGACGTCATCGACGAGGCGCATAAAGGCGTACAGTGCAGCTAGGCCGTCACGCTTGGGCTTTGGCAACAGATAGAAGGCGTAATAAAAATTGCTGCGGGCGGCGCGAGCAATGCGGTGACATTCCTCGTAGGAATGGGCGAGAGCCCCATCTGGACTTGTCGTTGGAACCGCCAGTGGCGGAAGCCTCATGGACGAATCAGCGCCGTGGTGCATCGGTGTGGTTGCAGGTGCAGAGGGCACGGCCTGCCGAGCCCCTACGGGAAACAATTGGCCGATCAGGATGCGGCCGAGCAGAGTGACTTGTTTGCTTTTGCTGATGACTGGGCGGCGATGCAGCGTGTTGTAGCCGGTCGACTCAATGGCGTCGAGGACAGCGATACCGCCCCGGCTAAACATTTCGAGATCGAGACGTAGTTTGCCTTCGACTTGCCGTGCGAGCGGAAGACCTTCTTCGAACAGGCTGCGCGTCTGAGCGATCAAATCTTTCATCAGTGAGACGTAGTTGTCGCTGAAGCGGCGCGCGACGATGTCGTCTTCGCTGACGTTGTGCTGAGCGGCAATGTCTAGCGGAATATAGATGCGCCCTTTTTCCAGGTCGCGAGACACATCCTGCCAAAAGTTGGCTAGCTGCAACGCGGTGCAAGTGGCATCGGAAAGTTTTTGCCGCGGTTCATCGCGATAGCCGCAGAGATAGAGAACCAGACGTCCGACGGGATTCGCCGAATAAGTACAGTAATCAAGAACGGAGTCCCACGTGGGGTAGCGCTTATGGGTTTGATCGTAGCGGAATGCTTTCAGCAAATCGGCGAAGGGCTGTTTGGGAATGTCCTTCGCAACGATTGTTTCGCGAAGCGCGATGAAAACGGCGTGTGACGGGCGACCTTCGTAGCAGGCGTTGAGTTGTTCCTGCCACCAGTTGAGCAATTCCAGAGCGCGCCGCGCATCGGGAATTTCGTCGCCTAGATCATCGGCCCAGCGGCAGTAGGCGTAGAGATTATAGAAGTGCTGGTGCAGTTCCTTCGGCAGGAGCCAACTGGCGACGTTGAAATTTTCATAGTGGTGTGTGGCGAGCCAGCGCGTGTACCGCTGCGCGGACTCCGGCGAACAGCCCGCGGGCGGGGCGTTTTGCGCGATTTCGAGTTCCCCTGGGCGCAACATCGGTATGAGAGATTCCTCGCTCGGAATGACGGCCTGACATAACAAACTGCCATTTAAGTTTAGCCGAAATTGATTAACGAAAATCTACGGGCGGACGGCTAGTTTGATTTCGCCGCTGCGCGATTTCATGCGTTCGAAGGCCTGGGGAAGATCGGCCAGACGAATTTCTTCGGTGACAAAGTCCTGCGCGGAAATGTCGCCACGGCGAACAGCTTCGAGAGCCTCGCGGATGAAGCGCGGTGTGTGATGGAAGGTCGAAATAATCTTGATTTCTGAATAATGGATATGGGCCGGCTCGATTTCGACGTTGGTGCCGGAAGGCAGGCCGCTGAAGAAATTCACCACGCCGCCGCGCCGGACCAGCCGCAACGCAGTCTGCCACGCCGCCGGATTGCCGGCAGCTTCGACGACAGCATCTGGGCCGCGCTTATCTTCGGTGTAATCGCGGACGGCTTCGACCACATCCGGAGTGTTGTTGACATTGATAATAGCGTGAGCTCCGAGCCGGCGCGCGACATCGAGCGGGGCATCTCTACGGGCAAGGGCAATCACGCGAACACCGCGGCGCGATAGCATGCGCACAAATTTCAGGCCGATAGGGCCGCAACCGATAACCACGGCAGTGTCACCGTTGCGCACTTCCATTTCGTGAATGCCGCGCAGCACGCAAGCCAGCGGCTCAACGAGCGCGGCGCTCTGGTCGTCCACAGAGTGCGGGACTTCCAGCATGTTTTCGGTGACGATGCGGCCGGGGATGCGCATGTACTCAGCGTAGGCGCCGTTGTTAAACAAAAGATCTTCGCAAAGATTTTCCTGGCCGCGGCGGCAGTGGTAGCAGCGGAAGCAGGGCGCGGAATTTGCGGCGACTACGCGAACGCCCATGCGCCAGCGCGCGTCAACGCGCTTGCCTACTGCGACAACTTCGCCGACCACTTCGTGGCCGAATACAGCGGGCGGACGAATCATTTTTGCGTGATAGCCGCGCTTCCATACTTTCAAATCAGTGCCATCGGTCAGCGCGAGGCGAACGCGCAGCAACACTTCGTCGGCGGCAAGCGATGGAACGTCGATTTCTTCAATGCGCAAATCCTCGCTGCCATAAAGCACCGCGGCAGTCATTTTGGGAGGCACAACGCGACGCGCCAGTGCTACGACTTCGCCTATCGCAGCTTCAATCGTTTTTTTCGCTGAAGTTTTCATCGATGCGTAATCAAGACTTTGAGCGACTCGGATGTCGGATTCGCGGCCAGCTCCAGACCTTCCTGGATTCTAGCTAAAGGAAAGCGGTGCGTGACGATCTCCATCACCGGCAGTTTCTTCTGCAGCACCAGAGCTGCCGCTTCTTCTTGGATGTCCACGGCGGCGCTGTAGCTGCCTAGAATTTCCTTTTCGTCGATCCCCACAGCCGAGGCAGGAAAGCCAATCCGAGTTACAGGATCATTGGCGGCAAAAAGCAGGACACGCCCACCTGGACGCGCCACCGCGAGAGCTTCTTCCACCACTGCCGGATGCGCGACCGCTACCAAGACCGCATCCGCACCCCGTCCCTCAGTTCGGGTCTTAACCTCTGTGACTAGCTTAGCATTTGTAGGGTCAAAAGACTCGACTGCACCGAGCGTCAGGCTTTTGGCGCGACGTTCAGGCATCGGGTCACTGGAATAGATGCGCGCGCCAATTAAATTGGTAACCATCAAAAGTTGCAGGCCGATGGGGCCGCAGCCCACGACGAGAACGGTTTCGCCTTTTGCGATGCGGGCTTTCTGGACGGCTTTTAGAATAGTGTTGATAGGTTCAAGGAAAGTGGCCTCTTCGAACGACACATTGTCGGGCAGTTTTATAACGCCGCGGTCTGCCACCCACGGCATGGCTTTCACGTATTCCGCGAAGCCACCGCCGTTGGGAGTGAAGCCTGCCGTCAGGCCGGTGGTCTTGTATTGCGGGCATTGCGAAAAGAGGCGTCGTTCGCAGTAGAAACATTTTTCGCACGGAATGTGGTGGAAGCTCATCACGCGGTCGCCAGGCGCGAATTTTGTAACCCCCGGGCCAGTGGCTACGACCCTGCCGGCGAGTTCGTGGCCGAGAATTTGCGGTGGTTCAACATAGCGCTGGAAAATTTTTTTAATGTCGGTGCCGCAAACGCCGCAGGCCGCGACTTTGATCAGAATTTCGTTCGCGCCAACTTCGGGAACGGACACTTCCTCTACGCGGACCACGCCTTTGTCGCGATACACGCCCGCCCGCATGGTTTTCGGGATCGGGCCGATGGAGCGTGCGGATTCAGTGAGCGACGGAGTCGTACTCATCGCGTGGCGACCCCCTGCAATTCTGACGGCGGCCAACCGTGAGTTGAAAGAGCAAGCTTCTTGATAAACGCCTCCAAATAATGTGCGAGAGCTTCTGCTGCGGTCTTGCTGTCGCGTCCAAGGCGGATCAGCGCGGGTAGGTGCAGCGGGTGGCGGGCTACATATTTCGCAACTCCCGCGATTTTAACGCGCCCCAGTTCATCCACCGCAGTGTCGACAATGGCCGGCATGTCCGTTCTCATCAAATCGGAGATGACCCGGATGGCCACTGCGGAGCGCTGGTGCGCGGCGGCAGCAGTTAGCACGCCAAAACTCTCCATCTCGACCGCGTCCGCGAACGGGGCGAGCGCTTTCTTCTCCTCAGCGGTGCGCACCACGTGATCCGATGTCAGAAATAGTTTTACCCGCAGGGCGCCATCCGCCGCGGCGGCGTAGACCAAATTGCGGCCGCAGGAAAGGGTTTTCGATTTTCCCAATTCCCGAACCGCATCAGCAACCAGAATATGACCCACGGCATGCGCTTCCTGCAGCGCACCGGCAAAGCCGGCGGTAATGCACACCTGATAGGGTTCCGAAAGAAGTTTGTTGGCTACACGAAAGGCGTTTTCGACGCCCATTCCCGTAATTACAAAATCCACTTGCGCGCCGCCCACTTGCGCGCGAAAAACGGGAATTTCGACGATCTGCATTGCCTGAAGATTGCGCAATTTTCGCCAGGGGGCGAATTCGACTTCGACCGCCAATGTGACCAGGATGCGCATTTGCTTCTTCAAGAATAGACGTTGGGTGACAGCCCAGAGATACTATCTGCAAACTTTATCGGAACGTACGGCAACGTACCCTGCCAATAAATGGAACTACGCAGCTGTCGCATGAAGAATTTTTTTCGCCCGGCGTGGCGCGATGTAGTCATTGGCTTCGTACCAACGGACAGCGCGTTCGAACGCCGCCGTCGCAGAGCCGGGCTGAAATCCCAGTTCGCGTTGCGCGCGTTTGCAATCCACGAACATCATGTGCTGCGCGATTTTTACGCCTTCGACGGGAATCTGCGGCTCACGTCCGACGAGGCGCGAAAATGCGGTCTCCGCGTAAGCAACGCCAAGCGCCAGCCGGTGCGGAATTTTCAGCGTCGGTGCGGGCAGCCCGGTAATCTGCGCGAGAATATCCAGCACCGCTTTCAGCGTTAGATTTTCAGAACCCAGCAAGTAGCGCTCGCCGATCATGCCTTTTTCAGCGATCAGGATATGACCAGCGGCACATTCTTCCACGCCGACAAAATTCAGCCCCGTGTCGACGTAACCGGGCATTTTGCCATTCAGAAAATCTAAAATGATTTTCCCAGTCGGAGTCGGTTTCCAGTCCCACGGGCCGACGGGAGTGGAGGGCATGGCGACGATTGCAGGAAATCCCGCCTTCGCGGCGTTAAGTACTTCCCTTTCCGCCAGCCATTTCGAACGCTTGTAGTGCCCGACCATCTCTTCAAGCTTCGCGTCTGTTGATTCATTCGGCAGTTCGCTGCGATCGACTGCAATGGTGGCCACAGTGCTGGTGTAAATAAATTGTTCGACGCCGGCCCGTTTAGCAGCTTCGAGCAGATTTTTCGTTCCGCCGACATTCGAATCATAAATGTCCTGCGAACGTTTTGACCACAAGCGGTAATCCGCAGCCACGTGAAAAACGCGCTGCACTCCGGCAAGCGCGCGTTCCAGCGACGGGGCATCGCGCAAATCCCCGGTAACATATTCGAGCGGAAGATCGGCGATGGCACGATTGTTGCTCGATGGACGCAGAAGCACACGTACATCGGCCCCGCGCGCCGCCAGTTGCCGCGTCAAGTGGCAGCCAAGAAACCCTGCGGCTCCGGTTACAAGAATCTTTGCGGCGCTCATGCGGTTTCCTCGCAGGCAGCGGAGTCGCTCTGGGGCACGGGCGCTTTTCCCGCGCGAAGCGTGCCATAGGAGTCTTCTAGCAGCGACGAAAAATATTCCCAGCGGCTGCAACGTACTAAAGCGCTAATCTCCTGCACCTTTTCCTGCAATTCGCTGCGAGAAGCAGACTCGACGAGTCCACCCCCGGAAGAAACGATGAAACCGTCCACATCATAATTATCCAGATACTCAAACAACTCGCCCGTTTCGCAAACATCGGTCTGCAAATTTACGGTGACATGCGCGCAGACATGAAAGCCGGAGAGCTTCGCGGCGCGGACGCCTTCCATCACTCGCGTAAAAGCCCCCGGCAGTCCGGCCGTGCGCTCGTGAAGTTCTTCCCTGCCTGCCAACTCGACGGTTAGAAAAAGGCGCGGGTCGGGACGGAATTCGTGGATGCGTTGACGTAGCCGCAGCCCGTCGCTGTGAAGAAAAACGTTGCGTCCAGCCTTGTTGAGCGCGGCAGCGATACGCCCTATAACCGGATGCAGCAAAGGCTCATCCCCGCCAAGCCAAAAAATGGGCGCAGCCGTCTGCGCAACAACGCTGGAGGGAATTTCCATTACCGCGGCGTTGGGATCGGATTCCGCCTCAATTTCCTTTTGATTGGTGGCAGAAAAAGCCGATGCCGAAAGATGAAAAATAGTCGAGGCATCGCGGCCGCCCGCGAGCGCACGAGTGATTCTGCTGCTTAGAAGATCCAGGCTCAGTCTTAGGGGAAACTTCATGGGATTCTAAAAACCGCTGCGCTGCCGGAACTCTTCCGGACGGAATTTGAATGCGCAGAATTCCTGGGCTTGGCGGGACTGATTGTGGAAGCGGGCCAGGGCATAGACCGGAAACGAATTGCGATAGAGGTGATACTTCAAATAGAAAACGCACGGGAAGCCAGTTCCGGTGAAGTCTGCTTCGCTCCACGAGCCGTCGTCGTTTTGCTGGGTGACGAGATACTCCGCGGCTTTCGAAGCCGCTGGATCGCCGGGTTCAGTTGCGGCGAGAAGTCCAATTAGTCCCCAGGCGGTCTGCGAAGCCGTGCTGTTGCCCTGGCCTTTCGAGGATTCGACGTGATAGCTGAGCAGCGATTCGCCAAAGCTGCCATCGGGCTTCTGAACCGACTTCAGCCAAGTTGCGGCACGCTGGCAGTAGTCTTTCGCGTTCAGCGAAACCGTTTCCAGTGAACGCAGCACACCGCTGGTTCCATAAACGTAGTTCACACCCCAGCGGCCGAACCACGAGCCGTCATCGCATTGATCCTTCAAGAGGAATTTTACGGCGCGCTGCACCGCAGGATGCCCCGCGGACCAACCGAAACGGCCTAGACATTCGAGCACGCGAGCAGTCACGTCGGCAGTCGAAGGATCGATCATTGCGTTGTGGTCCGCAAACGGAATATTGCAGATGAAGCGGCGATCATTATCGCGGTCGAATGCGCCCCAGCCGCCATCGCGGTTCTGCATGCTCAGCAGCCACTGAATGCCACGGCGAATCGCCGCTTCCATGCGCTTCTCATCCGGATATTTAACGCGCTGCAGCGCCATCAACACAAACGCCGTGTCGTCCACGTCCGGGTAATGATCGTTGCGGAATTCGAAAGCCCAGCCCCCCGGTTCGCCGTCTTTGTTTTTTACCTGCCAATCACCCGTGCCAAGAATCTGCTTCGACAAGATCCATTCCGCTGCTTTCACCAACTCGGGATGATCCGGTGCCACTCCGGCTTCTTCCAGCGAAACCATCGCGATGCAGCTATCCCACACCGGTGAAACGCATGGCTGCAAACGAATGGTGTTGGCTTCTTCAATTTCGAAACGGGAAAATTCCTGAATCTCGCGCCGCGTCAGTGGATCGTCTGGGCCCAGGCCGACTGCCATCAGCGCAAAAATCGAATTCATCATGGCCGGATAAATGGCCGCCAGGCCTTCCGTACGCTCGATGTGTTCCAGCACCCAACGCTTTGCTTCGCGCAAGGCGCGTTGCCGGAAGGGCTTCCACGGCAGCTTTTCATAAACCTTGAACGCGCGATCTAGAGCCAAAAAGAAATTCTTCCAGGAGATGGTCTTTTCGCTCCAAGCAAACGCGGCGGCTTTGTGTGCGGGATTGTTAAACAGCTCGTCTACGCGCGCGCGTTCAGGCAAACGCCAATCCGGCCGAATCGCGCTCAAAATCGCCATCGGAATCACGATACCGCGCGTCCAGGAAGACATTTCATAAATGTTGATAAAAAACCAGTTGGGCAGGAGCATCAGCTCCGGCGGAATCGCAGGCACAAGTTCCCAGCCTAGCGCTCCGACCAGCGCCAGATAAAAGCGTACGTAAGAGTTCGTATTTTCCAAACCGCCCAGGCGGTGAATGGTTTCACGAGCGGCACTCAACGACGAAGAATTCGGATCGTCGCCGGCCAGCTTCAGCGCGAAATAGGCTTTGCAAGTTGCGTTTAGCTCGGACGGGCCACCCGGATAAATACTCCAACCGCCGTCATCGAGTTGCTTGCTGCGTACATAGGTGGCGAGCTTGGCGATACGAACCGGATCCGTTTTGCCGAGAACAAAAAGATAATAGATATAGTCCGATTCGAGCGTCGAGTCGGCTTCGAGTTCGCCTTGCCAATATCCATCGGGGCCCTGCAGTGAAAGCAGATGCTTCGCGCCGCGCTCGATGGTGTCCAGAAGACGTTGCGCCCAATCCTGCTCGCGCGGCGATATTGGCGCTACAGCAGTCGAACGCTCTACACCCATCCTGACGAGTGACGCCATCTATGCTCCCCCAGAGCAATCAATCGAAGTCCTTCGCTGGCCGAAACCGAACGTCGCCTGGAAGATGCCAGCTAACTCCTTGATTTACATATAGTTCCAGGAGTAACACGAACACCTTGCAAGCCGTCCCCAAGCGCCACCTAGTATCGCTTTATTTGACTTCTTGGGTCAACGCCCAAGATGTCTCGTTTTTTTGATTCGTTATCACGCCTTTTTGATTCTTTGTTACAAAGAAACGGTTGCTGGCGATTCTATGATTCTCTTTACCAGCTGCAAAAGGGGTTCGGGTAACGGCTCTCCCTCACGCTGGAGGACCGACGGTTTCTGCCGCAACCATTGCGTCGGGAGTTGCAGCCACGGTGGCTGGCTGACCGCGCCGTCATCAAGGCCACGCCGGAACACAAATACATCCGCGCGGTCCAGTATTTGCCGCGCAGAATCCTTGAAGTCGTCGCGGGCCGGGTCCAAAACCATGACGTAAAGCGAGGGCTTTACAAACTGCATTAGCGAATTGCTTTCAACGATCACGTTGATGCCGTCGCGGCCGTTAGCTGGTGTGGCGACGGCGAGAGCTTGTCTAAACGGTGCCATGCCCTCGGCGAGATAACCTTGCTTGGTGCGCAGCCAGAAGGAGCGCGCGGCTCCTGCTTGCAAAAAACGAGCGCTGTCCGTTCCGGATTGCATCTCGGATTCCCAATCGAGCGCCACAATGTGCTCCGTAGGAGCGCAATCGCAATCGTGACCATTGGTTGCGCACACGCCGTGGCCATATTGCGTTATCTTTCCCGCAAGCCAATTCGCTTGCGGCAACGCCGCGATCAGGTCGCACACCAGCTGTGTCTTGCCAATGCTGCGCGTGTGGCCGCCAACCGCAATCAGCCGGCACGGCGCGGATTTGCGCAATGGTTCAGGACTTGCCAAGCTTGGCCTCTAGTTCCGCTTCTAACTTTTTGATGCGCGCACCAAGCTGCGGGAGACGCGCATACCAAACGTACTGTTCTTTGAACTTATCGAGCGAACGGGCCGGTGTGCCCCAAACGACTTGGCCGCTGCGAATTGTTTTCCCCGTCGGAATGCCAGCTTGCGCGCCGGCAATGGAATTATCTTCGAGCGTGCAGTGATCCGCGATACCGACCTGCCCGCCGACGACCACGTGGTGGCCCAAAACGCTGGAGCCGGAAATGCCGGTCTGAGCCGCGATTATGGTGTGCGCGCCGATTTGTACGTTGTGGCCCACATGGACAAGGTTATCGATCTTCACGCCTTCTGCAACACGCGTATCGTCGAGTGAACCGCGATCAATTGTAGTATTGGCGCCAATTTCCACGTCGTCGGCAATCTCCACGATACCTGCTTGGGGAAATTTCCAGTGGCGGCCTTGGTCGTACACATAGCCAAAGCCGTCCGCGCCCACCACGGCGCCAGCGTGAATTTCAACGCGATTGCCGATGCGCATATTGGCGTAGAGCGTTACTCGATGATGAATGCGACAGTTGTCGCCGATCCAGCTTCCCGCGCCGATCACGCAATGCGCTCCGATTTGTGTGTGTTCGCCGATGTGGGCGTCTTCGCCGATTACTGCGTAAGGGCCAATGCTGGCACTCCCCGCAATTTTCGCCAGCGGCGCAATGACCGCAGTGGGGTGCACTCCGCTCGCAATGATGGATGGTTCCCGCAATAAAGCTGCGGCCCCGGCAAATGCCACTTTGGCGTTTTCCGCGCGAAGCACGGTCTTGCCAGCGACGCGCAAACCCGCGGGCAGTACAACACATTTCGCAGCGGAAGACTCTGCGCGCGACACCTGTTTCGTCGCATTCACGAAAATTAAATCGCTCGAAGAAGCGCGCTCCGGCGCGGCGACTCCCGTTACTTCGGTCGAACCGTCGCCTTCGACGATTGCGCCAATCGCGTCGGCCAAATCTTTCGCCGTGTGTTTCATCACCCCTCCCAAAAGGAAGCCCAGCCTACATTCGTCGTCGTCAGTAATCACAAAAAATCGTAAAGAGGCCGCTCGTCCGCGGGCCGGGTTTTCCAACGCGCATGCAGCCAAACCCACTGGTCCGGATACTTACGAATAATTTCTTCAGTCACCCTTGCAAAAAGCTGCGTATTTTCAAAAATGTCGCGTTCCGTATTGTCAGTGCGAACCAATTCCAACGGCGGTTCGAAGCGCAGCCGGTATTTTTGCAGCGACTCATCCCACACGGCATAGCCTGGCACCACGGCTGCACCGGTGTGCAATGCCACTCGCGCAATACCTGTAGTAGTGCAAGCCGGCACACCAAAGAAATCCACGAAGACGCCTTCTTCGCGCAAAGTGTTCTGGTCGGCAAGGATTCCGATGGTGCCCGCATCTTTCAATATTTTGAGCATGGTGCGCGCGGATTCGTTTTTGAAAATCGGTGTATTGCCGGAAAGCCCGCGATAGCGATTTACCAACACATCGAGTCGCGCATTATCGAGCGGTCTGGCCATGTAGTGCAGTGGGTAACCGTACAACGCGTGCGCGAAAGAAGAGAGTTCCCACGCGCCCATATGCGCTGTAAGGAAAAGTACGCCTTTGCCGCGGCCCTGCCCTTGCAGAAAATTTTCCTGACCGTCGAGAACAATGACGTCTTCGATATTTTTCCGTGTGTAGCGCGGCATCATGGCAAATTCCGCCGCCATCCAGCCGAGGCTTCGAACCATTCCGCGAACTGTTGCCGCGCGTTGCACGTCGGTCCACTCCGGGAACGCCAGCCTCAGATTGAATTCCGCCGTCTTGCTCAGCTTAGGGGTAAACGCGAACAAGGTTTGCGCAACTCCCACAGCCAGCCCTCGCGCCAACTGACGCGGCAATGCACCCGTCAATTTCAGAACAACCCATACAATCGCGTACGCCGGCCATTCCTTCATCGCTGAACATTGTTCACATCAGGGCTTGTACTTACAAGCCCTGAAACTGCATGCTAGAACTTACTTACTTTCTAAGACTTACTAGAGAAAGCAAACTGTCTATCACTTCACAACCGCCCGGCGAAATCAGCGCGCCGCTGGCACAGCGCATCGGCTGGGCCGTGTTGATCCTGATCACTCTTTACGTCTGCTATTTCAGCCATCTGGGTGTGATTGGCTTTGTCGGCCCCGACGAACCGCGTTACGCCTGGATCGCGCGCGACATGGCGGAAACCGGCGACTGGGTTACTCCACGGCTTTATGGAAAGCCGTGGTTCGAAAAACCACCGTTTCTCTACTGGGGAAGCGCTCTCTTCTTCAAACTCTTCGGCTCCAGAGCGCCCGAAGTCGCCGCTCGTCTGCCCAGCGCGATCTCCGCTTTACTGGCGACTTTGGCACTTGCCTGGCTGGCTTGGCGCATATACGGAGAAGAGTGTGCTCGCTGGCTGCTGCTTCTCTTGCCCACAAGCGTAGGCATGATCGGCTTTTCGCACGCCGCAGCGACGGACATGCCCTTCGCCGGCATGCTCACCATCGCAATGGTCTGTGCTGCCGGGGTACTCGGCCTGATGTCAAAAAACGAAAACACGCCAATCCTCCCGCGAACACCATGGCTCGCGCTGGTGCTGTTTGGATTTTTTCTAGGGCTCGCCGTACTTGCAAAAGGTCCTGCTGCAATCATCTTGTCTGGCGGTGCAGTTTTTTTCTGGGCCATCTTCACCAAGCGCTGGCGCGACGCATTACGCCTGCTTCATCCCGCCACACTCGCGTCTTTCTGCATCACTGCCCTGCCTTGGTACATTCTCTGCGCCCGCCGCAATCCCGATTTCTTCCGCATCTTCATCATCGAACACAATTTCAAGCGGTATCTCACGCCAGAATTCCAGCACGTTCAACCCTTCTGGTTCTACGTTCCAGTGCTTCTAGTCGCCTTCCTGCCATGGTCGTTTCTTATAGCCGCTGCAACCGTCGCGGGGATCAGGCGGTGGTGGCGGAATAAGGAAACCAGTTCTCTGACTTGCTTGGTTTTCTGTTGGGCGACGTTTTGTTTGCTTTTCTTTACGATTTCGAAATCAAAGTTGCCCGGCTATGTTCTGCCCGCAGTTCCAGCAATTGCGTTCCTTGGCGCCAGAGCGATTGCAGGCGTTACATGGTTTTCGCGAAGAGTAGCGGGCTATTGCCTCATCGGGGGCAGCGTAGTCTTTTTTGTGACGACAATATACTTTCGGTTCGGCTTCCCTCGAGTCCAGTCCTACCCCAACACTTCCTGGGAACTGGCGGTACTTTTGATTCTGGTGTTCGGAACGTATGCGTTGGCGACTTTCTTTGCCGGATATTCCCTCTCCTTCGATTCCGACTCCCCACCCAATTTCGCATTTCGCACAACTAGTGTGCTTATGTTGGTTCTGTTAATGGAATTGGTTCCTTTCGAGTTTGCGAAAACACAGCTCGACGTTCTCTCCGGAAAATGGCTGGCAAATATCCTGAAACCTGGTGATGTGGAAGTGGACCGGCTTAGGACGTTTGGACTTCGTCGTGACGACCACTACGCTCTGAATTTCTATTTGCACCACAGCGTTCCGGCCTGGACCGACGACCCACTCAGAGACGGCTATGTCCTCGCGCGGTCAGCGAATTGCACTACTTTGAGGTCTCATGACCATTGCTCGGAGACTTGGGGGAGCCGAAATATTCCGTCAGGCTGGGCCTTACTTAGAATTACGCCGAACCATTCATTTGAACGCCTTGGCGGCGGGCGGCAGCCGCGTCAAGAAGAATGACACCACGCGGTTCTCATACATGCGCTTCTCGTCTTCGCCCAGCGAAACGTAATTGCCGTGCGGCAACATGGCTCTTTCTTTCGGCTCTGGCGA
>Ga0209488_10000959_pt1 | contig 24473 bp, 31 predicted proteins | sample Rivendell_Oct201_8_FD_188349 | JGI IMG/M metagenome (GOLD analysis project Ga0209488, IMG submission 188349) | Vadose zone soil microbial communities from the Eel River Critical Zone Observatory, Northern California, USA -... | ecosystem: Environmental > Terrestrial > Soil > Vadose zone >...
GTTAGGATGGGCTCATACAAGCCGAATATCGCATAGTAAACGGGAGGAAGGGCGGAGCGGGAGTGATGGGACATGGGCGTGTGCTGTCATGCAAATGAATTTGAATTTGGAAAGGGAACGCTGTTTTTATCAGTCACGACGGATGCTGTGCGGTCTTTTTGTCATGGCATTACCGCATGGCATCCGTGCGCATGTGGGCTGTTTGGTGGCATGGCACCACCGTCCTGTCTTGTCCTTACTTGCAACCGGCATGCGGGCGCCTCCGGAGACGTCCCGAAAACGAGGTTCTGCGGGTTGACGGTTGAACCGCATGCATCTACGCCCGTGGGATTCAGATGTCGATGCCGATCAGGGCCCAGACCTTCCAAAGGCAGAACTTGTACTAGTGTTGGAGGAGCGGCCACAAACGGTGCTACCTATGACATGGCAGAGCGACTCCGGCGGACGACCTCCATTTGGCACACAAACCTTAGCCGAGCTACTGCGACCGGCCCTAATTACAACACATATGATTTTTTCTTCTTTTCTTTTCTTCTTTCATCACGGTCCATCTATAAACCAAGGTAGCCTTTCACGCTTTCGACGCAGTGTTACCTAATGGCAAGGACCAAGAGTGATGTCTTGTCTTCAGAGGGATATAATGCTTGTTTTCAATCACACTGACCTCAGAGCTTCGCTTCCTTCGAACAAACCTTTTCAGGACGCCATTGTTGTGCACTTGCCAATACTGATGTCGGTTACGGTATCACTCATTTTGTCATCTTTACCAACTCCGAGCCCTGTATAACAGCACGCATATAGAATGACATCACTCTGGCGCCAAGATACTCTTCGATACTAAATATTCTGTGTGCTCTTGTCTGTGGCCCAACACCTGCTTGTCCACATCTCTCCGCCACAGCGTGAGACCAATCTACTCGAATCATGTGAAGTCTGCATCTATTCACGAGGGCGCAAGCAAACGTACCGTACCGATAAGACCGAAGAGCAGGTCTTTGAGAATGTTTGACCCAAACAGCGAGGACCCGCGGGTGCTCGTTCGAAACAGCTCTGAGACGAATGTATCCGTAATGTGAAATTCGCCTTTTTGCACACCTGCACATATGATCGCGTTCAATCTCATCACCAGAAAAAAAAGTCGAGTGTGATAGAAAAGCACCTTCGTACAATCCCTCGGCGGCCTTCTCTGGACTGAGGCCAGGATCGGACTCTTCTATTTTGAGGACCAGTGCAGGCTTGGTTTTATTCTCTTCCTCGTATCCAGGGCTGTACATTGTCCCGGGCATATAAATTTGGACATCAATAGAATAAAGCAAGAGCTCTTGACGGAGCGTCTCGGCGAGACCTGAGTACGGAAAGGGGGATTGTCAAAGAGAGACGAGACAATTGAGTCGGTGCAGAGCTCACCGCGAATGGCATGCTTGCCGGGTGAGTACGTCGAGTAGCCTATCATACTAAAGTATCCCAGGATGGAGGAAACAAAGACGATCTTTCCCTCGGTACGCGTGCGCACCATCCGCTTGGAAGCCGCCTAGTAATCGCGGGGAGTCGGGGGCAAAGAAAAACGCGCGTACGAGTGGGCCACGAACCATAGCAGAATGAGCCGCAAGCCAGTAAGTATCCTCCATGCCCTTCCGCATAGACTCCTCTGTCTGCTCGATAAAGAATCCGGGGGTCGATTTTCCGGCGCAGAGAAAGATGGCGTCGGGAGTTTGGCCACCGTGCGGCACGCAAGCAGCTTCTAGTGCGTCAGTTGCCGCTTCCAGTGTTCCCAAAGCAAATGAATGCGCCTTCAAAATCTGGTTAGGATTGACCCGTGCTGCCTGTGGGAAAATGTCTTTGAGCGTTTTCAAGATCCATGAAGCGGTCGCGCACCTCGAGTTGCGCTAGCGCCTTTTGGAGGTTCTCCTTGTTTCGTGCCACGATCGACACATCAGCACCTTTTTTTGTAAGAAGGATAGCCAATGCAAGGCCGAGGCCGGTTGAGCCACCAGTGACATAGCAATGCTATACCCACCGGTGTCAGTGAGGTTCTGGATGGCACGAAGGGCACGAGGGGACACGCACGCGGCCGCTGGGATTCCAACGAGAACGAGAAAACATTGGCCAGACCATGACCGGGATGAGAATAGATAAGAGAAGAACTGCACTAGCGAGGGCAAACTGCAACATGTCGCGCGCTTTGGGGCTGGGGTGGGCTGTGCCGAGTTGTTGGCTCGTGACTCCTTTGTCTAAGTGTAAATGTCAAAACAACTTCCTACTTCAAATCCGGCATCGTTATCACCAGAAAATAACCCTCCCTACGACATTAATGACGTGTCAATATCCCCCACTGCAAGTGAACAATATGTCGTCACCGACGTAGGTTTAGCCATCGCGCGACACCAGAGCACCACAGATGCGAGGTCCCTGGCGACCATCGACCGGCTTCCGACTGACGTGAAAACCCCGGGCCCGTTGGGAGTTTATCACCCATTCTCACCGGCGGTGGTTGCGTTACTCATGCCAGCATCGGTCTTTGGTGTCCTCGCAAGGTTGGGCCTAGACGCGCTCACTACCTACGACGGAAAGAGTATCTTTCCCCTAGCATATGCGCAAGCTTTAGGGTGCTTTATTATGGGAATGGCGCTCTCGCTGAAGGATACCATCAGCGGCTAGTGAGACCCTCTCCACTGTTCTTTAGGGACTTGACTTGACCTTAGCACTCTCTGAGAAGTTACAGTCCTCTCTACATTGCGGTTACAACGGGTATGTTGGCTTCAGATCACTGTAATCGTGCCTTGGATGCTTAATTTATTTAGGCTTCTGCGGCTCTCTCACAACATTCTCCGGCTGGCAGCTAGATGTTTTCAACTCTTGGATTAATCAGGGGCAATTCCATCGAAACGGGCTGCGAGATGTCTGTCTCCCATCTCTGTGATCGACCTTCTGGCAGCTCATAGTTCAGATCAGGCGGTTGACGGGTTGACGAAGCTCCTCTTTACGTTGTCGATTTCCCTGGCATCCCTATCTTTCGGTGTTCACATTGGCATGACGCTCGTCCCCTTCACACCAAGGATGCGACCGCCATCGGCCGCGATCAGGCATACCCTTTCCGTGATCTCGGTTCTGGTGTACTTTGCGACCTTCCCGGCGTACTTTCGCCTCTCCCCCTCCTTTCGCCACCAAGCGACTGCGGCGCTCCTCTTCAGTTTTCCCGGCACACTCACGCGCTACGTTCTCTCTATCTACCTGAACCCCCGTTTGCAGCTGCTCCCCATTGGTACGCTTGTGGCCAACGAGTTTGGCACGTCGTTGCTCGCACTGTTCCACGCCCTTCAGGGGTTACGACCTGCAGTATCTCCTGATGCGTGCTCGATACTGCAGGGCTTAGGGGATGGTTACTGCGGGTGTCTCACGACGGTGAGCACGTTTGCAGCTGAACTGAGCGCTCTGGGAACGAGAAAGCGGTGGTTATACGCGTCGATTTCCATCGTGATGGGCCAAGTGGTCGTAGTGCTAGTCCTGGGTTCGACGCTCTGGACAGGAAAAGCGACCGCGCAGGCTAGTTGTAGACCGATCATGTGATGCGTACAATTCATTGAGCTGCGTGTCGACCTCGACCACTGGCTCCTCCCAAATCTGATCGCATTAACATGTACAATAAAAGTTACAACATTTGAAATATGCACTTAAAATCATTGTGCGACCCTGAAAATATCAAAAACAAGTAGATGGTGATTATTTTGGAGAGTGGGAGGCTGACACATTTATTCCTTTTCCTTTTCTGAAAATCGTGTTATTTAACCGAGCACATATGCATTTATCTGTATTCTAACCCATTCTACAGCTGTATTCATCAAGATTAGCGGACTCTGAATTTAGAGTCAGCCAGCCAATAAAAGTGATAACTATTACAAGCGGACTAAGGATAAAGTAGCTTTTGCGTGCATCGAGACAAACGACAAGCCATATTCTAGGGACATTCGAAGGGCCACCTCCTTCTCTACTTCGGAGATGTGTCGACGCATCACATAACAGTGGGTGTGGAAAGTCAGGCTCAATCAAATTCCGACACCCTGTGTATATATTGAAAACAGGCGCTTAAGTGCTAAATTGAAACAAGCGCCCAAATCGAAAAATTGGCCACTTTCCCATTGCTTGGCTGTGCGCTTAATAATCATTTTCCCACGCAAGGGATGGATGGAAAGCGCTGACTGGCACTGGTACTGTAGTACTTGTATTCAGTTCTCCTTCCTTTTCTCCTTATCATGTCCCGTCGGCCCCAACAACAATCTTCCATAGATACAAGCCAACCTGAAGTTCCAGAAGACGAGATTTTGAGCGCGGTAGGCGAAGGTGATGAAGTAATGGAAGAGGCCGAAGAACAGGAAGGTTACAGTGCGTGTCCAACCCTTTCCCACTCTAGTACCGTATTCACGTCAGGTCTCCTTTCCTTTCATTCTATCTGTTTCTCCCCGGTTGAATTCTTCACCGTCACACGATTTCACTCGCCAGCGTCGTCGACTCCTACATCATCATTAACGTGGATTAGTTGGTTTTGTTCCTTACCCGGCCATGACTACTTCTGCGAAGTTGCGGAGGACTTTATCGAAGATGATTTCAATCTTACTGGGCTAAACGCGATGGTTCCTTTCTGGAAAGAAGCCATGGAAATGGTCTTAGATGTTGAGCCTGGTGCGTTTGCTCTCAAATTTGGGACAAGTGCAATCACATTAATATCATGACATAGATGAAGACTCAGCCAAGATCCCCGATGTTTCGATCGTCGAAGCATCGGCGGAATTGTTGTACGGGCTTGTGCATCAGCGTTACGTACTTACGAGAGCTGGACTCCACGCGATGGTCAGTAAACCCTTGCAGCTCGGTTTTATGATCGTGTTTAATGATTCAATCTTCAGGCGGAAAAATACGAAGCAGGTGTTTTTGGGTCGTGTCCACGCGTGTATTGTATGGGCTGCAACGTTGTCCCATGTGGGCGATCGGACCTTCCAGGCTTAGAAACAGTGAAGCTATTTTGTCCCAACTGCAACGACATCTACGTCCCTGCGAGTAGCCGTTTCCAAGGCGTTGACGGTGTGCCAACCTCTTCGTCTACCAATTCCCCTGCTTTGTTTTCTGATATATGTCGGTTCTTGACCAGGCGCTTTCTTTGGCACCACATTCGCCCATCTTTTCTTCCAGACCTATCGAGAACTTATGCCCGCTCCATTCTGGAAGCAACCATCTTCGTCTGGTTCTATGTCGCCGTCTCGGTCACCGCGCAGCGTGACGGGTAGTAACTCCTCTCAACAAGCACCATTTGTCAACCCCAACCCCCATGGTGGTCAAAAACGTGCCGCTGGGAAGGTATACATTCCCCGGATTTACGGCTTCAAAGTCAGCGAGAGGGCGAAATCCGGCCCAAGAATGCAATGGATGCGATTACGACCAGAGTCGCCTGAGCAGTTGGAAGAAGTTGATTGGAGAGGCCGGTGGATAGACGACGAAGAGGATCAGTACGATGACGGCATTGATGGAGAAGCTGAGGAAGATCGACGTATGGAAGATTTCGATCCGGTGCGCCGTCTCTCTTTTCAGTAGTGTACTAGGTTATTGACACCTTGATAGGACCACGCAGACGATGATGACGACGACGACGATGAAGAGGAGGAAGAAGAGGAGGAATCGAAAATGGCGGCTTCTCGAGGAAGCCGACGCCATGTTACGGGTAAGCCGAACGAACCAATTGACCGGCCATTAGTGCGGGCAATGGCGACTGGCTCTGCCTTCTCTGCTCGTACCTCGAACTCACGAAGACCGGCAGTGGGCCAGCTGATATCAGTTTAAGTTGGAGTCTAGAATACGCGGGGTTGTTTTCGAAGTTTTATCTGATACCACCACCATTTCATTTCCATTATTCCCCAGAGAGAATTAAAGTGGGCCTAGGACACTTAAATGAATAAAAATTATCAAATGTAAGCGTGAGAACACTTGACGATGTCAACTGTACAGTTTATAAAGCCACTCAACGCGTGACCTCACGAAGAGCTCCATCGTACAGCCGTTTCGCCATTGAGCAAGCCTTTAAAACATGACAAGAAACGGTGAGTACACTGCGTCGCACCTTGTATAAGAAGAGCGCTAGATTGAGAGGACACGTGTGATGTACAGACACCCGCCGCGGCCTCAAGCATGGCCGTCCCACTAGCCCGATCGCAAAGGCCGCACGCCCGAGTCACCGCAAGGGCGCCCTGTCCGCAAAGACTAAGCTCGTTCGGTCCATTGTTCGGGAGGTCGCTGGTTTCTCAGCATATGAACGCCGGGTTATGGAGTTGTTGAGGAACTCAAAGGTGCGTGTAGCACACCAGAAGTCCAACAACGATTTCACTGACCCCTTTCCGCATTCGCAAATCGCAGGATAAGAGAGCGCGAAAACTCACTAAAAAACGGGTATGTACCTCTTTGAGTGTGTGTGTTTATGTGCGGCGTCCCGTTGATGCGTCGTTGGTCGGTTTGCAGCTCGGAACGTTACTTCGTTCGAAACGCAAGCTTGAGGAGCTTAGCACTATCATTCAGGAGAGCAGGAGGGCACACTAAGTTGGCGGCGTGCAGCCTGTGATTACCTTTTTTTTTCTTTCCTGCATTCCCTGTCTTAGGGACGAGGGAGCGTAATGAATGTGTACCGCTAAGCTTTTGATATGCGAGTGTATGCGTCAAACTCTACGGCCGTTATGTTGAGATCGACTGCACTAGGATTGTTCTGCCGAACTCGAGAGAAAGACACTGAAGAGCTACAATGGGCCACATTCTTTATGCATCATGGGTGGGTCAACCCATGCACGACCACGGGGTGTCGCGGGAACGTGAAAGTGACAGCACCCTTCAACGATGACCAGCTCTGTGATTCAGCCCACATCGTGGCAGCAACTATGGGAGCAGACCCAGTCAACACTTAGTAACGCCGAGCGATCTCTAGCGAGCACAACTTTGCCTGCCGCGTCCCGCATCCTGCGTGTCGGGCTGCTCGACGCGGAACTGCTCGACGTCGAACTCGTCAACCTCCTCCGAGACCCGCTCAGCAAGGCCCTCGGCCTCGTCAACGTACGTCCCCCCACGCGGTGCCTGCCCGATCTCTCCCTGGCTCCTGCCCACTTATAGTAGGGCCTTGCTTTTCTGCTGACGCTGTGCTTTCGTGTGCAGGTTGCTCTCAGATCCCGCTTTGAGCCGGAGCTGTCTTTGTTCATTCAGCTAACGCTCTATAGATTGTCTGTCTGGGCGACGGGCGCATCGTATGGCGCCAAACTACAAGACCTCAAGTATACGGTCCCGTCAATGAGTGATGGCAGTCGCGTTCTTTGTTCGTGCGACGTTTCCGTTTCCGTTTCCTCTCCTCTTTCCAATTCCGATGTGCGCCCGAAAGCATCTAGGTTGCCTCGAAAGATCCTTCTCGTTCACGGTGCATTGACGATCGTTGTGCCGTACCTACACGCTCGCTTACGCGGGCACGCCTTGTCCAACGCTTGGCCAGACGCGCCGAGCTCGGATCGCCGGAGAAAGGCTTGGGAGGTCATGACGAAATTGGAGACTACGCACGCTGTGCTCGCCCTTGCGAGCTTCGTTGCGTTCCTCTGGGACGGGCAGTAAGTCAAATGGTCGCAGCGATCTCTCCCCATGTGCGAGTTGCGAACGTCAGGGGGGGTTTTTTTTTTGGTAGGTACCGCACCACGGTGGATCGACTGTTGGGCATGAAACTTGTTCCGTCTCGGAGGCTCGTGCGGCGCAACGTTAGTTACGACTTTATGAATCGCCAGATGGTATGGCATGCTTTTACGGTGCGTTTTCCTTAAATGCCCGTTACACACACACACCACCCCAGCAGCGGATGTGGCACAATATGCTGATTATCATCGTCACGGCAGGAATTCCTCGTGTTCCTCCTTCCCCTCCTTCCTCACCGCAAACTCCGACGTGTCGCCGGCACAGCAGCGGGCGCCATAATGCATCCACTGGACACACTCTCCGCCGTGATCCCGAGCTCAGCAAGTTCAGCGCTTGGCCTCGAAGCCCGCGTCGGGCGCCTGGCGGATGGCGAATCCCCCAGGCGTGGAAAGCTTGCGCACCTCCCAGAGGACGAATGTGCGATATGCTACGAGAACGCCACGACGACGCTAAACATCGTGGACACGACGCATTCACTTTCTGGGAATATCCCGTCTCGGTCGATTTCGGGCTCCCACTTCACAGCAAGAAAGGACGAGCCTCCAGCGCACCCGCTCACGACGCCTTATCGCACTTCTTGTGGGCACGTTTGTTGTTATACTTGCGTCGCAGAGAAGATGCTGCGCGCAGCAGATGAGGGTGGAGGGCCATGGGAGTGCCTGCGTTGTGGAAAGCCTGTGCACTCCGCTGAGCGTTTGCGCGTCGAGAACGTGTACTGGGTGAGTGAAGGCGAGGAGGGGAGCGCCGAAGAATGGGGGAGCGATTACTTTGATGAGATAGGCAGTAGTAGCTTGAGTGGCGTTAGTGGCATGAGTGCGGGCAGCCGAAGCTCGGTTGGTGGTAGCGACGAGGAGCAATCGGAGTGAAGTTGACATTTCTATGATACATGATGCATTATGGTATACACATAATGGTGCCAATGGGCGCAGCTACTTAGAATGAGCATGCACTGCGCATTACGCCCCAAATATCTCACGCATGAGGAGCTGGAGCACTGGGGGATCTGCCTTCGCTAAGTACTGACTCTGCATCACTTGCGTCCCTCCGCATGCAACCTCGGCCTCCCTCAGGCGCTCTGCGATGAACGAAGAGAGCAAAATTGTGCGCACGGGATCAGTATCATAAACCTACCGGATGACCGGGGTGTCAACTGACTATCTCGGAACAGCAAATGATAAAGCTTACATCCTTTCGGCGGTCGTACTCGGGGGTGTCCTCAGAGCCGTTGAAGAACGAAGGCGTTGGTTGGTCCCAATACGCCGTCAGAATAGTGCTGCATGACCAAATGTCGATTTTAGCTGTCGGATAAACTTTAAAAGTGGAATCGTACGGTTCTTGTTCCCCGACATCATTCTCCTTCTGTCTCTGTACTTCCTTTAACTCAGCAAACACGTCCGTCCAAAGGTCGAAGATCTCGCTGTGCAGCCGTTCAAGGACTTCAGACCTTCCTGTAGAAACTAGGACCGCAAGACCCATGGCGTAAAGCTTCCGATGCCGGGGTTCAGAGATGTTGTCGAACTATGACGAAGTGCAGGAAAGTATATATTTCGTCCGGTGGAACTTCGGGGCACTCACCCGCTGCCGCCACTGATCTAACAAACCCTCCCATAACACCGTCTCAGGTTTTCCTAGCCGATTCGCCGCTGCGCTCATGTACTGGATGAAAATATGTGAATCTAGCAGAGTGAGGCGAGCCATGATTTCGACATGACGGGTGAGAATGAACACGTCTGCCTGGGTCCCTGATTCAGTCGGTTCTTAACCCATGAGGAGATGGTAGAAAAAACCTTGTCTTCTACAATCGTTTTTAATAACGAAGAGAACAAACCACTTGAGTGAAACGACTCTGAGTAAGTTGAGGGGTGAGCCAGCTGGAGCAACAATGCCAAGGAATCAAGCAGCGCTCTGGCTTGATTTGAACTTGCTCTAGCAAGAGGTTCCTGGAGCACGTGAAAAAGCCGAGAGGCATGTCTCTGGGACGAGGGAATGAATGTACGTTGCAGATGAACATGACTGTTCGACGAACCTGTAGGACAACATTGGCATCTAGTAAAATATAGCCTTCGAAGATGTCAGCGGTGCTACCCAGTACACTCCAGTTATCGCCCAACAGGTCTATCACTTTCGGGAACAGGTCCAACAGGCTTGCTTCTCCATTCGCAGTACCCAGAGCGGCAGCGTTCCTGAGAGCAGTAATCCACAACTGCAGTGCATCCGTTTCCAGCTCCGTAATGAACTAGCATGAATCAATTTGATGTAAAACATCCAAGCGACGGCTATACCCACTGCAGGAGATAAACACTCTTCAAGGAGGGGTGCCACTATAGTCGCTAGGGGGGTTGACTGCTGTCCGGTTGCCTGAAACTCGACGAATCAGCAAGTATCCGTCACAAGACCAAATAAAACTCACGGTGATGAGGACAGTCATCATCCGCAAGAGTGTTATCTTGAAGTGGGATTCCCCGCCGGCAGAAAGCCCTTTTGTGTTCTGTATGAGTTTGGGGTCCTCAAGAGATCATGATCGATTAAACTTACACAGTTGCGGGAAGGCAGAGGTAATCAGAGAGACTGAGGGGGCAATCTAAACGACGGTTAACCCAACCAGAAGGCAAAATCTCCAGAACGAGTCTACCTCTGCCCTCGACCTCTCAATTACTGTGTTGAGGCATGCCGCTAGTTTGTTCTTCGTCTCGACTGTATCCACTTCGTCAATTAATCCCAGAAGTTCTGCCACGGTGGGTACCAGGAACGGAATGAAAACATTCATGTCGAAGAGAGTTGCCTGTCATTTACATATGATTACGGCAACATATGACAACCATCTGCTCAGGGACTCACATCGACGCATTGCTGCAGCGCAAACGCAGTAGTTAACCTAACGACTTCCGTTCCTGTTCCTTTTGCCGTTAGCAGATGAAGGAGTATCTGCCATATTCGAGGGTCTGTCGCGGGATAGCACTCCTGAGAGACCCATCGGCCTATCACCCAGACAATTCGTCTTTGAATGATGAGGTAGCTGTTCAGAGGCGATCACTCGGCATTCCCGTGAAGCCTAGTGTTTATGAACGTACTCTGCACTAGAATTCGTTGCTTCAGCTTTTGCGACCTCTATCCACGAAGACAGATCTAGTTCGTCCTTCAAACGGTGAGCGCACCGGCCAATTGCGCAGTACACTGCTTCTTTTTGTACAATATCTTGCAAACTGGCAGGCGGCCGTTCTAGAATATCTTTTCAGCGACAAGTCTGGATATTCGTAAAGCGAAACTGTTTCTTACCATTGACGTTGGTGAATGCCTTTACGAGTAACGGAGAAACAAACTCGCGGTATTGATTTGCAAGGGTCATGAGAACTCGTTCTGCGCATGGCTACCGACTGGCTGAGAGATATACCCGATGGATGGCGGCTTTCAAACTCACCCGAATCTCGAACTGCCACAATTCATCGCCCTTATCCTCGGTATTGACCCACTCCTCAGGGGTCGCCATCCAGCCGTCAAGGTCATTCGGGTTAAGCGGCATGAAACGAGAAACGAGAAATGTAACGGCGGTCTCCACAAAATCTCGGGAAAGAGCTGAAAACCCGTTAGTCAGGACTGAACATTGGATAAGTGGAACACTCGCTCAAAGTATGTTCGGTCTTTGCTTTCCTCGCCGGGGCCCATTGAGCAAGACTCTCCTTGAAAAGAACCATCCCGGCCACGAGCATGCGAACAGGGAATACGGCAGTTGGGGAGTCTAGGTAGTATTGAGTGGCCCTGGCCCCTTTCAGCTTCCATTAACATACCCTCAATAAGTTCAGCTGATGAATTAGCCTGAACGACCTTCTCCCAGTAATATAGTATTAGGTCATCGCATAATGGCAAATCCACGAAACGGGCAACGTCGACCTGCTGCAGTCTTCGGAAAATTTTACCAAAGGTGCAAACGGACTTGTATAGCAAATTCAGGGAATGCAAAGCAATAGGATCCGATGGTGTTGCAACTGAACGCAGATTCATGAGGAGGCTAATGCGAGTCTCGTATAGGCCACGAAGCTGCACAGCAGAATACCGGAACACTTCATTAAACTATGAATGTCAATATATGCATTGGGTGAGTCTGGTACAAACGTTACCTACCCATGGCTCCATCGGGGATACAGTGGGATCTCGCAACTTGGGCCAGATCCAAACAGCCATTTTCATGATAATCTTGTATAGAAGATGAGAAAATAGAAGGTCCTCAGCAGTTCTACGAGAGCTGAGATTTGCAATAGTGAGAGATGTCCCTAGCCTTTGGATTAATTGAACATAATTTTCAGAAAGTTGGGAGTGAATCCGAGAGATGAGCTGATATAAAGACGAGTTACGAGTTGTCAAGAGCAAGGGATACGCTGGATGACCTACCTGGCCGAGTGTTTTAACACTAGTCATCATTTTGATGTGAGATAACTCTTTCAAGATGGCATTCAAGGCTCGAAGGGATTTGTGAAGGACACGAGACGCCGTAGGATCTGACACTGGTGAAGACAACCTTTGCCCAAGGTGATGCGTGATCGGTGTCATGATGTCTGGTTCCAAAGATGGCCTGAAATAAATTAGCGATCATCATGCACGGAGGGAACGAGATATAGAAGGTCCCCAGTCACCATTTATGCGGAAAGTCAGAACGTGCGATTTTTGCAATAATTACTTCATTGCTTTTGCCGATCTTCGTTTCCTAATCGTCAATCGACCAATGGGATAGAGGCAAGATATCTTACGACGTCATCTTCCTCGTCTAGCAATGACAAGCAGCGATCTCTGATAGCATGTCTCTGCTCGTCTGGAACGAGCCTGACATGCATAAAACCACGTTTTGGACAAAGTGCCAAGGAAGGTATCGCATGAGACGCACTAACCTTCGCGACCTCCAAAGGGTTGACACGACATTCTTTACCTGAATGATACTCAGTTGTCTGATATGGAGGGGAGCGGTCTTCTGGGCGGCAATCTGTTGCAATAAGTCTAACGTCCCTGGCTGTTCCATTAGACCTTTTAAGCGTGCAGCCGAAGCGCTCATCTCCTTCGGGTTCTGAGAGACTGCGCCCGAGACAGCTGCGTATACTTCTTGTATGGATGCATGCCGAGTTGAGTCGCTGGTCATGAGTACAATGGGGGGGAAGAATGAAAGGCGGCTTTCAATCAGGGCGCTGGGCCGCAGTGAATTACGGGCGGGGATTGACACTAACAACCGTAAATAACGCGCACGCGCTTCCAAGTCGAGCACTGCACTTACCACACATGACGGCTCGTCCGAATACTACCAACACCGACCTTGTAGAAGATTCAGAACCAGAAAGAAAGCGGATCCGGCTTCGGAATGATCAGACAAAAAGAAGAAGAACGCATCCGCCCTTGGAACAACATCAACATGGGGACGGTCCTCCACCGCTCAGTTCCACTCCTACGCGTCACCATTCAGCAGATAGTGATAATTTCTGTCTTGGTGATTGACTTTTTTTTTGCCTTCGCTCTGCATTATCTGAGACTTAACTAGGGGAGTTAAGCGACGTCGCTGCAGAGGCAACCCCAGATCCTGTGGAGAGCGCCGTGGTTAACGTCATAGGCTAGTGTTGCGCAAATTCTAGTCTTCTGGAACTCTGTTGACGTATTCAATACGTATGCTAGACATCTCGATCCCAAGCTGTTCCAAATTGCCCTCAGAAGTAGCACCCGGGGCTAATCACCTCCAGGCCTCACTCGTTTCGCCACCACAGCTTATCCCGAGTAACGACGCTATCGACACACAAGAGGAGCCGTCAGAGCCAAATCTTACCACTCGTTTGGGCCATCTTGCATACAACCAGGTCGCACGCGCGTCTAACGACGTGTCTGGCTCCACTGACGCAGAACGCCGTCGATTGGCACCAAAATCTAAGGTTGATCGTCGCAAAGCAGTTGAGTCCGAAAAACCACTCCCGAATTCCAATGCCACCGAACTCGACGTTGGTCCTCTCCTCAGGTGTGTCTCCTGCGACGCTCGGTGGACAATCCAGAAGGGCGCGGCTCGCAAATTGTCACACATAACAACCTGCGCACGAAAGAATGGTATAAATCGAGATACGCTCCAGCGTCTCGTCGAAAGAGAGTGTCTCAAGATGCGGCAAGCCAAAACAAATGACAAAAAGACGACGCCTGGATCTGATTTGGCAGGCGCTGCCAGTGTCCCTCAGACTTACATGGAAAGTGTGGTGGCAGAAGCTCAACAGAGAAGGAAACCAAGACGTACTGATACAGCCGGAACACTACAGCCTGTCAGCCAGACGAGGGCAGCAATTTTGGACAGAGCCAAGGCACTCCTTGGAGTCCGGGAGGTGGCGTCTTGTGACGCACGAGAACCTGAGTGCACGCAGAGATTCGGCCAAAGCAAGTTGGCAACTGGACATGGGCAAGGGGAGAGCGTCGATCCGGCTGTGGCACAACTCTCCGAAGAGTGCACCTTGACATCAAGGCTTGCCCTTCTCAGATCCATGGCCGGATCTGGTCTAACATAATATGTATCGCTTTGTCTTCTGTACCCGCTTCTTGACCATCAACATGAAGGATTTCTTCACCCCCTACGTTTTCTTGTGCTGAGTTTAGAGTTCGTGTCCCACTGAGCAACAGAGTTCATCAAACAGTGTCTTCCTATTCATAGCGTGGCAGATTCAGAGGTTAACTGTGACGATAACTATTAGAGTTGTAATACCTGTTGAAGGTAGATGTAAGTAAGGAGAATCTAGTGGGAGTACAAGCACCATCCCCTCTCGGTCACCGACAATCACAAAGCAACATCCGACAGCCCAGCAACTTCGATCAAACCACCGATCAGGTGCAAACTGCCCGTGACGAGAACTTCGACCGGCCTGCCCCTGCTAGCTTCCTCTCGGACAATACCAACTGCGTGCTCGACGGACGGCAGAACATGTACATTCTCTTTTGGAAAGTCAGGTATCAACGACGTCCATGTATCAGCAAGTCCTTGCTGTGTTTTCAGGTCATCTTTTACGACAGTGACGGCAGTGAGGTCTGAGGAAAATTACAAATGTTAGTGGTCAGGGGACCAAGTACAAGGGTGATGGACGTCTCATCATCTCACCCCCTTTAAAGTGGCCGTCTGCATACGTAATATTGGTGCAGAACACAACTCTTTCGAAGAACGTGTGGGAAGCCTCCCCGGAACCGTGTAGTCGAAGTTGTGCCACGATCTTCGCCAATATAGTCTCCAAGAACAACAGTCCAGATCGCCCGTGTGTGCAGTTGAAAATGAGGATACGCGTGGGATTTCCCCTGTTTAAAATGCATGCAGCTTTCGGCAGTCTAATAGAAGTGGGGCTCTTACCTTTCTGATACAGTTCTCAAGGCGGTTACGGGGCTCACGAACCACTCGATAGAGCATTCAAGACTCTCTGTCGTGTGGGCACCATCTAGGAACCACACTATTGGCGGATAGCCCGGATCACTGACGGTCTGACATCTTCCAGGCCACCTCGCTGCCTTAAGCCCGTCGATAAAGGTGTCTGAAAGTGACCTTTGAGGCGCAATGGATTCCTTCAACTCGAGGAATTTCTGGGAGAGTGTTACAGCGAGTCGGGCATTCGTGATTTGATGGACCCCTGCTAGTCCTGCGTCCCATGGTCAGACATAAAAGCCAGGGGGAGTTCAGCAATCCCACGATTTACCTAGTGGAGTGTCTGAGAGTTCGGGCATAGGAGGTACGACGACGAACTCGGATGCCTACTCCACGGGTTAATGGCTTTGGCTGGTTTGAAAGTACAATCAAACCTTAAGGTCAACGCTTCGTTGTCGTAGGACATTCATGCCTTCTTGTGGCTGGTTCACAGTTAACGCCGGAACACCTTCCTGAGTGCATTGTTTGTACAAAGTGCGGCGTTGTGTTACGAGGAGACTGACCTTGAATATACCACCTTTTTGCCAGGCAATCTCCCCAATCGTCTTCCCGAGCACACCAACGTGGTCCATACCAAGAGAAGATATTCCTGTGACAATGGGCCGAGGAACGATGTTGGTACAATCGTAGGTACCACCTACACCAACTTCTAGTATGGTGGCGTCGACCTAGTTAGTAGCCATAGTTGAACGTTGAACAGCAGTAACCTTTAGTAAAATAATAAACACTAACCTTCAAGGTTAAAAATGCGTGAAATGCTACAAGCGTAATATATCTGAAATACATTGGTTTCGGTGTCCTTGTTGAAAGGCGTATCTAGAGTCCCAGTATCAAGACATTGCATGTGCCAATGAGAAGGGAGGAACAGACTTGGCGATTTTCTTCTAGGCGATCCCAGACGTCAAAAAAAAACTTTGCAAACAACTCTTCCGATATTGGAACCCCATTGATTCGTATTCGCTCACGAACGGCGACAAGATGAGGCGAGGTATACAATCCTGCATATCAGGCTGAACATCAAGGGTGGGGATTGTGTTCAATTAAGGGCAACGCACCAACTTTCCATTCTGGTTTCGTCTGACGAAGCATGGAATCCACGAAGGCACAAGTAGAACCTTTGCCCTTCGTCCCAGTCACATGAAGTACATTGAGAGAATTAAGGTCTTCTTGCTGACACGCATGTAGAATCTCAGTGCTTCTCGATAGGATAATGCCTCACCTGGTAGCCAATTCTCTCCAAATATTCGATCATCTCCGGGATGGCCAGAGCATTAGTCTGTTGGCCCGATGCCTTGATAGCATCCAGCGTCGCCGCGTTAGATTGCAGGGTGTTCAGGCGATCGATGGCATCTTTGTAAGACCTGCCTGACATTTCACGACGCTGGACAATAGAGATAAATAGAGGAGTGGAAGTCCTCTTCGCAATGTGTATCGGAAGTCTAAACCAATTGGGTCGCATTCGGTTTGTGATCAAAGTTTGATATTTCCTAATTAGACCTGACAACAACAACAGTTCGAGATCTTACAGCATTGAACCATCACTATTCTCTTGGTACCACTCTCTACATGGACAAGTTTGTGATCTACAAGAAACAGACACACCAGAAGAGTCATAGTAAAGAGCGTGTGGATCATAAATACGAGCCATATCCCAAGAAAGACACCAGAGGTCCAAACAGTGTTGCATCCAAGGCGTGTATCCAAAGGACCCTCACACAACATCTACTCAACACATTAACGGACGAATCAAATCCCATAACACATTCTGACATCGAGTCACGCTCTGGCTAGTCTCACGAAGCACCTGACATCGGGGTTAACCTAACGCTTGATTCATGGTAGATCGTGTGGTTTCGCTCACGAAGGGCCATCAGAGGTCAGAGGGGCGCGTTTCAAGGCAAGGATACATGAGAGTACGTAACCAGAAGCTCAAAGCTCAGCGAGAAGAGGCTGTTATAGGAGCCTTGAACAACACAAGGATCTACATCAACGGGTACTTGCGAGACACAACAGACATTGAAATGAAGAGGATCATCACAGAAGCAGGCGGGCAACCTGTGTTCGTGCGAAATCATATACCTCTGAGATGCTGGTCTGATGAGGATCGAATATAACCACAGACAGTCAGCGTCCAACGCCACTCATATCGTCACATCCCAGGGCCTGAGTGGGACCAAGACAGATAGATTGCTCAATAGTAGAGGACGGAAGCCATATATCGTCAGACCCGAATGGGTCATCGATAGTATCGCAGCAGGGAGGCAATTGAGAGAAGGGAAGTACACGTTGATGAGCTGGATGCGCACGTGACTGTAAGCGGATGAGGTGTAACTGAGGTGGTGAAAGGAGGTCAAAGTTCACATATATCATATCTTACTTCTACTCTAGTATCAGAACTCTCTTTCACTCTCTCAGATGCATCTCTTGTTTACTCCCAATCATGTGCAACTAATCACTGCTTGTTATCCACCTTCTGCGTCTCTCCTCACCTCCGGACCTGACTATCACCCGAACGCCCAAGAGCTTTCCCGTCTAACATATTATGCTGCTAACAGACCAGGGAAAATCAACAAATTGAGCAATGAGCTCCAGAAAAGAATCAAAGCCGAAGGCCGAAAGGCACTCTCAAACAATCCTCGCTCTCGAGCGTAAGTGGTCACCTTTGAGTGGCATAACTTGCTACTCACATATTAGCCTGTAGCCTTCTTCTCATCTCATTGTCTATATTCAAAGCACTTACTGCTGAATGCCGACGCGACATCTCTCTTCTCACTCCTTCACTCCTCGCTGCTGTTGACACGGTACTGTCCACCTTCCCTTCCGATCTCGAAGTCTCTGCTAAAGCAGCCAACTTAGTAAGTCTTTCTTTGCTAGTTTATAAGACTTACGGCTTAATTTTTGGTAGTTCATAGCTTGGACGACTTTCACTGATGGACGACTCGTTGGCGTGGACCAGGCTGTCACGCAAGACTATCTCTCCATACTCGGACGCTTCTCAAGGATAAGCAGGGCGACCTCTTCCTCCGGTGATCTGGAGTTTACGAACAGGTAGGTCCCAGTGTTCTATGGGCCTCCCTCAGCTCTAAGTTGGCCCCCAGAACGAGACTGGTTGGTCTCGCAGCTCTTACCAGCGTGGTGACGTCGGAGGCACTGTATAGCTCCTCTACCTTCAATGTCCAAGTTACCACCCTTGTGCCAGCGCTTCTCAGCAACTTACAAGAGGTCGAACTATTTGCATTGGAGGACGAGTTGGTATAGTCAGTGCGTTGTTCGAACCCGCTTTTGATTGTTGCAATTTCTAGGTCTGCAAATGTCGGGAAAAAGCCTTTGTCACCATACTTAGACGAATTCCGGGCACGACCTATCTTTGAGAGGCGTGCGGCATCAATCCATTTGCACGTCGACGGGGAACGGGGGCCAACAAAGACAGATGTCTCTGGCGCATGTCTTCGTGCTTTGTCACATATATTCGACCATTCCACCGGAGAACAGATTGTCTCCATCATGAAGGCTGCCATGGCGAGTTTGGACGAAATCAGAGGATGGGAGAAAGCGGACCATTGTTGTTGGTTTGCGGGAAAGGCAACCGAGTGGACGCAATACCAATTTCGCGACGCCATTCCTACCCGTTTGATTGACCGTCTGCAGCGGGAGCAAGACGTACCAACGACAACGACTCTTCATACCACCCTCACCGAAATGATTACCACCGTCTTTACCTCTCCTACCCCCCTGGTCATGTCTACGTCGGATGTCATTTCGAACCTCATCAGTCTAGTTCTCCGCAGAGCTGCCATTGATCCGCACGACTCCTTGCTACAGGCCTTGACCAAGTGCATCGGCGCTTTGGGCACCCATGTGTACTATGCAGACCAGATACATGACCTCGCTGGCGAGCTCATCAGCCGCCTTGTCTCTATCGAGGCTACCGGCCTACCCGGACATGAAGGGGATCCCAGTGACCAAAGTCGAATCCAAGCGCTCCGTGCTCTCATTGCGGGACTTGTTGGGCTCATGCGTGCTCCTACTCGGAGAATCGACCAACGCTCGAGTGCCGAAACATCGAGGTCAGAGCAAGAATTTACTGTCAGCAGTCCAAGACTTACCGATTCGACGACGCAATCCCCAAACGGAGACAAACCAGCGCGTGCTTCCATCGAACGGGTGGATGGCGAGGCTCACTTAACAAAAAGGACCAAGATATCACCTGAGACTTGGCAAGATACTTTGAACCTGATTTGCAACGTTGACTTTGCCGTACGCTCCGACTATGCCGACGCCTTGGTTGTCTATCTGGAATCCGAGATCTCCGCGCGTGGGGAATATACAGATAGTGACGGAGTACGGCGCAATCGACCATTGGCAGCAAGTAAAGTCCAGCAGGCAGGTCATATGATGGGTGCTCTACACGGAGACGAAACAACACGATTCCTACATGCAACTCATGTCTATGTGTACATCCTGGCCACTTCGCCGACCTTTCATAGCCCTGCACCTTCTCCATCACCTGCTTTGTCAACAGGACGCGACGGGGCAGAAGCTGTCACCGTGATCCCCGCCACCCCTGATGGGTCACGCGAAGCCGTTATTGCCATGGAAGATCGCAGTTCGCCAGCGCGATCTCAATATGGCAGGCATTCTCTTTCACTCCCCGGCAGAGCTCGAAAGCTCTCGGTGGTGAGGCGCATTATCTCGCGACTCCCTTCACGTATTACGCCATCTGCCCTCCCTTTGGCGACAGCCTCCGATTACCGCAACATTACTTCCATATTGACAAGGGTCCACGAACAACTCCCCGTCCGTGGATTGCTCGTTGGCGTACCATTCTTACTTGCGTTGTCCTCGGTTATGCACGTGGATGACATTAAGGACAAAGCGTCTCTAGGAAGGATATGGGCGATGAGGGAGGTGATTTCAAGAGTTTGGTTGGTCGTGGGGAAGACATGGGATTGCAGAGAGCTCATAGAGATGGCAGAGAGAGTAAGAGACGTAATTTTCTTCGATTTTTCGTTTATCTCACTTGGTTCAAGGCGCTGTCATCGCTGCCAGTCCCGTCGTGCCTTCCTCGCGAGGAGGCACGAACACTGGGTCAACTCGCCTCTGCAGAAGCTCCCGTCCATGTTTTGCCTGTCGGTGACGCAGGTGGTATCTGGTCTGGGGTTGCACCCGGAGCGGCACTTGATGCTCTGGCGTCCAGTAAGAACGTACTCGAGGCCACAGGAATGGATAGAGAAGCGCTTCATATACGCCTGTCAATGCAGTGGACTGCTGAATCGGCCTTGAGAGACTGTAAGTGAGCCGCGACACTCCCGTACACTGCCCCACTAATTGAAATTAGCCATGGAGCCGCAGTCGAACTACGACCCACTGCGACGCGATGGACTCTCGCACTCGAGGCTCGCACCTACTTTGATGCACATTGAAAACCTGTCTTTGCAGAGTCTGGCTCGCTCGACCCGAGGAGTGGGGGTTAACGATCTGCGAGACGCGCTCGAAGGCCGAAGCAGCATGTCCAACCCAGCTTTGGTGAATGGGGCCCCTTCTGTGTCGACTTTAGATCATGCGTCTACCCACCGCGACAACATGGCCAAGTTACGACCAGTAAGATCTAGGCCCGAAAATCTCAAGGCGGCCGGGAGTTCGAGTGAGATCCGCGATATGCTCAACAAGCTTCAAATTGGGAAATCTAGTAACAGCACCAGTCTGTTACGAGCGTCATTCCCTGCACTGCAGAGGCAGGACGCACGGTGAGCCCGATTATCATTATTCTGCGATGTCCAGCTGTACTCGAGAATGCTGACGTGTCTACCTCAGGAAACCCTCAACTATAGTGCCGCCATATAAATCATAGGGATGTGACACCACATCTCCATCTCATCCGCCTTAAGAAGTTGGGCATCCATTGCTATTTACTTACATAGTGGACACTCATTTTCATTTCGCATTTTTTGCATGGTCATGAGCTTCAAAAATCTATATTACTATCCACAGAATGTCCATCGTGGTCTCTAGTCTATCGAGATTGGTTGCGTGCACCCTCTTCCTTCTCTCGCCAGTAAACTAGCTCAGTCTGTGCCCTTGAATGATTTGGGGCGGCGCGAAAGGCGCGCTATTGAAAAAAAAAAAGTCAGATAGCGGTAAAGCGGCAGTCGGCTGATTCGTACTGTCAAGCCTTGGAGGAGTTCCTCGTAAATCGCTGATCGGGCCTTTGCTCTGGCAGGCGCTTCAGAAAGCTTGGCCGTGTGCGCTTCGATCAGTCTGGTGAGTTCTTGCCGGAGACGGAGTAGACTATGAAGAGAAAGATTGGTATGGAAGTCTGACTGCCGACTCTTTTAAGAACGAACGCACTTGGAGAAAATCATCGTTTCTTCGTTATGCTCCGTCAACATCACAAGGCAGAGAAATAGAACCACATATCGCTTGCAGATCTGCACGCCCGTTCAGCACCCCGTACGAGACGGGTAAAGAATGTATTTCGCACTCACAGTGGCAATGGTACCATCACTCGTTGTGGCGGCACGGCGGAAGTAGCCCCCTCCGGCGCCTTCGGCAGCTTTTTTGAGGCCCTCGACATGATCCGTCATCGCTCTCTGGAAGAGCGGCCACATCTGCAGCCGGAGGCCAAAAACGAAGAACTCCAATGCCTGACAGCCGCGCTTCTGTATCTCGCTCATGACCTCCTCTGTGAATCGTATCATCGTGAGGAGAGGTATCACAGGCGGCGCGGGTTCCAACGCGGCTTGTGCGAATTTCTGTGCTCACGCGTGAGTGCCAAAAAAAGCCAAAAAAAACAGGTTAGAAAAGAAAGGTTGAAAGGGGTAGAAACCACCTTTGCGTGCTCCAAGGCGGGGTCCATGATCTGCTTCCAGACGGCATTGAGGGCGGCCAGGTCCTCTTTCGAGAGACGAGACGACGGACGCAGACTTTCGTTGCTGAATACGCTGTCCGTACGCTCCCGAGGTCGCGGAGTCACTGGAGCCACTTCCGAGGCGGGGCTGGAGACGGGGTCATCGCCAGGCAACGGTGTCGGAAGTGCGATGGGTGAGAACAGGTGACTGCTGACGACCTGTGGCGTCTGGACGGGAGGCAGATCCGGCTCAGGTGCGAAGAAGGTTGTCACAAAGACGTATTCCGAGGTTCCGTTATCCATCAAAACCAATAGAGCTGACCGGAGAAGTGCTTCAATAGGCTCTTTCTGTTACAGGAAAAGGACAAAAAGATTGTCAGAACGTTCGATGGGGTTGCATTTAGCCGTCAGGATAGTTACATGTGTTTTATCATCAGCCATGTAGGCCAGTGTAACGCCAGGGCCGTCAATCCGAGCGTGGCTGAGCCGCTCAAGATAGGTTTCTGTCGGCTTCTCTGGACTGTCCAGCGCCGATACCAATCCGACGTCTTTCTCAATAGTTCGTGCCTGCGTGATGCACCTTACTTTAACACAACAGAACCAGGTCGGCGGATATGCTTACTAACCTTAATCCAACCAAGGCTTCTCATATAACGTCGAAAACCAGTCTCATAATATGTGCGCGCGGCAGCGACGTAAGCCTTTTGCACTTCTGCAGCCACGTTTGCAGCACGCCGGAGCAAAAACGTGTACAGAGGGCGATACTTGAGGAACACGGTGGTTTGTATGACGTGCATGTTCGTAGTCATACTCGTACGGATGGGCTGCAGCAGAGCGAGGAAAAACGCGCGCAGCTTCGTGGCGGCCTGCAATGTCGGCCCATCGTGAATTAGTTCACGCGTGGAGTCACCATCACTAGATTATTGAAAATGGGGCCGTACCACGATCCGCAAACCCTCCGCGACTTCGCCCAAATCTCGAGCGGCGCGCACCCGCCCGCGCACCCTGAGAACCTCCAGCTGCTGCTCAAAGTCTGCGACAGCGGGGATCCACGGTTCGCCAACGTCCGTGTCGAGTATCGTGGTGACGAGATCCGGTGGAAGTGTGAGGCCGGAAATGAGGCTTGCCAACGGCTTTTCGATTTTCTGCGGCCGACAGCGAACATGGTTCGAGACTCCTGAGTCAGAATGATAGTTTAGGGGAGAGATACGCACCCTGCGGCTCCTTAGTCTGCCTTCAATGTCGCGGCTGCGTGATTGCAGGTCAGATATCTGACCTGAGACGGCGGAGAGGTCCCTTTGAAACGTAGATAGGAATGACTCTAGGGAATCCAACAAGCCGACACTTGTCTTCAACTCGTGAGCATGTAAAGAATCATAGGAAATAGCACACATACTTGAACCTGGTCATGAAGTTCGACGAACTCTTTGGCTCGACTGCGAACTGAAAAAGACGCTTGAGTCGTCACATTGAGAAGGAGCGCGCGCGCGCCTACATGACACAATTCCAGATTGGTCTACAGCACCCGCAGTGACACCTTTGCAATATATTTTAGCGTGAGTTGTTCAGAAGGGTCCTTGTGCGTTGTGCTGACCTTGTTGCGCCGTGGATTCCGACATACGGGAGAAGTAAATAAACGGGTGCAACCGGACCGCCGAAGGTTGACTGCCGCAGTGTCTCGATTGATGTACAGTAATATGGGCTACCAAGATATATTACACAGCGCTGCTACTCATAATGTGGGGGCTAAGGCATCTACAAGCGCGTAGCTAGTAGTACTGCTCGAAAATGCTGATGGATGCGATGTATACTGCACCCCATGCTGTACTGTATTCGGGCCAATTGAAACGCGTTCGTCGTCGGTTTCGTATCCGAATACGTCAAATTTCGTCCAGTCAAACCCTGGGGGATCATACACGAGTTCCTGCACTGCATGAAGCACTTCTGGATGTGCGATTTGTACGTCGCGCAACCAACGCCGGCTGATCATCCAGCTGGCAATTCCCTTCGGCGGGAATGTTAAGCTGTCCTTGAGAGGGCCCTCATTCCGATCACGCCGTCCAAGGCCACGCTTCGGCTTCATGTCCTTGTCCAAACGGTCGTCCTCATCGAGAACAGAGTAAAACTTGAGTAACCTGTTGCTCCTCCAGTGAATTCCTCGGACGATAAATACTTTATCTTTCGTCGCGTTTTGCATTGATTCCTCGTCCGATTCCTCAGACGACATGCACTCAAGCTCCATGGCGCCATCGAATGTCGCATGAGCAAAAGCCTGAGTCCTTTCCCGCATGCCGTTGCGCTGTTCTCGCTTCTAGAGGAACACGTGGATATGAATTCGGTTGATATAAGCAAAAGTGATACGTACGAGTTTCTTGCGGTGCAGGCGACGTGATTTCATTGCTTTCTGTTCTTCCCTGTTCTTCACTGTCGACAATACACTGGGGTCTGTTTGGGCTTTGTATTTCTGGCGAAATGTCGAAAACGCTTGATCAAAAGCAGACGAGACGGTCTTGA
>Ga0209488_10000961_pt1 | contig 24456 bp, 24 predicted proteins | sample Rivendell_Oct201_8_FD_188349 | JGI IMG/M metagenome (GOLD analysis project Ga0209488, IMG submission 188349) | Vadose zone soil microbial communities from the Eel River Critical Zone Observatory, Northern California, USA -... | ecosystem: Environmental > Terrestrial > Soil > Vadose zone >...
TTCCGGCATCCACATCATTTCTCCGCGCCTGCTGACGATGATGGCGGAGGAGGGGGTCTTTTCGATCATCGACTCGTATCTGAAACTTTCTTCCCGCGGAGAAAAGATCCTCGCGTTTCGCGCCGACGAATATTATTGGCGCGATCTGGGCCGGCCGGCAGATCTGATTCAGGCTGCCGACGATTTGAAGGCGGTCTGACAAAGGAGTGAGCATGTTTCGCGTTCATCAAATTGCTGTCGCCCGAATTGCTGTCGCCGTGTTCATCGCCGCGTCGGTGTCGATGTTTTCTCAAACCGGCGCCGTCAAACCTTTCAACGACCTTCCCAATCCTTTTCGCACGGTTCGCGACTGGGCAGTGCCTCCCGGCGGCGTTCCCTGGGCCGCGGTCACCGCGGTGGAGGTTGCACCCGACGGCAACGTGTATGTCATTCATCGATGTTCGGCAAACTCGTGCGCGGGAAGAACCGAGCCTCCCATTCTGAAATTCGACAAGTCGGGCCGGTTGTTGAAAAGCTGGGGTGAAGGAATGTTTGTATTTCCCCACGGCGCCACGGTGGACCGGGAGGGAAACCTCTGGGTGACCGACTCCCAGACGCAGGAGGGGAAGGGCTCTCAGGTTTTCAAGTTCAACTCGAATGGAAAATTGCTGATGACTCTCGGGAAGGCGGGAGTTGCCAGTGCGCAGCCTGGCCTGTTCGATGAGCCCACCGATGTGCTGGTCGCTCCCAACGGGAATATTTTCGTCAGCGAAGGGCATTCCGGCGGAACGGTTGGGAACGACCGCGTTTCCAAATTCTCGAAGGATGGAAAGTTCCTCATGTCCTGGGGGAAGAAGGGAACGGGTCCAGGTGAACTGGATTCGCCGCACAGCATCGCGATGGATTCCCGCGGACGGCTGTTCGTTGGCGATCGCGGAAACAATCGCATCCAGATCTTCGATCAGGACGGGCATTATCTGGACACCTGGCTCCAGTTTGGCAGGCCCAGCGGAATCGCGATCGTGCGTGACGACACCATGTACGTCGCGGATTCAGAATCGTGGGGGCCCGATCAGCCCGGTTGGAAGAAGGGCATTCGCATCGGAAGCGCGAAAGACGGGTCGGTGAGGTACTTCATCGAGGACATGGAGTCCACGGCCATCGAACATAGCGGAGCTGAAGGCGTTGGAGTGGATTCTGACGGCAATGTCTATGGCGCCGTCGTCCGCCGGCAAATGCTGGAGAAACACATTCGACAAGCAACAACCGCAGCCAGGACGGGCAAATAGTCACAAACTATGAATCTCGCTCCGTTCGTAAATTTCCAGGGATGATCGCTGAAGCAGTATCATGGCGCCGATGAATCGACTGGCAATGGTGTTGGCCACCTTATTCTTTTTGAGCGCGGGACCGGTGAAGGTTGCTGCCTCCCCTCAGGCCGCTGTTCCGGGCGTGAAGGTAACCGGGAAGGTGGTGAACGTGGCAAAGGAATGGACCATCCTGGCCTTTCGAACGATTCTCCTGACCTCGACTACGCCTGGAGGCCCGACGATCGAAGTGCCGGTCAATCCCGATTACACTTTCGAGTTTGCGAAGGTGCCGGCCGGTGTTTTTCGGGCATCGGTCCGGGGGCTGCCGGAGGGTAGCTCGATAATTCCCACGGTCACTGTGTCTGGTGACGATATCGCGGGTGTGAACATCGATCTTCGAAACAATCCGTTTCCGGAATATCCCGGCGGCGCGTACTCCCCGGTATTTGATTCCAGAATTCAGGTCACCGTTATCGGTGTGGTGACGCAGGCGCTCACGCAGATACGGCCGCCCGCTCCGACGCTGTTCTTTCGAATGGATGTGAAAGACGAGCAAACCGGCGCTGTGACTCCATGGGCTGTCACCTTGACCACGCGCACTCCGCCAGCCACGTTGACGGATACACTGAAACTCACGGTGGGCTCATCGGTGAACGTTGCGGGAACCGGCAGCCGGGATAAAACAAATCGAATCTCCGTCGATAACGTCGGTCCAACCACGGGCCGAATTAACGGCAAGACCATCCCGAACCTTTCAAGCCCCTAAAGACAGGCCCCTGAAGCGAAGAATATGGGGACGAGCCCCAGGATCCACACCTGCGTTGGGATTCCGGCTCCAGTCCCCAAATCATTCACGCCAGCCAATCGGGAAACTATCTCTCATTTCGACTTTCGCAGTTTGGACGCGGCCTTTCTGGCCAGCCCAACGAATTCGGTGCGCGCGGACTCGCTCCCACTCGAATTCTCTGCAATCCGGATTACATCCTCGATGGAAGCATTCCCTCTGTTAGGGGATTCGCGGACGAGCATCCCAAAGGCGGCCACGGACGCGGCAAACCGGAAGTCCGCGCTGGCATTTTCGAACGCAGCTGTGGAATTCATAATCGGCGTATCGATCAGCACACTCTGACTGTTTTCCGGAAGTTTGTAGCGAAGACTCACCGTCAACAGTTCTCCTTTGGGCGCGCGCTGCAGCTGAGAGGGCTTCTGATATTTCAACGGACCCACTTCGGCGCCATCGAACGTGCCGCCTTTGGGAACAATCTCGAAAATTGCTGTGACATTGTGCCCGGCGCCCATATCACCGCCATCCTTCTTGTCGTTCCGGAAGTCCGCTTCGGCGAGAAGGCGATTCTCGTAGCCGATGAGCCGGTACGCCTCCACTTCCGCGGGATTGAATTCGATCTGGAGTTTGACGTCTTTCGCCACCGTCATCAGGTTTCCCGTCAGTTGATCCACCAAGGCTCTCTTTGCCTCCGCAATTGTGTCGATATAGCCGTAATTGCCGTGGCCCTTGTCGGCGAGCTTCTCCAGAGTCGAGTCGTTGTAGTTGCCGATTCCGAAACCCAGGACCGTCAGGAATACGCCAGACTGCGCCTGTTGCTGGATCAGGCGCACAAGATCGCCTTCGTTGGTGATACCCACGTTGAAATCTCCATCGGTAGCCAGAATGACGCGGTTGATTCCACCTGGAACGAAGTTCTCCGTCGCCATTCGATAGGCGAGTTGGATGCCCTCACCGCCATTCGTGGAGCCTCCGGCAACCAAGCGGTCGATCGCCTTATGGATATCCTTCTTCTGAGTACCCTTGGTTGCCGGCAGAACCAATCCCGAGGTACCGGCGTAGACGACCATGGTGACCGCATCGTCTTCGCGCAGCTGGTCGACGAGCAGATGAAGCGAGCTTTGAACGAGAGGCAGCTTGGCTGGTTCCATCATGGAACCGGAGACGTCGATCAGGAACACCAGATTCGCCCGACTTCTTGCGGACAGGTCGACATCCTTTGCTCGAATTCCAATGCGGACCAGCTTGTGTTTCGGCTCCCAGAACGCAGATGCAACTTCCGTGTGAACTGCGACTGGATGAACACCCGTTGGAACTGCGTAATCATATTTGAAGTAGTTCACCAGCTCTTCGATCCGGACCGCGTCCTTTGGCGGGAGTTGGCCGCTACTGAGAAACCGCCGGACATTCGCGTACGATGCCGTATCGACATCGATCGCAAATGTCGAGAGCGGCTGTGAAGAAACGCTCCGAAACTGATTCTCTTCCAGGTAATCATACGACTCGGTATTCATCGGCATCGGGCCGCGATTGATGATGTCCACTGGTTTGCTCGGCCTGCTGGATCTCCCGACAACCTGGCCGATGGACGAAGCGCTCGAAGTAACAATGGATCCCACCGACGCCGATACTTCGATATTGGTGCTCGCGTTGGCGATCTTGAGCATCATGGAAACTTGAATGCCTTCTGACGTGAGTTCGAATTCCTGCTTCAACGTCTGAAAGCCCGGCAATGACGCGGTGATCCGGACCTTGCCGGGCGTCACGCCAGGAAAACTAAACCGTCCACTTTCGTCGGAGACTGTTGTTCGTTTTTCGCCCGTTTCAAGATTTTCCAATACCACGGTGACGCCCGGGATCAGCGCCTTCGTGGAGTCAACGACCGTTCCGCGGATGGAAGCGGTTTGAGAAAATGCAATAGCTTCGGTGAGCAGAAGCATTACAACGGCAAGCAACTTTCTGTTCATGGTCCCTCCCCCCGGTTAGACACACGTTTCCCGTCGCTTTGGTTCTGAGTTGTTTGAGAGTCCCTGCAAACAACTGAGCAGGTTGCTTGCCATGAGCTTTGTGAACCGATGATTTGCAACTCTGCGTGATTCGGCTGAAGTTAACGTGCTCTGGAAAGAATTTGTCGTCGATCAAGTCACGAGAGAACTATGGCTTTTGGAATTCTAGATTCACAAATCAACTGGCGGTGTTCTTCAAATCACCGCGGGTCCGGCTTGGCGCAGGATGTTTTTCCGATATAGGAAATTTCGGGTGCGTCAGCGCCGCTGGGCCAGATCCAGGCTCCCGCGGGGGTCTTCAAATTCTGTCCGGTGGTTTTCAGGGTGAATGAAGTGGTGTCGAAAATTTGCGCACCGTGTTTCTGAGGAAACCCCTCGACACAGACATCCATTCCCACGCGGAGCGTACCGGTCTTCCAGCCAGTGCCGGAAAGAATATTCGGCGGGTTTGATTGGACGACCCAGTTCACGGCCTTTCCTGCTTGGTAACTTTGCCATCCATGAATGTGGGCTTGTTCACATCGAATGCGGAAGCGAAGGAATGGTGGGCAGTCACTGGCGAAACGATCGCGGCCAGGCCAACGACGAGCATCAATCCTCAAACCGTGTTTCAACAATTCATGCACCTTCAGGAGTCGTTACCCAAACCCCGGCCGAAAGATACGCTCCGATCCAGGAGCTCGCAATTTCGAGTACGATGCAGTAATTTGGCGGAATGACGGATGGCGGATCGCGTGATTCGAAATCCGCCGGGAAGGTCCAGTCCTTGATTCAGCCCGAAGCTCTGAAAAAGAATGAGCCGCTGTTCTGGTCGCCCGGGAACGGTGCCGATGTGTGGGAAATGTTCTGTGCTGCAATCGATGGGGATCTGGAGACCATCAAGCGGCTGCTCGATAAAGATCCCAGCCTGGCGCGCTCGCATTACGAATACTACACGCCGTTGCACTTCGCGGTGCGCGAGAGCCGGATTGAGGTTGCGAGGTATCTGATCGCGCACGGTGCGAAATTCAATTTCGGCAACGTCCTCGACACCGCGCGTGACTGCGGACATGTGGAGGTGGAGAGGCTGCTGGAAGCCGCGCTGGCCGGACCTCGTGACACGGCGCCACGCGGAGCAGCCGTCGCCGAAGCGATTCGAGAGCGTAACCTGGCGAAAGTGCGAGCTCTCCTCGATTCCACTCCTGAACTGCTGCACGCCCCTGATGAACGGACCAATCAACCGATTCACTGGGCTGTCATGACGCGACAGCTCGACATGATCGACGAACTGCTCGCGCGTGGCGCGGACATCAATGCGCAGCGTGGCGACGGCGCCCGTCCGATTCAACTCACCAATGGGGATTACCTGCATCGCGGCTGGCGGGATGTGCCTCCCGACTGGCCGGCCACGCCGCGCGACGTGCTCGTGCATCTCCGCGCCCACGGTGCGGACTGCGACATCTGCACCGCGGCGTTCATCGGCGATGTGGCGCGTGTGCGGGAGTTGCTCGACGGCGATCCGTCGCTCGCCAATCGCCTTTCGGATTACGTGACCTACTATGCATGTTCGGGGACACCCCTGCGCAATGCCGCCTCCGGCGGGCATCTCGAGGTTGTGAAGCTGCTTCTGGAACGTGGAGCCGATCCGAATCTGCCGGAGGAGCTGATCGCCCCGCGCGGCCACGCGCTGTATTCGGCCGTGTACAACGGCCACCATGAAATTGCCAGAATCCTTCTGGAACACGGCGCGTATCCCAGCCCGCCGGTGGAAAGTTCAGCGGATGCGTTGAGCATCGCAATCATGAACTCCGACGAGAAGATGGTCGATCTGCTTTGCTCCTACGGCTCGGCACGCTCTGTGGAACTGCTCGCCCACTACGGCGATGTTCAAACAGCGGCGGCAGTGTTCGCGGCAAACCCGGCGCTCGCCGACAATCTCGATGCGTTTGGAAGCGCTGGTGGGAATGAATCGTTCCTGCGTGTGATGCTGCGTTATCAGCCCGACCTGCCGAAGCGGCGTTCCATTGGCGGAAAGACACGCGCCATCACCGAACTGCTGTTTCGCCATGGTATGGATCCAAACCGGCCGAACTGGCTGGGCGTGACGCCGCTGCATTTTTTCGCCGAGGCGGGCAATGTGCAGAATGCCGCGATCTACATCGAGCATGGCGCCAACCTGAATGCGCGGGATGAAGACTTCCGCTCGACGCCGCTGGGATGGGCCGCCCGCTGCGGCAAGACCTTCATGGTTGAGTTTCTGCTGCGGCGTGGAGCCAAAACCAATCTGCCCGACGATCCGCCCTGGGCCACACCGCTGCAATGGGCCACGCGGCGTGGGCACAGTCCGATTGCGCGATTGCTGACGGAATTTGAGAGGACCGGAACGCTGCCTTCGCGAAGTACGGAGTTTTACGAAGCTCGGGCGGAAGACGTGCTGGCTCGAGCGCGAAGCATCATGGATGCCTATCTGGCCGGAGGTGAGAAGGCAATCCAGCCGATGAAGAATTCCTACCCGCCCGATTACGCGCCGACCTGGCGCGAGCTCGGCAGGTTCCTGGAGAGAAGAGGTGGAGGCGTGCCAACAGCAAGGATTCAAAGCACTGATCTGTCTTTGGGCGAGGTACAACTCATGGTCGCGCAGTCGCACGGTTTCGAAAGCTGGGCCGAGCTGACAGACCACGCTACAAAATCGGGTCAGTGAAAATACGCATCCACGCCTCAGGAAATGGAGCGATTGAGATCCATCAATTCCCCAGCGAACAAAAAATCCCTGATTTTCCGCTATCCCGCAAGTGTGAAACCGCGAAGATGTTGAAATCCCGAACCCAAATTCAATTCATCGTCCTCTAATTCCGCAGATGAGAATGCAGGTTTGTCCGAATTGAAGGCGCCCAACGGACACCCTACTCTTGCGATGCGGAACGAACATCACCCGGGGGGACGGCTCATGGAATCGAATTACCACAGTGGGGAACAGTGGTTTGCACTTAGAGTGAAGGGGAGAAGCGAGCAGGTAACGTCGACCATTCTCGAAAACAAGGGCTATCAGGCGTTCTTACCCACATATCGTCCTCGGCTGATGCGGCCGGACAGTATGGGACGCCTGGATCGACCACTGTTCCCCGGCTATATTTTCTGCCGCTTCGATCTTCTGCGGCGCCTGCCGATACTGACCACACCAGGAGTGATTCACGTAGTCGGCGCCGGCAAAATTCCCGTTCCCGTGGACGATCAGGAAATCCGCTCGTTGCAACGCGTGGTGAAGCAGCAGCTGGACGTCAGTCCCAGCGACTTCCTGACAGTCGGAGACAGGGTACGAATTATCGAAGGCGCTCTTGCCGGAGTTGAAGGAATATTAATGGAGTTCCGGAACGGGATGCACCTGGTGCTATCGGTCTCGCTCTTGTGCCGTTCGATTCGAGTGGAACTCCACAAGGACTTCGTCGTGAGCAGCACGCCCGGACTTCAGGCTTCAACCAACCCTCGGCGGATCGCATAGCGGACCAGGCCGGCGACATCGTGGATGTCCACCTTGAACATGATCCGGGCGCGGTGAGATTCCACCGTTTTGGCACTGATGCCGAGAATGTCGGCGACTTCCTTCGTGGATTTTCCTTCGCCCACCAGCTGAAGAACCTGTCGCTCCCGTGGAGACAATGGCTCGGCTGGCACGCCGACTTTGCTGAGGAACGCTTCCATCAACGCACCGGAGACGCCGGGACTGAGGTAGACCTCGCCTTCATGGACTTTACGAATCGCATGGACGAGGTCCATGGCGGACTGAGACTTCAGTACGTAGCCTCGAATCCCGGCCTGAAGGGCGGCGGCAACGTATTGATCTTCGTCGTGACGTGTGAGGAGAATGCACTTTGTCTTCGGAGCCGTCTGGCGCAGTTCGAGAACAGCGCCCAGACCGTTCATTGTCGGCATGGATATGTCCAGGACAGCAACGTCGGGTAGTGTGGTGGAAGAAAGCCGTACCGCTTCCTGCCCGTCGGACGCCTCTGCGACAACATCAATGCCTTCCCGGTCCAGAAGGGCTTTGAGAGCTTGTCGAACCAGGGCGTGATCGTCAGCAAGCAAAACGCGAATGGACATGTTACACCTCGCTAGGAATCAACATTAGTAATTGGGTGCCCTGACCGGGCTCAGACTGGATTTTCAGCGTGCCTCCGATGGAGTTCAAGCGCTCGCGAATGCCCGAGAGACCGAGTCCATCGGACCGGCGCGCCAGGGAGCCGGTGTCAAAGCCCAGGCCATCGTCGGACACGGAACAAGTCAACATGTTGCCATTTTGTTCAAGAGCGACTTCCACGTAATCGGCTTTCGAGTGGCGGACGACGTTGGCGAGGGCCTCCTGAACGATTCTGAACAGGGCTGCCTCGACAGCCGGAGCCAGGCGCCCTTGAAATGACGCTCGGATGCTTACAGTGATCCCTTTTCGCTTGAATATACCGCCCGCCAGAAACTCCAGAGCGGGAACCAGACCCAGATCGTCCAGAACGGTGGGGCGCACTTCATGCGAGAGCGACCGCATCTGCTCCTCGATCTGGTAGAGCATCTTGACAATTTTTCGGACCTCTTCACGGTGGCGGGAATCGACTCGGACTTCCAGTTCCGAGAGGGACAATTCGGCGGCAAACAGCGACTGTCCGAGTTCGTCGTGCAGAAGAAGGGCAATGCGCCGGGATTCCTGCTCGAGAGCTTCGTTGATATGACGAAGGGCGGCATTTCTCTCCCGGAAACCGCGGTAGACCATTTCATAGGCAGACAAGGCTTCGGCCAGGAATACACCGGCGGCTCGGACTTTGAGGGGTCTATCGCCCGATCCACGGGCAATCATTTGTTCCAGCGCCTGATGGTGCATCGCGATGATTTCCAGAAGGTCGACGCTTTCGCTCAACGCGGCCCGGCCAATCTCATAGGCCCGGCGAAGAGCGACCTCGCCATCACCGGACAGGAAACTGGAAAGCGCAGCCGCATACTCTCCAGCTCGGCTTTGTCCAATTCCGGGTTTTGCGGATTTCACGAACGCTCCTCCGGCTTTTTTTCATATCTTGCGACCAGAACCAAAGCGTCATCGCTGCCTTTGGAGTGACGGCTCAGGATCCGTTCCGCCAGGTCTTTCGGGGAGGCGTCATTGTGTATCGTGCTGACGAATCCTTCCCTTATGCCGTCTGTTGCCAGGATCAGGGTATCGCCGGTTTGCACTTCTATCGTAGCGACCTGCAAGCCCGGGAGTTGCTGTCCAACGACTCCGCTTCTCATGAGGAGAGTTTTGCAATGTTTCTCTCCGTTGAATCCCAGCACGACGCCTTCAACATTGCCGACACCGATCCAGGAAAGCTTGTTCTCCAGTGAATTGAAGAAAGCGAGACTCATGACCGCGCCCCGTGTGGGTTTTAACCGGTCGTGGCAGGCTCGGATCAGCGAGACAAGGTCGGAAGTGGCGTTCTGCTTGAGGAACGCTGTTGCCGTCAGCGCAGCGGCTGCCGCCTCTTCCCCGTGCCCCAGGCCATCGACAACACCAATCAATGCGCCTTCTGGAATTTCACAGACGACATACTGGTCGCCGGAGAAGGTCTGACCCGGCACCAACGAGTTATTCACGGCCCAGGTGACGCACGTCATAACCCGGACCTCACCCATTTGCACGTCCGGATCGTTGTTCCGTTTTCGGCGTCCGAAGTGATTTCAAACTCGTCCATCAGCCTTCGCGTTCCTGGCAGTCCCAGGCCGAGGCCTCCTGAAGTGGAATACCCGTCCTGCATCGCCTGGGCAATGTTGGGAATTCCCGGTCCCTCGTCGCGTGCCTCGACAAGCAGTCCCCGTTTGCCATTGTTGTTGCCAAGAACTTGAAGATGGATTTCGCCGTGGCGGGCGTAACGCACAATGTTGCGGGCAAGTTCGGAGATGGCCGTGGCGATCAGCGTGAGGTCAGTGCCCTGGAATCCAAGCTCCGCCGCCATCGTACGGCCATTTTGACGAGCCGTGACGATGTCCAGGTCCGAGTTGATGGGAACAAAGATATCTTCGGTCACCAGAGCTCTACCTCTTCAGGAGCTTGGATCTCCTGCCCAGATGGGCCAACCCCTCTTCCAAGTCAAGAGCTGTTGTGACTCCTTCGAGAGTCAGACCAAGTTGCACCATCGTGAATGCAACTTCCGGCTGGACTCCGACGATCACGGTTTCTGCGCCGCGGAGGCGGCACATCAGCGCGATTTCGCTCAAAGTACGCGTTCCAAAGGAATCCAGAATATCCAGGGCAGTAACGTCAATGATAATCCCTAAAGCCCGGGAACGGACCACATACTCGAATAATTTTGAACGCAGCGCAAAGAGGTCGTTATCGCTGAGCGCGGCCTGGATCGTGGCGATGAGAAATTCGCCCTGTCTGAGAATGGGAACATCCACGGCATTGAACTCCTGCCGCGCGTCAGTTGGTCTCGGCCACCGGCATAACCTTGTAGCCAAGGAGCCGTTCCGCCTGTTCGATACCGCCCTGGAGGTCGCCGACCGTATTCATCTTCCCCAGATCCACTCCTATATTCACAAGTGTTTGGGCGATTTCGGGTGAAAGGCCGGTAACAATGACGGTGGCGCCCAGCAGCCGGGAGGCTTCTACGGTTTGCACCAGATGGTTGGCGACGGCTGCGTCCATTGCAGCGACGCCCGTGATATCAATCACGACGACTTTTGCGCGGTTGAAACGGATTGCTCGGAGCAATTGTTCGGTGAGCTGTCTTGCTCGCTGGGGATCGATGACTCCGATAATCGGCAGAATCAGAAGACGCTCCCGCACCTGAAGGACGGGAGTAGATAATTCTCGAATCGCTTCCTGCTGCTGGCGAATGATGCGTTCGCGTTCCTGAACAAATCCGACTGCAACCGTGTTGGCAATCCGGTTTGCCGCCGGCTCGTAGACGTCCAGGATGCGGTTCAACTTATCGAAGTCAGCCTGGTACTTGCCGAACAGCGATCGGGCAAGCACATCCCTGAGTAAGAGCACGATGCCGACCACTTCATGTGTTTCGACTCCGCGCGGAATAATGCGCTCGGAAAGGTTCCGTGCATATGCCTGCAGTGCTTCGAAGGTTCCGGTCGACAGCGCCTCGACGTAATTGTCGTAAACCGACGTCGCCTCCGCAAACATTTCATCCTTGGACATGGCGGTGAGGAGCCGCGCTTCGGTAATACGTTGGGCCCATTCCTCACGCAGCTGAGTACGGTTCTGCCGAAGGAGAGAAACGAGTTCCTTCAACAGGTCCGAGGTCGTGGCATCAAGATCCCGCGTTCCGCGTGATGTGGGCATTGTTACAATTTCTCCGTTCAAAGTTTTCGTGATAAAAGCCTCCGCCATTTCTGAGGCAAATCAAATGCTGTAGTCTTGTACCAAACCGGCAGGGGAAACGAAATCCAAGGTTTCCCCCAATTCCTTGTAGGTGAAAACCACTAACGTACCTTGACGATCGCCGTACTGCTGGTCTCCCGCCCGGAAGAATTCGTCGCCGTCACCGCATAATTCGCAGCGTCGCCGGAGCCAACGATGTTGAGTCTGAGTGTCGCCGCCGTAGCTCCCGCAATCGCTGTACCGTTTTTCAACCATTGATACGAGGGCGCAGGAACGGCAGCAACCTTGACGCTCAAGGACACACTTTGTCCCACGGCTGTGTTGATGGCGATGGGCTGCGTGAGTATCAGCGGCGCCATCGTTGGAGTCCAGCCGAGAACGTAAGTGGGATTGCTGTAGCTGGCTACGATCTCGGCGTCCCTGGGCATCGTCAGCTGCCGGGATTCGGGTTTTCGCTGGCTGACATCTGCCGGTTTGCCATCGCCGGCATTCGTGCTGTTGTACTCCCAATAGTGCATGTTGGTGGTATCGCCTCCCATCGCACCCCAGCCGGCCGGGCTGATTCCGCCAAGAACGCAGTTGATCAGCACGGCTTCCGCATACGGATAGTTCTTGCCGTTGTTAGTTGGAGCTCGAGCAATTTCGGTGGCGCCATTTCCGGGCGTCAGAAATTTGCTGTTCAGAAAAACATTCCCATGATTTGCATCCGTGTTGCGGATCCACATGTAGGGGCCGCGGGAATGCAGTTCGCAGCGATCGAAGAATTCCGGTCCGCGGCCCAGTATCGTATCGCCGGCACCCTCGACGAGGCATTCGGTGAGATAGGTCGAGCCATTGAGCTGCAGGGCGTCGCCGGAACCGGCAATGTTTACGTTGCTGACGATATTCCGCGTGCCCATGAGCAGCAGACCTTCCGCCTGTCCGTTGGAAGGATTCCGAATGGAAAAGTTGACCAGCTGAAGACCGGTTGAGTTGTCTCCCATGAATGTGGCGCGGCGCGAAGGGAACGTTCCCGGAACCTCGTTGGTCGCTACATTGGCCGGGTGCGGATTGAAAACTTCGTTGTTGGCGTATGTCACAACGACCTTGTCGCGATCCTCGCCGAGCAATGTCATATTCGACTTGTTCCGGAAATAAACAATTTCTTCATACGTTCCGTTTTTGATGAAGATTGTGACGTGTCGCGAGCTGTTGTCCGGAATGAAATCGATGGCTCCCTGCACGGTGTTGAAGTCACCGATGCCGTCGGTGGAGGCGACAAGCCAGACCGAATCCGCCGGCGGTGGTGTCTTCTTTGTGGCAAAGGTCCAGCCATTGTTCCCGGCAAAGCCGGTGAAACTGCCGTCGGCCAGAGTGATGACTCCAGGATCGATCTGCACGTAATACGACTTGCCGTACGAGAGCAGATTGTTGTGCGGATAAATCGTCGCAACATTGTCGTGAATAATGATCGGATAGAAATGAAAGGCGTCGCTGAATCCTCCAATGATTGTCAGCTGCGATGTCGCAGGCGTAGGCACTGCGACGCCGGACGGCGTTCCCGGAAGCGTATTCGCGTTCGTCAGGCGGCGGCCCGAAACATAGCCGTAAGGAACCGGAGTCATCGGGGCCGCCGGGGCGGGAGCTCCGCGGCGTCCGCCGGCCGCAGCCGGGCCGGCCGGGATGCTCATGTCGAGCGTATCGACGAGTCTTTTGTCTGCCGAGTCGTAGATGCGGACCTGGCCGGATTTCCCCAGAGTGGGAGCCGTCGGAAAAGTCAGAACCAGATGGGTGTCTGGATTCGCAGCCACGCTTTTATCTGCGGGAAACCGAATGACAGAAGACGATGCTCTCTGCGTGGAAAACAGTATTCCAAGAAATAGAAATATTCCGATGATTCCAGTCCGAACCGTCCGCACAACAATCGTCTGCCGCATCCAAAACCTCCGCACTGCTTTTTGGGCCTTACTATAGGAGACCTGCGGACAATTTTAAAGAATCCCATGTAGTTCCGGGAGGCTGCGCGTGGTAATCCAGTTTTCAGACTTTCGCCGGTTTCGAATGCCAGCTTCGCCGACACGATGATCTGATGGCCGGCGATGGGGTTCAGTCGCGTGTGACATCGTTGCGAAATGGATAGGAAACCAGCGCGACGGTGATGCCGAAGATCGCGTGAGTTCCGGCGGCAACCCACCAGGGGATGTTGTCGAGAATGTACGCCTTCCCGTTGATCAGGGGCTGAATCCAGCTGAAGAAAAAGTAAAACGTGATCACCCAGATCGTCAGTCCGAAAGAAATTCCCGCGGCAATGTAAGACGAGAATCGCTCGAATGCCGGGCGGCCGGAAACGATGAGCACGAATATGGCGCCGAAGGCGGAGCCGAGGGCGAGGTGCATCAGAAATGCGTTGAGGAAGAATGTCCAGTTGGTCATCAGCAGGGCGTTGGGTCCCTCGCGAATCGTTTCATAGTAGCGAAGCAGGATGAATGGCGCGAATCCCATGAGCCGCGCACTGACGACATCCGCGCCCATCATGGCCAGGCTTGCGAGGAAACCGGCCACAGCCCCGATGGTGCCGCAGTACAGCGCCCGCCACTGCCGTTCGATCGTTCCGAGACTGGGTTCAATTTTATGGGTGTTGCTGATCATCTGCGCTCCTCGTTTTTGCGTTGATGCGGATATTATATCGTAATGCGACATAAAAAACGCGAACGAGGGGGCGGAGGGGCGAGGTGCCGTCCGCTCCTCGAATCCATTTGGGAATTCGAGGAGCGAACGACTGAGGACGGGAGTTCAGCAACTAGAACTGATAGGCAAGGGCCAGATTGAACACGTTGCCGCGACCGGGAGTCCCGTTTCCTGAAGGAAGACCAGCGACAAAGGTCCTGGTTTTGAACTGCCAGTTGGACCACTCGAGGGCGGCCGTCACGTTGTCGTTGAACTTGTGAAAATAGCTGGCCCAGGAGAACGAGTTCTTGGATCTTCCGGAGTTGGGGAGCAGGTTCTGATCTTTCGGGTCATCGGTTCCTGCGCCGGCGTAGAAGACGTTATTGTTGTCGCTGGTGAGCTTCACAATGAGTTCGCCCCAGCCGCCTCCGCTGCCAATCTTGTTGAACTGGATCGGAGCTCCTCCTCCCGGATTGAAGACTGCGACACCCTGCAGAACGCCGCCCTGGAAGGGGATGAGATTGCTACCGACAAACCCTTCACCGCGAACCCTTACGCGCGATTGCAGCGGAACGCTGAAATCGAAACTGAAGAGCCAGGAGTCGAGATCGCGCTGGGCGCCGATTCGCTCCCGGCCGTAATGAGCACCGGCGCCGAATGTCGCCTTGGATCCCATCATCGGCATGGTTGCGGCGTAATGCGCCTGATAGAACGGCTTGGTGGTCCGTTCACCCAGTCCGGATGTGAGGCTGTCGAGAGCCGAACCCGATGCCGGATTGGCTTGCAGCTGGGTATCCGCAAACTGAGGTCGCACGACGCCGACCTGGAATACCGTCGAGACGTTGCCAATCGAATATGTGTGCTCGACTCGGAGTTGCGGTTGCCAACCCCACAGGTTTCCGGCAGTAGCACCGAGCGGAGCTGCGACGTGCGAAAGCGATACAGGATCCAGCGGCGAAACAATCATTCGATCCTGACCGGCGACGATCCTCCAGTCTCCATTCTGAAACTGGAAGTAGCCCAGGCGAAGGCGAGGTTCATTAAATACGCGGCCCTGAGGCTGGTTTCCATCGAATGGCCTGCCTCCAAATAAATCAAATTCGAGGACTCCGGTTGCATGCCACCCGGCGGCTTTCGTGTCGGTGGGTTTGATCTGAAGTCCGAACACACTTTGCCGTGCGGTAAAAATCATGTCGTGGATTCGGGAATTGAGACGGGTGGTCCCATCCGGAAACGCGGTTGATCCTCCGGGCAACGGCCAGAGGACGAGATCCTGACCGACCTCCACGGAATCCGATACGGACATGTTCAGCAGGATCGTTCCGTAGAATCGAAGGTTCTGGGATCCCACGGTGGTTTCCACTTTGCCCTTTGGGGGAATTCCAGGATACACCGGATCCGGCGACGCGGACGAACTGGCAGAATAATCGTCGTCCTGGGCCCATACCGGTGCCGAAAAAGCCAACATGGCAACGATGAGCAGTGCCATGACATCAACAACAGCGCGAATGTGAGATCTTTTGAGAAGCGATGTAAGCATGGAGTTCTTCCTTTCAGTGTTTTGTGGGTGAGGTCACAGAGAAAGCCGACTTTCCTAAGGCAATTGATGCGCCAGACTTACGCCTCAATAATTTGAAGGGTTTGCAAAGCGCTCCAGCGCGTTAATACAGTTCGCGGTATGGCAATTATGATTTTTGGAATGCTCGGCGGATCAGCGGCCAATTTTTGGCGGGAAATTTTGGAGTATGGCGACGCGATAACCTTCAGGCGGGATCATCGCCAGTCGAGCAGGCCGTAGTAGTTATTCTCTTCGGTGGCCCGCTGGATGAGGGACCTCGCGCCGGTCGTGATGTCGAAGCGAAACAAGCGGGCTGGAGAGTCTGAGAAATCCACGAATGCGACGGAGGAACCGTCCGGCGAGAATACCGGTTCAAACGCCATGTCGCCCTGGGAGGCCTTCATCTGAGATTTTCTATCGAGCGAGATGATGAACACTCCGTTGGCGCTGCCGGGATAGTCACAGTCCGTTGTTCCGAGAGTCAGGGCAAGCCGCTTGCTGTCGGGCGACCATGCGTACGACCGGACGTTGTCCCAATCTTTGGGAGCCGTTGTGATCGTCACCGCCGAGTCGGATTTTGTCGCGATCGAATACAAGCGAAGGCCGATGGTTGGGGGCGTGCAATCCGGGTCATCGTCCTTTGTCCGCGGCGGATCCCGAAGCGTGGCCTCATACGCGATCCATTGGCCATCGGGCGAAAAGGTTGCCCTCCAGACAATTCGCGATGATTTGTGAATCAAGGTCCGCTTCCCGGACGAGACATCCAGAGTTTCGAGACCCATGTCCGGCGAGTTTACCGCGTGAACTATTTTCGTTCCGTCCGGCGACACGCTGAATCCCTGGTACCAGGGGCCAAGGTCTCGCGGCGCTGCTGAACCGGACGCGATGGCCGCGATAAAGAGATGCCCGCCCTTTCCCTGAAAGACCACCGCGTTTCCGTCCGGCATCCACCCCAACGATTCAAAGTGCGAGCCGCTCGGAATCTGCCCGATCAGCCGCGCGCTTCCGCCGCCCACCGGGACGATAGATAGCATCTGAGCACTTTGCAGTTCGCGCGGATTCTCGTTTTGCGTAAAGGCGACGTTTCGACCATCCGGTGAGAGCGCCGCCAGGCCGATCGAAGGTGCGAGGGAACGTTGCACTCCGTCCATTCCGATCAGCATCAGTTTTCCGTAGCTTTCGACAAGCAGATTTCCCCGCTCCGCTGCGATCCCGGCACCGAGAGCCATCAGCATCAGAAAGGTGAAAATGACTGTTCGCTTCGTAGACATCACGGAAATGTTAGTTCAGGGACAACAACCATAATGAAGCAAATTAATGGGCATATAACGCCGCCATGTTTTCACTGCGAAAGGGATTGCTTATCGCCGTTGCAGGGCTTGGCGTGCCCTGGATTACTGCCGGCCAGGAGAAACCTGCGATTCCGATTCCTGACGTCATTCAAAAGTTTGCTGCCAACGAATCGGAACTCGTGAAGGTTCGCGCCAGTTATACGTATCGCCAGGACGTCAGAGTCCAGTCACTCGACAAAAAGAACGCGGTCACTGGGGAACACCGCGTCGTGAGTCAGTTCGCACCGGCTGCGTCCGGGAATTCGATTGAGAGAGTGCTGGAGGCGCCTCTGGACACATTGAAGGGTTTTGGTCTGACTCCGCAGGATATGGTCGACATTAGGGAGACTCAGTCCGCCGTGCTCACGACCGACGAAATTGAAAAATACAACGTCACGTATCGCGATAAAGAGAATGTCAATGGCACGTCATGCCTGGTATTCGATGTGAAACCGAAGAAGGTTGAAAAAGATCAACGCTATTTTGAAGGCAGGATCTGGGTCGAAGATCGCGACTATCACATCATCAAGAGCAACGGAAAATCCGTTCCCGATATCCAGTCGAATCGAGAAGAGAACCTCTTCCCTCGTTTTGAAATGAATCGCGAACTGGTGGATGGATACTGGTTTCCAAAATCGATCCAGGCGGACGACACCCTCCAGTTTTCGTCTGGGCCGCAACATATTCGACAGATCACGATATTCGAGAATTATCGTAAGCCCTGACGTCCGGACCCTTTCGAATTGCTTCAATCGCGCTATACTCCCGGCAGAATTTCGAGACCTGCAATTTCCCGGTAACGGAGATGATGCTCAAAGTCCTTTTGGCCGTCTTGTTGTTTCAGGCTCCGCAGCCTGCCGATCGCTTTGTGACAGTGGACGGCCTGCGGATCCACTATCTGGATTGGGGGTCACCGGATAAGCCTCCGTTGATCATGCTTCATGGCATCGGTCGGGTGGCGCATACCTTTGATCATATCGCTCCGCATTTCGCTTCGAATTATCACGTGATGGCTGTGGACATGCGCGGACATGGGGATTCCGGCTGGGATCCAAAGGGCGCCTATCTTGTCGAAGACTACGTGAAAGACATCGAAGGCCTTGCCGAACAACTGCGTCTGCAGAACATCGTGATCTGGGGGAACTCCACGGGTGGGCGCGTGGCGCAGGTTTTCGCCGCGCTGCATCCGGAGCGCGTCGCTGCCGTCATTTCGGAAGATGTGGGGCCGGAGCGTCCGACTCAGGTTGCCGACAGCGTCTCGCGCCTGCTCAAACAGGAGGACGCGACGGGCTGGGCCTCCGAGGAGGAACTGCTTGCCCAGCTCAAAACATCCAACGCCCGGACGCCGGAAGAGATCCTGCGCGCATACGCACACTATGGTTCGAAAAAGCGCGCCGATGGCCGTGTGATCTGGAAGCGCGATCCGGCGATCGCCAATGGATTTGTCCCCACCGATCTCTGGCGTTTCGTTCGTCAAATCAAACCGCCCATTATTTATGTTGTGGGCGGCCGCAGCACCATCGTCCCTGCCGCAACTCAGGAAGAACTGAAGAAGACGCTCTCTCAGGCAGTGATCGTGACGGTCCCCGGCGCGGGCCACTATCCCAGCGAGGAGAACCCGGCCGCGTTCCTCGCGATTGTCGATCCGTTCCTGGCCCGCAAGTAGTCTCCCCGCTTCTGCCCGTTCGATTCCGAAGCGTTTTCTGCTTGCAGTGTATTCACCCTTTCACCGATGTAGTTGCTCGCTCGCACTCCCGTGCCGGTTGATTGTCTGGCTTTCTGATAGAATCCGCCGAAAATCGAGGTACGCCATGAAACTCATTCAAGCTCGGCACACGTTTGTCGTTGTCCTGCTCCTGGTTTTCGCCGGTGCATTGTATGCGCTCGTGCAGACACCTGCAGCGAACCCGCAGCGCGCCCGCGACATCTACCGCGAACTGGTGGAAATCAATACGGTGACGGCAACCGGTGACACGGACAAGGCTGCGAAGGCGATGGCTGCTAGGCTTCGAACCGCGGGGTTTTCCGGCAACGATGTCCAGGCCTTCACGCCCGTGCCGCGCAAAGGCAATCTCGTCGCAAGACTGCACGGAACTGGCGCTCGCAGGCCCATCCTGCTGCTGGCCCATCTCGACGTGGTGGAGGCCAGACGCGAAGACTGGTCCTCGGACCCGTTCACGTTGCTTGAGAAAGACGGCTACTTCTACGGCCGCGGCACATCCGATGACAAATACATGGCGGCGGCGTTTGTCGCGAATCTGATTCGTCTCAAGCAGGAAGGCTTCATGCCGGCTCGCGACATCATCGTGGCATTGGAAACCGATGAGGAGATTCTGGATGAAAACAGCCTGGGCATTCAGTGGCTGTTGAAGAACCACCGCGATCTGATCGATGCCGAGTTTGCATTGAACGAAGGCGCGAATGTGGGTGTGCGGAAAGACAAGGTCCTTCGCAACAGTATCCAGACCAGCGAAAAGGTGTCGGTGAACTTCAGACTCGAAGTGAAGAATGCCGGAGGCCACAGTTCGGTGCCGAACAAGGACAACGCCATCTATCACCTGTCCGAGGGGCTGGCCCGCCTGGCCAAATTCGATTTCCCGGTGGTGTTGAATGAAACCACGAGGGCATGGCTTCTGAAAGCAGGCCCGCTCGAAGACGCACGGACTGCTGCGGACATGAAGTCTGCCGCGTCGGCGACGCCGAGTGCCGACTCGGTTGCGCGGCTGTCCGCCATGCCCGCCTACAATGCTCAGATCCGCACGACGTGTGTGACGACCATGCTCGATGGAGGACACGCCGTCAACGCGCTGCCGCAAATTGCGGGCGCCAACGTCAATTGCCGGATTCTTCCCGGCGAGTCGGTCGACGCCGTTCAGAAGACGCTGGTACGGGTGCTGGCGGATGGCCAGATCAGCGTGACGTTGAAAACGAAGCCGGTGCTCAGCCCGCCTTCTCCGCTCAACGCCGAAATCCTGCAGTCGGTCGAGCGCCTGACGAACGAATTCTGGCCGGGCATTCCCGTCATCCCAACGATGAGTACGGGCGCGACAGACGGTGCATTCCTGCGCAACGCCGGAATTCCGACGTATGGGCACGGCGGTCTCGCATCCGACATCGACGACAATCGCGCTCACGGCAAGGATGAACGCGTGTCCGTCAAAGCGTTCGAACAGGGAGTGGAGTATTTGTACCGGCTGGTCAAAGCGCTGTCGTCCGGGAAGTGAAGCACGCCGGGTCCGATGCCTTCGTCCTTACAGTTAGTTGTTCCCGGGCGTGTAGTGGCCGTTCCCCCGAACCTTGTGGCGGATCTTGTCCTGCGCGATTTGCGCGATCAGACGCTCCACGGTTTCTTCCAAATGGACTTCCAGGATCTTGAGTCGTTCGGTCGTGGAAGTCATTTCGAGAAATGATTGCTTGGTTTCCGGGGCGATATCGAGAACGTAGCTCACCATGAAAGACAGCGATGCGGGTGATTCCGGTATCTTGATTTCCTGAACTTCCACGCCGCGAAGTTGTGCCGCGAGCCGGTGGGCTTCGCGATAAAGACGGACTAATTCAGCATAGGATTCCTGAAGTTCGGCGCTCACTTCAGAGTCATCATCAAAGAACTCCACGGTGGCCGACCAGTAGGGTTCTCCGGCAGTGAATTTCAGAATGCGGAATCTCATTTCTCCGGCAGCCAGAATGTTGATGCGGCCGTCTTCGATCCGGTCGAACTGAACGATTCGCGCCGTAACGCCGACGCGCTGGATTGTCGTCTCGTTTTCCGCCGCTGTTCCCGGAGGGATGAGCACGATGCCAAAGGTGCTGGATTCTTCAATGCAGCGATTGATCATCAGTTTGTAACGTTCCTCGAAGATATGCAGCGGAACGATGACCTGAGGAAACAAAACGAGTGGCAGGGGGAATAGGGGGATTTCCGTCATTTGAAGTGCCGCCGCGAATTATACCCTCACTCCGCGGGTCGGGGTGATTCCTCCGGTGGGAACTTCCATTTCACCAACGGTCGATGCGATTAGCCTGTGCCGGGCGGGCGAATCGGAGGTATAAAACACGCACGAAACCGTATGAACCGCCGCGAACATCTCAAAAGCCTTGTCGGTCTGGCAGCGCTCACGGGCCTTCCTCAGGCAACGCGATCGGCCGAAAAGACTCCGATTCCGCCGCAGGGCATTGGCCGCCGCATTCGTCACGTGTCGTACAGCGACATTGGTGGCCGACCCGACAGTGTTCAGATCATGGTCAATCGCAACCATGTGTATGTCGGTCACATGTTCAGCAACGGCGTGACCATTCTCGACGCTACGGATCCGCGGCGCTTGAAACCCGTTGGCTTCTTCACCGGCGGCGACTCCACGCGGACGCATCACCTGCAGGTGGCGGAAGATCATCTGCTCCTCGCCAACGGCGCGAATATCGTCGCAATGCAGTCCTACGACAATCTGCGCGGCTATTTTGAAAATGCGCTTGTCGACAGCATCACGAGTCGGAAGAAGTTCCGTTCGGGCTTGAGCATTCACGACATTTCCCGCCCGGGCGAAATGAAGGAGATTGCCTTTCTCGAAATGCCGGGCTTCGGCATCAATCGGCTGTGGTGGCCGGGAGGCCGATACGCTTACGTTGCGGCGCATTTCGATGGGTTCATCGATCACATTATGTGCATCGTGGATCTCAGGAACATAACAAAGCCCGAGATCGTTTCGAGGTGGTGGCTGCCCGGAATGAATCGAGCGGCCGGAGAAACGTCGACGTTCGGTGCGGGCCGCCGTGTTGCTCTGCATCACATGATCACCTCCGGTGATCGGGGGTACGGAGCCTGGCGCGATGGCGGTCTGACGGTCCACGACATCAGCGACCCGGCCCGGCCAAAGCTGCTCTCCCACATCAACTGGTCTCCGCCGTTTCCCGGCGGAACACACACGGCACTGCCGCTCCCCGGCCGAGGCCTGGTCGTGGTGGCAGACGAGGCGAATGCGGAGCGCTGCGAGAAGGGAACGTTCCACACCTTCGTTGTGGATGTGCGCACTCCGGAAAACCCGGTGCCGGTATCGACACTGCCCACTCCGAAGGAAAGAGACTTTTGCGCCCTGGGAACGTTCGGTCCACACAACCTGCACGAGAATCGGCCCGGCAGCTTTCACAGCGAAGAGACTATTTTCTCGACATACAACAACGCAGGAGTGCGGGTGTTCGATATCCGCGATGCCTTCGCGCCAAAAGAGATCGCCTATTGGGTATCGCCTGCGCCGAAAAAACTAATCGATCCGCGGCCGAATGTCGCGCTGGCTGCGAAGACGGCAGATATTTACGTCACGACGGATGGGCTGATGTTTGTCAGCGACTGGAATGCCGGACTGAACGTTCTGCACTACGAAGGGTAAGGCGGATTTCCCCGTGACGTTCGGTGAAATTGTCATCACAAAGTGAGTCACAACATGCTCGTGAAACTCTGTCGAATTTTCGTTGCGGTCGGTGTTTTCTGGATCTTTGGAGCCGGAGCATCGGCGGAAGTGCTGCCGTCGAAACTCAGTGACGAAGAATTCTGGAACATCGTTAGAGATTTTTCCGAATCGAGCGGCTCTTTTCCCTCCGATAATTTCGTCTCCAATGAACGTTCGTTCCAGAAGATCCTTCCGGATCTCAAGAGACGAGCTACAGGCGGTGCTTATGTCGGTGTGGGACCGGAGCAGAATTTCACTTATGTTTCAACCCTCCGCCCGGAGATCGCGTTCATCATCGATATCCGTCGCCAGAACATGATCGAACATCTCGTGTACAAGGCGTTGTTTGAGATTTCAGCCGACCGCGTGGAATTTTTGTCTCGCCTGTTTTCGCGGCCCTTGCCGTCCGGTACCGACAGGAATTCAAGCATCGTGGCGCTCTTGGCTTCGATTCGACGAATTCCCGCGGATCATGTCATGTATGAGGCAAACCTCGATGCAATCAGGAAACAGCTGATCGACAAGCATGGGTTCGATTTGCTGGAATGGGACAAGACCAATCTCGAGGATGTTTATCGCGCGTTTTACGCCGGAGGACCTGAGCTTCGCTATGACGGGCTACCGACTGACACCAACAACAGGCTGATGCCCACGTTTGGAGAGCTTCTCAGTGAAAGCAATCCGGACGGCACGAACGATAATTTTCTCGCGAACGAAGAGAACTTTCGAGCGGTGCAGAAACTCGAAAAGAACAACCTGATCATTCCGCTTGTCGGTGACTTCTCGGGTTCTTCTGCTATTTCAGCGGTGGGCGATTACCTGCGAAAGCACGATGCAACGGTTGCGATGTTTTACACGTCAAACGTCGAACAGTACCTGTTTTGGAATTCGGACTCGGCCAGCTGGAAAAACTTCTACGTGAATCTTTCGAACCTTCCCTTGGAAACGAAGAGCCAGGTCCTTCGTGCATTGGTCAGGACAAACACAGGCGCGTTCTCGACGCTGCCTATTATTCGTGAAGGGTACCGGATGGAACCCATGCTTTTCTCCGCCCGAGAACTGGTTTCCGGATATCGAGCAGGGGGCATTCAGAGTTACGAGGACATTATTCGCACAGGCAACCTGGCTATGCCCGACACCTCCTCTTTGGATTTTGTGACGCCGTCTTCAAACACCGGTGTAGTGATATGGCCGGACTTAGCACCGCCTTCGAATCTGACGGCAACCGCAAAATCTTCTTCACAGATCGAGTTGAAATGGCCGAACACGGGCCAGGGGGATAAGACGGGGTTTCGGATTTCGAAGGAGACCGGCAGTTCGTGGGGCACGCCGATTCATCTTGGCTATTCGTTGGCGTGTAGTGCGGACAGCTGCACCTATCGCGACTCCGACGTGAAGGTGAATGTACGATACTGCTACTACATTCAGTCCGGCGACGATTATTCAAACCTCGGATCGCCCGTGAACTCCCCTCCCCTTGACGAGGATTTCGGAGACCCATCCAAAACGGTTTGCGCCATCCCCGGCGGCGAACTGAAGCAATAGACGAATCACCGGATAACGGCGGCCCTCTCCCGCCGATTCTCTGCGAGATGTACAATCTCACGGTGCAATCGAGAAAGCTGACGGCAAAGGATTACCAATCGCTTGCGGAGTTTCGATACCAGATCCGCAGGTTTCTTCACTTCAGTGAAAAGGCGGCCGCGGAAGCGGGACTCAATCCGAAACAGCATCAGTTGTTGCTGGCATTGAAGGGATTGCCCGAGGATTCCGAGCCAACGATCGGCGAACTGGCCGAGCGCCTGCATATCCGCCCGCACAGCGCGGTGGAGTTGATCGATCGCCTGAGCGATATCGGTTATATCCGGCGCCGCCGCTCGAAAGTCGACCGGCGGCAGGTGATGATCGAGATTACGAAGAAAGGCGAAACCGTTCTCCGTGGGCTTTCATTGATTCATCGCCGGGAACTGGAAACTGCCGGCGCCACGCTTGTCGGGCCGCTCAACGCGCTTATGGCCGGCAAGCGCGCTAACCCTCGGCACTAATCAACCGCAACCGCAGTACCCGCTCG
>Ga0209488_10000962_pt1 | contig 24454 bp, 21 predicted proteins | sample Rivendell_Oct201_8_FD_188349 | JGI IMG/M metagenome (GOLD analysis project Ga0209488, IMG submission 188349) | Vadose zone soil microbial communities from the Eel River Critical Zone Observatory, Northern California, USA -... | ecosystem: Environmental > Terrestrial > Soil > Vadose zone >...
CAGGCCATAGCGCTTTCCCGGCGTGAAAGCCGTGGAGACTTCTTCGAACAGTACTTTGGCGCCGTAGCGCATGGAAAGATTGCTGACTGAAAGCATGGTCCCTTATGTTTCTTCAGGAACTGCGGGGAATTTCCGCCAAGACGGTACGCAGCTGGTAGTTAATAGAATATCATGCCGGCCTCGGCGTTTACCTCAGAAACCTCAGCTCCAAGGATTGACCAGCGGAACTGAAATATCTTCAAAGTGCGTTGTGTTGCGGGTGGCCAGCGCAGCGTGTTGAGCGAGCACGATGCCGGCTATCATCGTATCGCGGAGGTGGCCAGGACGACCCTTCTTTTGCCGCGATGCCATGAGATGAGCGGATTGCTCGGCGGCAGCGACGTCGAAAGGAACGACTCGATGCCCAATCTTTTCCAGCAATATCTCGAATGCGTGGATCAGTGTGGATCGTCGCTTCCCAGCCGACATGATCTGCAATCCAAACCGTATTTCAAGCACGGTAATTGAAGTTGTCCACACCGATGTCCGGGATTGCTGATCGAGCCAAGCCACGACATTTTCGTCGGGCGTCTGACGCATCAGCGCCGAAAGCACGTTCGTGTCCAGGATGATCATTCTTCAAATAAAGGGGGCTTTATCTCGTGTCCGCGCAACTCAGGGATCTCGAAATCGATTCCAGACTTGGAAAATAGGCTGGCGATTTCTGTGCCCAGCCCGCCAGCAGGTGCATGCTCTTCCTCGTGGACTGCGGCCCGTAAAATATCCCGTACCTCTTCCTCCATACTGCGGCCGTTCCGCCTGGCGCGGCGCTGCAAGCGCGCTTTCACTCCATTCTCTATGTTGCGGACAACAAATTGCGCCATGAGCGTCTCCTACAAGTAAATGATATCATGATATCATTTACTCAGAAGGTAATGGGCAAGTAGTTGCGTGCAAGTCAGTTCGGTCTCGCCGGGTTCGCGCTGGCCTCTATCAACAACTGGACGGGTACCGCCACCATGAGTAGCACATCCGCGTTGCGTGCCTTTGCCCTATCAACCAAGGCGAGTTGCTGAGTCTTCCACGACTCCGGTGAGGGCTGCGACTTATCAAGATAATCGAGCGCCAGTAGGCCGGCACCACCAACAGCAGCAAGGTTCTCAGCCAATGGCGCGACCTCATGCAGTAAAAAGGACTGCTCCATCAGTGGATGCAATTTCGCGTCGTTATCGCGCCAGGTTGTGAGATAAGTCCTGATTTGCGCTTCGGCCGCCTGATCTTTGAAACCGCTTTGAATGTAGGCCTGCACGAGATTGGCGAAGTGCCGTGCGACTTCGCTCTCAGGATAGACGGCGTCAATCATGCGCGTGAGCGGCGCGTGAAAGTCGATCGGACCTTTCGCATCATCCCACCGGTTGTAGTCCTTAACCGGCTCGACGACATCGGCCAGTACACGCAAACCGGAAATATCTTCGGTTCCCGCCATGCGATGCAGCATACGCATTCGCGCCGATCGGTGAGTCAGACCCAACGATTCCAAATGCAAGCTGAGAGCGTTGAGCCTGGCATACATTGAGTCCGCATTGTTCACCTCTTGCGGAGACCACAGACGCTCGGCCACGACGCCATTTCGCGGCCAGATGTGGGAGTCGATATTCTCCGGAGTCACCCATTCCGCCCACATGCAGGCTTCGCCGCCGAGGATGCGGCTTTTCTCCTCCGGGCTCAGCGTAGCAGCAGCCCCGCTCATGGGATCGACGGCGTAGTGCCGAGCCGCCGGCCACATCAAGTCGAGATAGTATCCGAAAGAGAGCAGGCCGCTGTAGCCTTGCTTGGCCGCGGTGGCCAATGATTCCTGTCCGCGCCAGGATTGAATAATGATTGTCTTGGGCAAGTCAGGATGCAGTATCTCGTCCCATCCGACCATCAGCTTGTGATGCTTGGTCACGATCTTTTGCAGGCGCTGATTGAAGTACGCTTGCAGATCCTGGTTGTTCTTCATGCCGTGCGCGTGAATGAACGCCTGGATCTTCGGGTTAGCGTCCCAATATTTGCCATTGACCTCGTCTCCGCCGATGTGAAAATAGGCGTCGGGGAAAATCTTGGCCATCTCGTCGACGAACTTGTCGAGAAATTTGTAAGTTTCTTCGCGCGTGGGGTCCGTAACGGAATCAGGTCCGCCGGAATCTATTTTAAAAGGACCGGGGCCGCTAGCCAGTTCTGGGTATCCGACAAACCACGACCGGCTGTGGCCCGGCGTATCGAACTCAGGCAGCACGCGAATGCCGCGATCGTGTGCGTAGGCAATGAATTCGCGAATCTCGCCTTGCGTGTAATAGAGGCCCTCCGATCCCATCTCATGCAGTTTGGGAAATTTCTTGCTCTCAACGCGGAATCCCTGATCGTCGGAAAGATGCCAGTGCAGGACGTTCATTTTCACAGCGGCCATTCCGTCCACATTGCGTTTGAGCACGTCGAGCGGAATGAAGTGGCGGCTGACGTCGATGAGCAGCCCGCGCCAGGGAAAGCGGGGCTGATCCTTGATGGTGGCGGCCGGCACTGCGAAGCTGGTGGCGGAAGGCTGGACTAACTGCAGGAAAGTTTGCAGTCCATACAGAATGCCCAGCGGAGTGGGCGCGGTGAGCTTCGCTCCCGACGTGGTGGTCACTAGCTCGTAGGATTCATCCTCGCCAAGCTTTTGCACGGCTTCGCGGCCATGGTCGGCATGAATGGAAAGAGTTGCATTCGCCGCGCCAAGTTTTGGTCGAAACGGGATTCCAGTTTGCGCCGAGAGTTGCGCGACAAACCTCTCCACGCCGCGGTCCAAGGAAGCATCGTGAAAACCCGTGACCGCAACGGAGAAGGATCGGTCGATAAGCAATTGGCCCGTCCCCAGTTGCACCGTGGACGGCATCGGCATGAGGTTGAGTTGGGGTTGTTGTTGGCCTGTGGCGAGGGAGGCGAGAGGTAGAAACGCGAGTACCAAGAGTAGTTGTGTTCGCATGTTTGTCAGAAAGAATGTAACAGGGTTGTGGTATCGGCAACGCACGATTTCCCTGTTATCCAGAACGAAAGGTTTACCCTGCGCGAAGCGGAGGCCAAACCGTAGTCGAAGGATCCCTTCGAACTAAACCTACCTTCAGGCTTCGCAAGGAGTTTTCCCGTGCTGTGTGCATGATGACCAAAAGCGTCATGAGAACGCCTTGATACGCCGCCGGTATTATCGAGGAGCAAGGGATCCTTCGACTCCGCGGGCGATTCGCGAAGCGAATCGCTCCGCTGCGCTCACGATGACATTTTGGTGGGATTGTATTAGTGTCCGCCACCGAGCTCCCGCACAATTCCTCCCACGAATTGCTTGGCGTCTCCGAAGAGCATCAATGTCCGATCGAGATAGTAGAGCGGATTGTCGATCCCGGCGAAACCGGGGCTCATGCCGCGCTTGATCACCATCACGGTGTGGGCTTTGTCCACGTCGAGGATCGGCATGCCGAAAATGGGGCTGGATTGATCGGTGCGGGCGGCGGGGTTGGTGACGTCGTTGGCGCCGATGATTAGGGCTACGTCGGTTTGCGGGAAGTCGCCGTTGATTTCGTCCATTTCTATGAGGCGGTCGTACGGGATATCGGCTTCGGCCAGCAGCACGTTCATGTGGCCGGGCATGCGTCCGGCGACGGGATGGATGGCGAAGCGGACATCAATGCCCTTTTTGGTGAGCGCGTCGTAAAGTTCGCGCACTTTGTGTTGAGCTTGCGCTACTGCCATGCCATAGCCGGGGACGACCACTACTTTATTCGCGGCCGATAAAATCGCTGCGGCTTCCTCAGGCGTGGCGCTGCGCACGGGCTTCGCTTCCTGCCCGTCGGCCGCCGCGGCCTGCACTTGCCCGAAGGCTCCAAAGAGGACATTCGTAAAAGACCGGTTCATCGCCTTCGACATGATGATCGACAGGATGAGGCCGGAAGATCCATCGAGCGCACCCGCAATGATCAGCAGCTTCGAGTCAAGAACAAATCCCATCGCCGCCGCGGAGAGGCCGGCGTATGAGTTCAGCAGCGAGATCACCGTCGGCATATCGGCGCCGCCGATGGGGATGACCATGAATACACCGAAAAGCAGCGGCACCGCCACCAACACCGGGAAAAGCTGCCTGGCTTCCGGATGCAACACAAGGTAGACCGCTATCGCGATGGCTATACCTAACAGCCCAAGGTTGACAATGTTTTGCCCTTTATAGGTGATGGGACGCTGGGGCAGAACCTCCTGTAGCTTTCCGGCGGCCATCAAGCTCCCGGTAAAGGTCAGCGAGCCGAGAATGACCTCCATCGAAAGCACTGACATCATGAACTTGGGAACGTTCGGCGTCCGCAAATAGAACTCGGCGGTGCCGACTAAAGTGACGCACAACGCGCCGAAGGCGTGGCTGAGGGCGGTCCGCTGCGGGACGGCTGTCATCTGCACCATACCTAGCGGGATTCCGATGCCGCTGCCAAGCACTAGCGCGATGATGACCCACTTGTAGTCGACGATGCCGTGGTGCAGCAGCGTGCCGGCGATGGCCAGCACCATGCCAATTTCGCCTGCCAAAATCCCGTGGCGGGCAGTCGCGGGGGAACTCATCCACTTCAGCGACAGGATGAAGAGTGCGCTGGCGATGAGATAGATAACTTCGATGAGGGTTTGGCTTCCGGCTAACTCGCTCATCTATTTTTTCACCGGACGGCTCGTCTTGAACATCCTGAGCATGCGGTCGGTGATGAGGAATCCCCCGACGACGTTGCTGGTGGCGGCAACGATGGCGATCACGCCGAGAACAGTCGCGAAGGTGCTCTTTTTTTCGCCCACGAGGACAATCGCGCCCACTACCGCGATGGCGTCGAGAGCGTTGGTCAGCGACATTAGGGGAGTGTGCAGCAAGGGCGAAACGTGGCGGATGACTTCGAATCCAATGAAGGCCGCCAACATGAAGACGAAGAGCGCGTCGATTAAGTTAGAACCCATGTGCTCCCTCAGGGGCTAAAAGCCCCGCATAACCGGAACCATACCGCAGCGCTGAAAACGCTGCGCCACCTAAAATCAAGCTATCCACTCACCGGTACGGGTAGTTTGAAGAACTCGCGCACCCGCGCATTCACGATTTCGCCGCCATTAGTCACCATGGTTTCGCGAATGATTTCGTCCTGCAGGTTGTGCTGCAGCTTGCCGTCCTTCACCTGGTAAATCAGGAAATTCGCCACGTTGCGCGAGTACATCTGGCTGGCGTGGTACGGAACGCTGCTGGCCAGATTGATGGCGCCAATGATCGAGATGCCGTGTTCTTGAATGGTCTCGCCGGTACGAGTAAGTTCGCAGTTGCCTCCGCGCTCGGAAGCAAGATCGACGATGACTGAGCCTGGGGCCATTGCCTTGACCATGTCGGCGGTAATGAGCACGGGCGACTTCTTGCCGGGAATTACGGCTGCGGAGATGACCACGTCACTTTCGCCGACTACGCGCCCCAGAAGTTCGCGCTGATGTGCATAGAAACTTTCATCCTGGGCGGTTCCATATCCGCGGGCGTCCTGAGCATTCTGAGCTTCGATGGGCAGTTCGACAAAGCGGCCACCGAGACTCTGCACCTGTTCCTTCGCGGCGGGACGCATATCGTAGGCGGAGGCTACCGCGCCCAATCGGCGCGCGGTGGAGATGGCCTGTAACCCCGCCACACCCGCGCCAATGACGAACACGCGGGCTGGAGTAATGGTGCCCGCCGCCGTGGTCATCATGGGAAAAATTCGCAGCGAAGTATCCGCGGCAATCAACACCGCTTTGTAGCCGCAGATCGTGCCCATGGAAGAAAGGGCATCCATGCTCTGGGCCCGCGTGGTGCGAGGTACGAGTTCCACTGAGAACGAGGTGACGCCGGCCGCTGCGATCTGCTGAAGAATCTCCGCGGAGCCAAAGGGCCGCAGAAAGCCGATCACCACCTGCCCACGCCGCATCAGAGGGAGGTCGGCTTTGCCGGTTACATCGTTCGAGCCATAGCAAAGAACCTGAACCACAATGTCAGCCGCGCTGAATACCGTGCCGCGATCGGGCACAATCTTCGCGCCCTTTTCGACGTAAGCTGTATCCGGATAGCCCGCTTGGTCACCCGCCCCGGTCTCAACCACGACCTCGAGTCCGGCCTTGGCCAGATTGGGGACGATCATTGGAACAAGAGCAACACGCCGTTCTCCCGGATAGCTTTCCTTCGGAACACCGACGATCATGTGGCCTGATCCCTTCCCTTTGGCGTCACAAAGCGCGCGTTTGCGGCCGCGGCCCCCGCCGAAAGCTGTCCCACCCTTACCCTGCCGCTTACGGCAAGGATAGGCGGACGGGAAACAGTAACAGATGAGCCGAGTGCGTGGAAAGATACACTGGGTCGCCCGTATGTCCAGGGGTTAACTCGCAACCTCAGCCCGCAGGTCTGCATCCAAAATCCGCAAGAAAAGTTCGACCCGGCAATGCAAACTGCTATCTCTGCGCCGCTGAGCCGCGCGATCCCGCCCTGGCTGATCGTGGTCTGCGCCCTTGTCTTCCATGGCCCGCTGCTCATAATGCAGGTACCGGCCAACAGTTTTGACGCCAACTTTCACATGTCAATGGCGTCGCACTACGCGCATCACTGGTTCGATCCCTGGAATGAGAAATCTTTTGCAGGGTTTTCGCAAACAACTTATCCGCCTCTCACGCACCAATGGACGGCAATCCTCTCGCACTTTATCGGGCTTACCGACGCCTACATGCTGGTTCAGGGAATCGTCATCTTGCTCTTGCCGGTTGCCGTTTATCGCTTCTCCAGGTTGTGGACCACGGCGCGCGCAGCGAGTTATGCCGCTTTATGTTCTATCTTTCTCGGATCCCTTTGTCTCCTCGTCTATCAGGATGGTCAGATTGGAACGACCTCAGCAACTACGCTATTTCTCCTGGCCCTCCCCTGTATCTATCGTTATGTTTTGGAAGGAAGATCCCCGGACTTAGCCTTGGGCCTGGGCATCGCGTGTACCGCTGCCGCCGCGCATCACGCGACTCTGCTGTTTGGGATGGTGTTCTTCATTCCCCCACTCCTCTGGCTTGTGTTGATGGACTACCGCGACCAGCATCCTGACGTCTCGATGATTGTGCCCATCAAGAGGATCGCAGTCTTCGGCGGTCTAGCTATTGCCGGAATACTGGTTGTATTACTGCCGTATATCTTAATTTTGTTGAAGAATCCGATCACACAAATCCCGATCCCGCACTTGAGCCGTGCCAATTTTATTCTGCAGCCAATCTGGGGAGTCCACTACTGGCTGGTTCCCTTCGGCGCCGTTGTATTGGCATTGCCCTACATCCTTTACAAGGGCACGGAGCGAAGGTTGCGTCCTCTTTTGCTCGGGTTCTACTTCGCGTTTCTGTTCGGATTGGGTGGAACTACGCCCGTACCCAAGTTGCTCCTTGGCCGAGCATTCGAAGTCCTTACCTTCGAGAGATTTACGTTCTGGGCTCTCTTGCTGGCTATGCCATTCGTTGGCATGCTCGCGGTTCAACTCATCGATCGCTATCGCGCTCCGGCGGCGGCCCTGCTGGCCATCGCAGTTATCGGATCAGCCTCATTCGCAGTCGCCTGGAACATTTACTTTCCTCTGATTGGCGCACCGCCGGATGTCGACCCGATCATCAAGTTCCTGAATGAAAAAGGACACGATCAGTATAGATATCTCACGCTAGGTTTTGCGAATGCAATGTCAAAGATCGCCTGCTACACCGAGGCACCCAGCGTTGATGGAGAATATAACTCAGCCCGCAGCCTTCCAGAGATGACCCTGCATGGAGTAGCTCAGCTGAGCAGTGCAAAGTTTTACCACACGGAAGGAATGCTGGCCCTCTCCGAGATGCTCCGCCACGCTCCGCACTACGGCCTTCGATACATTTTTGTTCACGATAGATACTATGAGCCTCTGCTTACTTTTGCTGGATGGCGCCAGATCGAAAGCTACAACCACGGCGACATCACGGTGTGGACAACTGTCGGGATTCCTCCCGCAACCACGATTCCCTCCCCGCTGAGACCGCCAGCCTGGCAAGGGATTATGTGGGGTATAGTTCCGTTTGGCACCAGCCTTGTGACCATCCTTTTGGCATTCCTGCAGAGAAAAAAGCGAGGCAGCCTGGAAGCGTCTATGGAGAACACCCCGTCTTTTGGTGTGGGGGTGCGTCAATCGACAGCTGCTGGCGAAGACCAGGCAGAAGTGCCCCAGCTCTCCCCGGCAGAGTGAATTCTCGAACCCCGATACAAGGTGCCAGTTAACCGAAACGCCCGCCCACAGGCCATTCCGGACTGCAACAGCCCGCTGAATTATCGCATCCAAAGCAGTTGTGAAAAGCCAAAGGTGCAGCATCATCATTCCGGCATACAACGAAGCCAAGAGAATTCCGCGTACCCTTGAGCAGATTCTGGCCTTCATCGAGGCCAAGTCATGGGACGCTGAAGTGATTGTCGTCAATGACGGATCCACGGACGACACAGCTGCCGTGGTCCGAGGCTTTTCGGCCAAGTATCCTGCCGTTTGCATGATCGATAACCTGGTCAATTGTGGGAAGGGTCAAGCTATTCGTGACGGGGTACAGCGGGCAACAGGCGACGTCATTCTGTTTACGGATGCGGACAATTCCACTCCCATCGAGGATATTGAGAAGCTTTTGCCGGCGCTCGCGGATGGCGCAGACATTGCCATCGGCTCGCGCTGGGTAGATCCTAAACTGCAAACCGAGCCGCAGCCCTGGTATCGGCGGCTGAACGGACGTGTCTACAATCTTTTGCTTCGCACCATCCTGGGCATGGATTTCAAGGACACGCAGAATGGATTTAAAGCTTTTACCCGGCAAGCTGCAAAATCAATTTTCAGTCTGCAAAAAATTGCCGGCTGGGGTTTCGATGCTGAAACGTTGTACCTGGCGCGTAACTTCGGATTCACCGTCCGCGAGATCCCGGTTGAATACATCTACTACGCCGAAGGATCGAAGATCCATCCCTACCGCGACGGAGCCCGCATGCTGGCGGAGCTTTTGAAAGTGAAATGGTACGGGCTCACCGGAGCCTATTCCAGCAGCATTCCCGTAAAACCAAGGCCCGTCGAGACGCTCTCAAGTGTGGCGCTACACGAGCGTCCATCGGACTAGTCGCATGCCAAAAACAAAATATCTATTTGTGTTCGGAACCCGTCCTGAGGCGATTAAGATGGCGCCGGTCCTGCAGGCGCTCGAACGCGATCCGCAGGCCGAATGTGTGGTATGCGTTACCGGTCAGCATGAGGAACTACTGGCGTCAGTCCTTTCGCTTTTCCGGATCAAGCCCCACTACCAGCTGCGTGCAATGTCACACAACCAGCGACTGTGCGGCTTAACCTCCCGCCTGCTGGCGGAGTTGGAAAAAGTAATCGCCGTAGAACGGCCCGACTGGGTGCTGGTACAGGGCGATACGACATCAGCCATGGCAGGTGCTATGGCTGGATGCTATTCGAAGATTCCAGTGGCCCACATTGAGGCGGGAATCCGGTCTTTCAACAAGCTGGAACCGTTTCCCGAGGAAGTTAATCGCAAGATCATCGACGTGATGTCTGACGTGCATTTCGCCCCTACGGCTCTCGACAAGCAGGATCTGCTGCGGGAGGGATTTAGCCCCAAGACCATCCATGTCACCGGAAACACTTGCATCGACGCGTTGCGGTTCATCGCAGCCACGCCTTTCTCCATGCAAGGCTCGATTTTGCAAAAGCTGCCGCTATCGAGCAAGAGAATTATTCTCGTGACCGTCCACCGCCGGGAAAATCACGGCGCCCCGCTTGAGGGCATCTGCGAGGCGATCCGCGTGGTGGCACGAGCATACCGGGACACGGCGCACCTGGTGCTTCCGGTGCACCCCAATCCCAATGTGAACGTCACCGTGCGCCGCTGCCTGGACGGAATAAGCAACGTTACACTGACGCCGCCGCTGGGATATCGCGAACTGATTGCTCTCGCCGAAGCCTGTTACTTCGCCATGATCGACTCCGGAGGCCTGCAGGAGGAACTGCCCTGTCTGGGTAAACCAGCACTGGTGCTGCGCAACGTGACCGATCGTCGCGGGGCTATTTTGGCCGGTGCGGCGCGATTAGTCGGCGCCGATTTGAATGCGATCGTTTCAGCCTTCGTCGAGTTGATGGAGGACTCAGCCCTCTATCAGCGAATGGCACAACACCGGGATTTGTTCGGGGACGGCATGGCTGGGCTGAGAATCGCGAGCATATTGAAGTCGTATCATTCCGCAGAGGCGCTTGCGGTACAACCCTCCGTTATCGCCGCATAACTCGCGTCTTACGTCTGCCTGCTTCTAGATCAGGGATTGCCATTGCAGCGACCGCTGGCCTCTTTGATACTGATTCCACATTTCGAAAGTTTGCGTGCAGAACGCCGTGGACACTGGATTCATGAACGGTAACAAACTGCCGTTTTTCTTCCCGAACCAAAACCCGCCATTCAGCCGAACATCCGGATCGTCCGATTGAAAGGTCTGTAACGTCGATATCTCACTTTGTGCCGCGTCTTCATCCAACGCTAGAACTCCATGCTGATCCGCAAATAACCTTGCCCGCAGCAACTGTGCTACTACATCTGAGCGTAAGAACAACGGTGAAATCTTGCGCACGAAGCCGGACGCCCGCTCAATACCCTCAGCCATCGCGTCGGTGCATGCTCGTTCCCTAATCGCCGGGAGCAAGCCTTCGAGGAAATAGGAATACGCGTGCAACCGGTCCATCACCGGGATGTCACTATCTGCGCCGGGCAAGAAGGATGCATGGCTTGCGAGGCTCGCCTCCAACACATTCCTGTAAAGAGCGTTGTACTTTTCATCTTTCGTGACCTGCCACAATTCATACCAGGCCATTGCGGCCTTGAGTTGGTAGCACCCGGGACTGCGCGACCAGCGGGCGGGTTCATAGACCAGCGGCGACTTGCTCGGCAGTTCGAGGATAGGACTGAAGTTCTTCCCGTCGTAGAAGTCGCGCGCCGTGGAGTCGCCGACTTTTTGGGCGATCGACAGGAATTCCGGATTTCCACACTCCCGCCAAACCGCCAGCAGACTACGCACGATGATTCCGTTGTCAAAAAAATATGAGCACTTGCCGCTTTCAGAATCACATTCGAACGGCATCGCGGAGCGTTCCTCGTCCCATCCCCTCACCAGATACCATGCCGCATTGAGAACGGCATCAAGGTAACGCGGATCCTTATTCTTTTGATATAGATTCAGCAGCGCACCGGCATAATAGGCGGTGATTTCGGTAGTCAGCGGCGCGTTGGATTGGCGGTCGCTAAAGTAATACCTCGCGACGCCACCATTTGCCTCTTGAATGCCAGACTTCACAAACCACTCGCCTGCTGCCCGGAAAATATTGGTCTTTGCTACGGTCATACACTTCACGGAGCTGTCACCTGCACTCTGGAAGCCAGGATCCTTTCTTGGCCAGAATCCTTTCTTGGAATGAGCGCACATACTCGTCTACGACCTGCGACATCGGCGTGCCTTGAGCCGCAGACAAATTCTGTTGGGAAAAACGTTGCCTGAGCTCATCCGACTTCAACAGCCGAATCAGGTGATTGGTAAGGGCACGGCCGTCTCCCGGCGCATAAAATTCGATTGCAATACCCTCTTCCCTTGCCATTTCAACCATTTCAGGGATGTTCGTTGCAACCATCGGCAGGCCAAACTGGCACGCCTGATGTACAACTCCACTGGTACCGGCTGCCGAAGAATATGGCAACACCAGCACACTCGTGCTTCGAAACAGGTTGGGGAGCTCTTCTTCCGGAAGGTAGCCCAGGAAACGCACGGCGCGATTCCCCAGCCATCGCTCCTGCAGGGATTCGAGGTAACCTGGCGTACTGGGATGATTCGTACCCGCCACTACCAGAACTGCGTTGGGAACTTTGCTGACAATTTCGTCAATGGACTCGAGCAACAAATCCACCCTCTTGTATGTGCCCCAATATCCAAAGGCGAGAATGATGCGCTCTGCGCGGTTGGGCTCTGTAAGGTTGCGCTTGGCACGATCGGGCTGCGAGGCCTCGAGGGTCGGCACACTCTTGAAGGTGCCGTGCGGTCGAAAATGCACTCGTTCAGCACTCACCCCATAGTTGCTCACCAGCTCCGACCGAAACGATGGCAGCAACACCGATACGTCGTCGGCCCATAGCAGCAAGCGCGTGGCAATCCGGCCTGCAAGACGATATAACCCGGGCAGGCTGACGCCCGCGTCCTTCAGATTGATGCGTTCAAAGACGGTGTGCAGAGTCACATGGGTGTAATAACCCAGCATTCGGGCCAGGGCGGGGACAGTGATGGCGAGAAAGGCTGCAAGCGGGGAACGGGCGAGGGTTGAAAATCCGATGTTGAACCAAACTACATCTGGATTACTTTTTCGGATCGCCGACAGCAATCGCACGAGATTGAAGGTGGAATTGAAACGCCAACAGCGTTCGATGCGAAAGCCAGAGGCCTCTTCCTGCCCGTCCACTTCGTCGGCAAGAATGGTGAGTTGCACTCGCGGGTCATCGCGCAGCGCACACGCGAGATGATACCCATACTCGTTAAGATCCCCTCGGCTCGGAGGAAACGATGTGACCAGCGCGACCCTTATCTGATGGGAAAGAGGATCTGCGTCCTGGGCTCCAAGTAGAGCGGTTTGCCCCGAAACGTGTTGAGACACGCCTGATGATCGAACCACGCTGTGCATAAGAACTAGAACAGACCGTAGCGGCGGCTCCCCATTTCGGACGATATTTCGGTTCACGAAAGCCGAGAAAGGTTGTTTTTGGTCGCCATAGTTATGAAGGCCGCACATGTCATTCGGGCCGCTGCGGAAGGTATCTGATCCGCCAATCAAGGTTATTAGGGTTACCCTGTGACCCCTGTGTTCTCTGTGGTAAAGATTTTCGTCCCAAGTCTTCGCGGCGGGTCCTTGCTGGGCGGTGAATTCAGGGCATTATCCCTGGGGCTGGAGAGTCCCCTTCGAATAGACGAACGTTTCCGCTACAGCCTGTGGTCGTCAAGATGCATCTACTTACCAGCTTTCTCTGCACTGGATTAGGTTCGCCATGTCCACGGACGCGGATGTGATCGTCATTGGTGCCGGCGTGTCAGGATTGGCCGCCGCCGCGGCCCTGAGCAAGTCCGGCCGCAAGGTTTTGATCCTCGAGGCCCGCGATTGGTTGGGAGGCCGCGTGCTGACTCGACAGGATCCGGTTTGCCAGGCTCCTATCGAGTTTGGCGCGGAGTTCATTCATGGCCTTGCACCTGGCATCTGGAAGCCTTTCCAGAAGCGAAATGTAAATATCTCGGAAGTAGCGGGCGACAACTGGTGCTATGAGGGAGGGACCCTGTCAAGCTGCGACTTCTTCTCTGAAGTCGAGGACATCCTCGAAAAAATGGACGATCGTTCGCCCGACGAATCATTCGCTAGTTTTCTGCAGCGTTGTTTTCCCGATTCAAAACAAAACACTAAACAGCAGGCAGCCAAAGAGCGCGCACTCGAGTATGTTTCTGGCTTCAACGCAGCCGACCCTGAGCTAGTGGGCGTCCATTGGCTGGTGAAAGGAATGCGCGCCGAGGAAGAGATCGAAGGCGATCGCGCCTTTCGGCCTGCGACAGGATACGCATGCCTGATCGATATTTTCCTCGATGAGTTGTCCCATGCCGATGTGTCAATCCAGACAGGCACAGTGGTCGAAGAAATAGAGTGGGAACACGGACATTCGACGGTGAAAGCTCATGGCCCGGAGGGAGTTAGGAATTTCACGGCATCCCGGATTATCGTGACGCTGCCCCTCGCCGTTCTGCAAGCCGCTCCGCCGGAATTAGGTGCGGTTCGTTTCATTCCGTCCTTGCCTGAACCAAAGCTGAAGGCGCTCACGAAATTGGAGATGGGTAAGGTCATTCGCGTAGTCCTCCGATTTCGCCACCGTTTCTGGGACACCATTTCTCCTCGAAGCAAGAGGTCCAAAACCCTGGCAGGAATGAGTTTTCTGTTTTCTCAAGACCAATGGTTCCCCACATGGTGGACGACCCTGCCGTCGAAACTTCCTATCATTACTGGCTGGGCCCCCTTCCGCTCCGCGGAACGACTCTCGGGCAGGGATCGCTCGTTTGTGGTAGCGCACAGCTTGCAATCGCTTGGGGCTCTGCTTGACATCGCCGCCCAGGATCTTGAACCCTTGCTGGAGGCAGCATACTTCCATGACTGGCAAAGTGATCCGTTTTCCCGCGGGGCTTACAGTTATGGAAAAGTTGGCGCCGACGGGGCGCAGGAAGCGCTGGCGAGTCCCGTTGAGGACACTCTTTTCTTCGCGGGGGAGGCAACCGACACTACAGGCCGTAACGGAACCGTGGATGGTGCCATTGCCAGCGGACGGCGCGCCACGGCAGAAATATTGCGGTGTACCCGCGCCCATCACGCGACTCAGAAATAGTTTCCAGCTCTAGCACAAGAGCACAAGAAAGAAGAGCTGCGGAGGGTCTTCTTCCCAGATAGCTGGTGTAACCGCGTCATCGCGGTTGGGAGGGGCCACCTTTGAGGGAGCCAGCGTATGATCGATAGAGTCTGACTCCCTCAAAGGTGAGGTGTGACCACAAAACGTGGTAAAACCAAGCAATAGGAAACCCGGGTAGCGGACGCGAACAGGAAGGTAGCGATGACAACCCAAACTAGCACTCTGACACCGCTAGAGCAGCCCACGAGCACTGAAAAGTCCGGTGCAACTCGAATTCTATCGAACTACGTGAACGGTCGCTGGACACCGGCACAGTCGTCCGGCCTTCTCGACGTGACCAACCCCGCAAGTGGTGAGGTCTTGGCGCGCGTCCCATTGTCGGGAACCGCAGAGGTCGAAGAAGCGGTAGCCGCTGCAAACGCTGCGCTGCCCGACTGGCGCGCTCGTTCGGTGGGTGAGCGGACGGAATTTATTTACGCCCTCCGCGAAAAATTCCGCCAGCGGATTGACGAGCTGGCCGCGTCCGTTACGCGCGAGTCGGGCAAAGTGCTGTCGGATGCACGCGCTGAGATCACGCGGTCCATCGAAGTGCTTGAAGTGGCCTGCGCCGCTCCCATGACGATGCAAGGACGCATTCTGGAAGGCGTGTCGCGCGGGATAAACACCGAGACGATCCGCCAGCCAGTCGGAGTTTGCGCCGCCATCACGCCCTTCAACTTCCCGGCCATGGTGCCAATGTGGTTCCTGCCCTTCGCTATCGTGTATGGAAATACGTTCGTTCTGAAGCCGTCGGAGCAAGTTCCGCTCACATCCGAACTGATGTTTCACATTTTCGAGGAGATCGGACTGCCGCGCGGGGTGGTGAATCTTGTGCATGGCGCGCATGATGCGGTCAATGCGATTCTCGACAGTCCGGGAATCCGCGGTGTTTCATTCGTTGGCTCGGTCAATACGGCGAAGTATATTTATCGGCGCGCGGCGGAAAAAGGAAAACGCGTGCAGGCCCTGGGCGGCGCCAAGAATTACATGGTCGTGATGCCGGATGCAGTTGTCGATAAGACAGTGGCGAACGTTCTCGGCAGCGCATTCGGCAACGCCGGGCAGCGCTGTATGGCTGGGTCCGTGCTAGTCACGGTTGGCTCGGCGCGAACGGCGATTATGGATCGATTGAAAGCGGGAGCCGAAAAGCTGATTGCCGGAAATGGCATGGATGCGAAGGTGAGCCTTGGCCCCGTGATTTCGAGCGTAGCCTGTGAGCGGATTCATGAATCCATTGAAAGTGGATTGAAAGAAGGCGCGGAGTTGCTGGTGGACGGACGGCGTCCGGCGGGGGTTCCAACGGGCGGCAATTTTGTCGGCCCGACGATTCTGAACAATGTGAAACCCGAGATGCGCGTGGCTCGCGAAGAAATTTTTGGTCCGGTCCTCTCCGTGATACACGTGGATACGCTCGACCAAGCCATTGCACTGGTGAACGCCGATCCTCGTGGCAACGGCACTTCGATCTTCACGGAAAACGGCGCAGCCGTGCGGGAATACAGCCGGCGCATCGAAGTAGGCATGGTGGGCGTGAATATCGGCGTGGCCGCATCCCCTGCATATTTCCCGTTTTCCGGCTGGAAAGATTCGTTCTTTGGCGACCTGCACGTCCACGGTTGGGATGCTGTCGAGTTCTTCACTCGCAAGAAGACTGTTACTTCGCGCTATTTTTCAGCGGGAGAAACAGGGCAATATTTTGTCGAGCAAGGGGACAAGCGCTAGTTCCGACTCTTTCTGTGACCATGCTCGAATCGAGCCCCGGCTGAAATCCCACTCGTTTCGGCCCGGACTGTCGACTAATACGAGGTCGAATCGCCTCCTTCGACCTTCTAAAGATACTTAATCCACCAATCGTTCCTCCGCGCCTTGAGTTCGGCAAACCATCGGCAGGGAAAGTACAGCAGCACAATTGTTATTCCCCATATTGCGTAAAGAAGGGGAAGGCTCCAGACATAGCCCTCCGGTGGTTCCGGATTGCCCATTGGGTGGTTGGTGTAGAGCCATGGGCTAACAAACCCCAGCCGAATCTTCGACACCGCTAGTGCGAGCGCATGAATCAAAGGGATGTGAAGCATGTAGAAGAAGAATGGCACGCGTCCGAAAACTGTGATTCGGCGGGCCACAGCACTGTGCAGACCTTCGAGCATTGGGATCAGCGCGATCGTGGGTCCGAGCGTCATCAGCAGGAAACACAGCGACGCCGGATACTTGCTGGTGTTCAGGAACGAGAAGAACGCGGGCATCGGTGGCAAACCGTTCCGTCCCTGCGCGGCGGCATGCCAGGGACGCGGATCGCCATATAAGTTGAATCCCCGAAGTATCAGAAAGAGGCCCACGGCTGAGAGTCCGATCGCCAGACAGATTCGCTTTCTTTGCGCAGGCTCCAGCGTCAGGATCTTACCGAAGGCGTAACCCGCCGCCATGACGCCTATCCACGGAACGATTGAATAGAGCACGATAAGATTGGGACCGTCAGCACCAAAGCGAATCGGCCCGGCGAAGAACCCCACATAGAATATTTTCCAGAGGCCGGAGAATTTGTTGGCGTCAAGGCCCTCTAGTAACTGTCCCATGTGTGTGTTCATCAAGTTGTGTGCGGCCATGATTACGACGCCGATTGCCCCGACCACCGGCAACGGCAATTTCACCATCCCGGCCATCAGGATCATGCACCAGCCAATAACCCAGATGACACCCGCCATCTCGTAATGCCTGAAGTCGAAATTAAAGGTCCAGGCTACACGGAGGAATGTGAGCTCGAGCAAAATAAGCCAAGCACCACGGATGAGCAGATACCTCGATGTGTCGGTGCGCTTCCGGCCGTAGAAGAAAATGCTGGTCCCAGCCAGGAAAATAAACGCTGGCGCGCAAAAATGCGTGATCCAGCGGGTGAAGAAAACTCCGGGTGTAGGACCACTCGCGGGAACTCCTGAAAAAACTCGAACGTGATCGATTGCCATCAAGATCATTACTGCGCCACGGATAAGGTCGATAGACTCGATCCGGGATGTCGGCGTAGTGTTGACCGCGACCGGAGCGGCGGTGATGGTAGCACTCATGATTTCGCCACCTTACGTCAAGTTAGGCACAGATCTCAGGGCTGAGAGTATAGAGCGCGCTTCAGAAACTCTCCAGCACCAGCTCGTCCCAGGAATTTATTCGCCTCTACTAGCACGCGGCCGCGAGACAGCACTACGTCGGGCATGCCGGTGACTTCGATTCCCTCAAACATCGAATAGTCGACGCGCATGTGGTGAGTCTTCGCGCTGATCGTGTGTTTGCGGTTTGGGTCAAAGATTACCAGGTCCGCGTCACTTCCTATGGCGATCGTGCCCTTGCGCGGATACAGGCCAAAAAGTTTAGCGGGAGTTGTGGAAACCAACTCGACAAAGCGGTTCACGCTGAATCGTCCTTGAGCTACGCCTCCTGAATAGATAAGACTCATGCGGTGCTCGACTCCCGGGCCGCCGTTCGGAATCTTGGTGAAATCGTCCCGGCCCAGCTCTTTCTGTTCTTTGAAACAGAAGGGGCAGTGATCGGTCGAAACCACCTGCAGATGATCGCGCTTTAATCCGTTCCACAATTTTTCCTGATGCCACTTCTCGCGCAGAGGCGGGGTGAAGACATACTTGGCGCCTTCGAAACCCGGCGCATCAAAATTATCCAGTGAAAGATAAAGATATTGCGGGCAAGTCTCGGCGTACACGGGAAGGCCACGGTCACGGGCTTCGCGCACTTTTTCGAGAGCCTCATTGCAACTCAAATGCACGATATAAACCGGTGCGCCAGCCATTTCGGCGAGCGCAATCGCCCGCGAAACAGCTTCGGCCTCTGCCGTAGTAGGACGGGTCAAGGCGTGATATTTCGGCGCCTTTTTCCCTTCCGCCAGGGCTTGCTGCACGATCACATCAATCGCGCCTCCGTTCTCGGCATGCATGCAGACCAGTCCGCCATTCTTTCCGGTTGTGCGCAGAGCCTTGAAAATGCTCGCGTCGTCAAGCATGAATACGCCTGGATATGCCATAAACAACTTGAAGCTAGTTACACCCTCGCGCACAAGCGCATTCATCTCTTCGAGTTGTGCGTCTGCCAGGTCGGTAATGATGCAATGAAACGCGTAATCGCAAACCGCTTTGCCGGACGCTTTCTGCATCCACGTATCGAAAGCGGTTCGCAGCGTTTGGCCTTTGTACTGGATCGCGAAATCGATCAGCGTTGTCGTTCCACCGAAAGCCGCGGCGCGTGTGCCGGTCTCGAAGTCATCTGCGCTGGTGGTCCCGCCGAACGGCATGTCGAGGTGAGTGTGCACGTCGATTCCGCCGGGAAAAACATACTTATCCGCAGCGTCGATAATTTTCCCCGCGTTCTCTCGAGGAAGATTTTGTCCGACGGCAGAAATCCTCCCCTGGTTGATCGCGACGTCGCTTGTGTAAGTATCCGTTGCGGTGGCTACGCGGCCATTCACGATGATGGTGTCAAAGCCCATGGTTGTGTCTACTCCTCCGACAGCGCAGCACAGATTTTATGCTAAACTCCCCACCTTACGGGCTCGATTTCGCCTGTGATTGTGACCGCGATCGAGGAGACAACATGCAATTCGGCATCACCATCAAGCCCGACATGCCGGTGGAGCGGATCGTCGGACTCACGCGCCAGGCGGAAGGGGCCGGCTTCCAGTATGGCTGGATCTTCGATTCGCACGTCCTCTGGCTCGAACCGTATCCCATGCTCACGCTCATGGCGGCCAATACGAAGAATATGCGGCTCGGCACCTGTGTCACGAATCCGGCGACTCGGGACATCACGGTAACGTCGAGCCTGTTTGCGACGCTGAATTTAATCTCGGCGGGACGCATGCAACTTGGCATCGGCCGCGGCGACAGTTCGCGGCGAGTGCTCGGCAAGAAGCCAGTCACTTCCGTTCAGTTGGAGCAGTCTGTAAAAGCATTCCGCGATCTTACAGCCGGAAAAGAGACGGACTACGAAGGCCAAACGGCGCGGCTCACGTGGGCGACCGGTGGCGTTCCCCCGGTGTGGGTAGCGGGATATGGACCCAAAGTGCTGGATCTCGCTGGCCGAATCGCGGATGGCGTGATCTTGCAGTTCGCCGATCCTGACTTGATCGAGTGGTGCGTCGGCTTCGTCAAAAAAGGTGCCGAGGCGGTGGGACGAGATCCGCAGAAGATCGAGATCATGGCGGCCGCGCCGGTCTGGGTTTCCGACGATCTGAAGATGGGGCGCGAACGCGTGCGCTGGTTCCCTGCTCTGGTGTCGAACCACGTGGTGGATCTTGTCTCGCGCTACAAGCCAGAGGAACTCCCGCCCGCGCTCACCTCTTATATACGCGACCGTGGGCAGTACGACTACCTTCACCACTGCGAAGTAGACAGCAGCAACGCGAACTTCGTGTCAGATGACGTCACCGACCGCTTTTGCCTGCTTGGGCCCGCCAAAGCGCATATTGAGAAGATTCGCGCGCTAGCTCGTGCCGGAGTCACGCAGTTCAACATTTATCTAATGTGCGGGGATGAAGAGGACACGCTGGAAGCATATAAGAAAGAAGTCTTGCCGGCGTTTCGCGGGAGCGCGTAGGCAGTCCAGACTGAATTTGTTTATCATTCGTCAATGGAAGCGATCATCAAAGGCGCTATTCCCGTCCTGCCAGCTGCAGACACCACGGAGTCGTTGAAGTGGTGGACGGAGATATGTGGTTTCAAGGAAACCTTTCGCGACAACACTCCTCCGACCTATGCAGGTATCAATCGCGGCGAGGCCCATCTTCACATCGCTGGCATGGACGACAGAGCTCTTGCGCGAACAGTCGGCGACCAGACCATGGTGCGTCTCGCTGTAAAGGGCATCGAAGCCCTGTATGACGAATACCAAAAACGCGGCGGCAAGGTACACCCCAATGGTCCGTTGCAAACGAAGCCTTGGGGAACGAAAGAGTTCGGCGCGATTGATCCTAACGGTGTGTGCGTGACGTTTCAGGAGTGAAGGGTGTGGCCCTGCCTGATTTCTTGTCGTTGAAACTTCATGAAGAGGTAGTAAGCGACGAACGAAACGGCAAATCCTACGAACCAGGAATAGTCATATAAAATTCGCAACGCCGGAACGACTAGTCCCACCAGCGCCGTGCCCGCTCCCAACGCTAGTGCGATCACTGCCCGCCAGTTGAAGCCGCGCGAATATTCGTACACGCCGCCACGCAGATAAAGATCGTCGACCACGAGCACTCGCTGGCGGATCACGAAGTAGTCGCAGATCATGATGCCCGCCACCGGCCCGAGAAACGCGGCGTAACCACCGAGCCAGCCGAAAATAAATGTGCTGTAGCTGGAGAGCAATTTCCACGGCATCAGCGCGATCCCCATGAAACAGGTAATTATTCCGCCAGTCCGGAATCCGATTTTTCGCGGCCACAGGTTTGAAAAATCGTTTGCCGGGGAAACCACGTTGGCGCCAATATTCACGTTCAACGTCGCCAAGAGAATCGCGAGCAGCGAAATCACCACGGCTACGGGTGAATGAAAACGGCTCAGCAGTTGCACCGGATCCCAGATCGCGGTGCCGTAAATCACCACCGTCGCCGAAGTCACCAAAATTCCAATCAGCGAATAGAGTGTCATTGTGGTCGGCAGGGCGAGCGCTTGCCCAATCACCTGTTGCCGCTGGCTGCGTGCGAAGCGTGTGAAGTCCGGGATGTTGAGCGATACTGTGGCCCAGAAACCGACTGTGCCGTTCAAAGCCGGTATAAGGAATTTCAGAAAATCCGAAAAGGTGACGAAGCGAGATGGCGCCGACAGCATGGGCCCAAATCCGCCAGCCGACTTGTAAGCCCACGCCAACAGCAAGAAGCCCACGGCCAGTAAAACCGGCGCGCTGATTCCCTGCAGAAATCGTATGTACTCGATGCCTCTGAGGACAACGGCCAGATTGATCAACCAGAACGCCAGGAAACAAATTGCAGTCGAGTGGGCTAAATGCCCCCAGCCCGGCGCGAGCGTCGTGATCAGAGTGTTGATGGCTTCTCCGCCAATCCATGTTTGTATGCCAAACCATCCACAGGCAACAAGAGCCCGCAATACTGCGGCAACATTCGCGCCAAGAACTCCGAACGATGCGCGCGCCAGGATCGGAAACGGAATCCCATAGCGCGCTCCCGAATGCGAGTTCAACAGCATCGGGATGAGAACGATCGTGTTCCCAAGGAATACGGTTGCGACCGCCTGTTTCCAGTTCATTCCTCCCTGGATCAGGCTGGCGGCCAGCATGTAGGTCAGAATATTGACCGACATCGACACCCACAGCGCGGCGAAGCTGTATGTGCCCCAGGTACGACGTTCAGGGGTGGCGGGCGCGAGGTCTTGGTTATACAGCGGACTCGATTCGATCTGGGAACTCGTCGACATGTATGTCATCAGCTGTCAGTTATCAATAAACCGAACTGTCATCTTGAGCGGAGCAGGCCCTGCGCTTCGCGCAGTGCCCTGCGTAGTCGAAAGATCCCTACACTCTTAAAATCGCTCCTGAGGCATAAGGGAATTCTCACGATGCACCGGACGAACACCCTGACGCGGCTCTAGTTGAGTTAGGGATCTTCGACTTCACAGTGCGATCCGCGTTTGCGGATCGCACTGCTGCGATCTGGATGACACTACTCTTAAGGTCAATTCGAACACGGCATTTAGTCCGCGGCCGCCGTTTGGCCCGTTTGCGTCGTCAGCGCGCCATAGGTTTCGGGGCGCCGGTCGCGATAAAACTGCCAAACCTTCCGCACCTCCTGGATCATGTCGAGATCAAGGTCGGTCACCAGCACTTCATCTTTATCGCGGCTGGCCTGAGCCACGATCTTGCCGCGCGGATTGCAGAAGTAACTCTTGCCGTAAAACTCGCCGATATTCCACGGCTTCTCTCTTCCTACGCGATTGATGGCGCCGACGAAGTAGCCGTTGGCTGCGGCATGTGCGGGCTGCTCGAGTTCCCACAAATATTCCGAGAGTCCGGCAACGGTGGCGGAAGGATTGAAAACAATTTCCGCGCCGTTCAGTCCCAGCACGCGCGCGCCTTCGGGAAAATGACGGTCGTAGCAGATGTACACCCCGACGCGCGCATATTTCGTTTCGAACACGGGATAGCCCAGGTCTCCCGGAGTGAAATAAAACTTCTCCCAGAATCCGGGATGCACGTGCGGGATGTGGTGTTTGCGATACTTGCCCAGATACTTGCCGTCGGCATCGATGACGGCGGCGGTATTGAAGTAGAGGCCCGGCATCTGCTCCTCATACACGGGGACGACAATCACCATACCGTGCTTGGCCGCGATCTTCTGCATTAACTGGGTCGTTGGTCCATCGGGAACGCGCTCGGTAAGGTCGTACCAGCGAATGTCCTGCTCGGCGCAGAAATAAGGACCGTAAAAAAGTTCCTGGAGGCAGAGTATCTTTACCTTCTTTTTCGCAGCCTGCTCGATCAGCTTCAGGTGCTTGTCGATCATGGCTTTCTTGATCTCTGGCAGTGGGCGGTTAGTGCCAAGCGCGTTGCTTGCCTGAATGAGACCGCATCTCACATTTCGGGACATGGGATACCTCCGAGAGAGGCCAATATACCAGACCCAGCGCGCGTACTCGGGCGGCCGCGCACGAATTCATTGACCACCAAGGACACGAAAATACACGAAGGTGTGAATCCCCAGGTATTTCCTTCGTGCTACTTCGTGCCCTTTGTGGTTCAGGGTTTTCTTGAATTTATCGCAGCGCCGAAAACAGCGCTTCCTTCCAGCGTTGGTTGTCGATGGTCCAGCAAACTTTGGCTCTGCATTTCTTTTCGAGAAGCGGAGCCCAGACCGCCTGATTCCGGTCGTCGGCGGCCACGTTCAGTCGATCGACCACGGTCATGCCTCGCGTCAACTCGCTTTGCGTTTCGACGTCGACGTAGTGCTCGCTCCAATCCGTTCCGATACTCGGATCAAGCGCAATCGCCATGGCCACCGGATCCGGCAGCGCAATCCCGTCTTCACCCGTTTGCACTTTGTAGGCCTGGCGCGCGTGGCTGTTGCACTCGATGGCAAACTTCGCGAGTGCATTGTTGAATCCGAGGATGCGCGCGATGTCGTCCTCACGAACCACGGCGTCTCCGCGACAAAGATGCCATCCGACAAGTTCGACGGGCAACCCACTGCGCATCACGATGCCGGCGGCCTCGGGATCGACCCAGATGTTGTATTCGGCGGCCGGCGTCACATTGCCTTCGCAGCACGGCGCGCCGCCCATGACCACGCAGCGTCCAACCTTCGCGACAATCTCCGGCTTTTTCGCCAGCGCCAGCGCAAGATTCGTCAGCGGCGCCAGCGTGACGATGACGATTCCTGGATTCGCCTCGATCGCTTCGATGATGGCGTCAACTGCGTGCACGCTTTCCGCAGATTGATGAGGAGCGGGATAGTTATGATCTCCCAGCCCATCGCGGCCGTGGAACCAGGTCGCGTTCTGATAGGTGCGCAGAAGCGGTTTGGCGGCGCCTGTGTAGACGGGCACATTCGCCCCGCAGAGTTCGACCGTATACAGAGCATTGCGCGTTGACTGCAGAACGGGGACATTTCCAGCGACGGTCGTGATCGCCACCACCCGAATGTCCGGCGCGCGCAACGCCATGATGAGCGCGACCGCATCATCGGAAGCTGTGTCGGTATCGATCAGGAAGGCGCGCGGCACGGGGCTAGGATAACAAAGCGTCGCCCGGTGAGCCGGTTACCACGAACCACGGCGACCACTCACGTGTGCAGTGAGGAACAGCACTAGGTGATTGAAAAACTGGAGCCGACGAGCGGACTTGAACCGCTGACCTGCCGATTACGAATCGGCTGCTCTACCAACTGAGCTACGTCGGCATTCAACGAGTTGCG
>Ga0209488_10000963_pt1 | contig 24442 bp, 18 predicted proteins | sample Rivendell_Oct201_8_FD_188349 | JGI IMG/M metagenome (GOLD analysis project Ga0209488, IMG submission 188349) | Vadose zone soil microbial communities from the Eel River Critical Zone Observatory, Northern California, USA -... | ecosystem: Environmental > Terrestrial > Soil > Vadose zone >...
TACTGCGGATGCGGCGAGGTCATCGTTGCCCGAGTCGATCCGGACAAATGTCCCAAATGCGGATCTTCCGAGCTCAGGCAGGATCAGGATGTTCTCGACACCTGGTTCAGTTCGGGCTTGTGGCCGTTCTCGACGCTGGGCTGGCCCGATCAAACCGAGGACCTGAAGACGTTCTATCCCGGAGCGCTGCTGGTCACCGCTTACGACATCATATTCTTCTGGGTCGCGCGCATGATGATGTTCGGTATGAAGTTCATGGGCGATGTGCCATTCCGCGCCGTGTACATTACGGGAATGATCCGCGATGCGGAGAAACAGAAGATGTCGAAATCGAAAGGGAACGTGGTCGACCCTCTCGAAATATGCGACAAGTATGGAACCGATGCGGTGCGCTTCGCCTTCGCGCGCATGGGTGCGCCCGGAACCGACGTCACCGTTTCGGATTCTCTGCTCGACAGCTATCGGTTCTTTGCGACCAAGATCTGGAACGCGGCACGCTTCATGGATCAGTACATGAGCGATGCAGATCAACTGCCGACATTGGGGCAACTGCGCCAATCCAGCCTGACCCTCGCCGATCGATGGATACTCGCCCGCCTGGCCAGCGCCACTCAGGAAGTGGCCGTCTCGATGGAGCAGTACAACCTGCACGAGGCGTCGCGGACGATTTACCGTTTCTTCTGGGATGAGTTCTGCTCCTGGTACCTGGAAATGATCAAGCTGCACCCGGAGCGTTCCAAGCCGACCCTGCTGTATGTGTTCGAAAGCGCGCTTCGTCTTTTGCATCCGTTCATGCCGTTCATTACCGAGGAGCTGTGGCAGAAGATGCCGCACCAGGGCGAATCGATTGTGATCGCGCCTTATCCCGAATTGGCGAGCGATCCTGCCGATGCCGCGGCGGAATCCGACACCGAAAACGTTCAGGACATCATTACGAAGGTTCGAAATATCCGCGCGGAAATGAACGTGGATTCAAAACAACTTGTGACGCTGCGCATCGCAACTTCCGATCCGAAACTCATCGCGCTCCTTTCCGATGGACGAGAATACATTCACAAACTCGCGCAGGTTCGTGAGGTGGAGATTGTCCGTGAGCTCTCTGGCGACAAATTGTCGGCTCAGGCCGTGGCTGCGGGCTGTTCGATCGAAGTGCCGCTGGAAGGACTGATCGATCTTGCGGCGGAGCTGGTTCGTTTGACAAAGGCGAAGGACAAGGCTGCCCAGGAAGCATCCGGCATTGAACGCCAGCTTTCGAATCCGGATTTCGTTGCGCGCGCACCCGGGGAAGTGGTCGAAGAAAAAAAGCGTCGACTCATGGAACTCCAGAATGAGATTCAGAAACTCGCCGCGGCAATAGCCCGCCTCAACTGACATGGCCGCGATCGATCTCAACGCGATCCGAGCCCTGCTGCAAGCTGCCATACAGGAAGACATCGGAGGTGGAGACATCACCTCTCGCGCAATCATCGCGCCGACTGCAACCGCCGTGGCGCGCTACACCACAAAACAGGCCCTTGTCGTGGCGGGGCTACCGGTCATTGAAGAGCTGGTTCGCATGGTGGATCCTGCAATAAGTTTCAAAGCCCTGAACAAAGATGGGGACTTTGTCGTATCGACAACCGCCATCGCCGAAGTGCAGGGGCCGGCACGATCGATACTCGCGGCGGAACGCGTGACTCTGAATTTGCTGCAGCGTATGTGTGGAATCGCAACTCAGACACGCGCCTACGTCGATCGCGTGCGCGGGACGCGGGCGCTGGTGATCGACACGCGCAAGACGGTTCCCGGACTGAGAATCCTCGACAAGTATGCCGTTGCATGCGGCGGCGGTACGAATCATCGGATGGGATTGTTCGATGCGGTATTGATCAAGAATAACCATCTGGCGTTTCACGCTTCGCTTTGCGAAACGGTGGCGGAAGCCCGCAAAATCCTGGGAGACTCCTACAAGATTGAAGTCGAAGTGGCCAGCCTCGCTCAGCTTGGCGAAGCGATCGAAGCAAAAGCGGATGTCATCCTTCTCGATAACTTCACTCCGGAGGAAACCCGCAGGGCCGTGGTTCAATGCGGCGGGCGGATCCCGCTGGAATCGTCGGGGGGAATCACTCTGGAGAATATTCGAGACTACGCCGAAGCCGGCGTCGACCGCATTTCCGTTGGAGCGCTCACGCATTCCGTCCAGGCCGCCGATATTCACCTTCGCGTTATTCCGAGCTGAACCCCATGGACAGAAAGATCGATGAGTTACTGTTTGCACTGATGCAAAACATGACCATCGCGGTTTCCGGTGAGAAGCTCGCGCGCGATCTGGGCGTGTCCCACTCCACGCTCTCGCGTTGGATCGACAAACTGCGCGAAGCCGGCGTGGAAATCCGAGGCGAACTATTCACGGGGTATCGGTTGACCCGCATTCCCGACGTCATGCTTCCCCAATGGATCCGGCCAAGGCTGCGAACACAATCGCTGGGAAGAAACATCTTTCACTTTTATTCGGTGGATTCCACCAATGCGTTTGCGTCGCGCCTCTTGAATCATGGCCGAAAGGTTGTTCACGGCACGACAATCATCGCCGAATTGCAAACAGCCGGACGGGGACGGCTCGGCCGTTCCTGGCATTCGGAACAGGAAAACGGTCTCTACTTCTCGCTGGTCCTGCGGCCGCGGATACCACCGGGATTCGCGCCCCTGTTCACTCTCGGCACTGCGGTAGCTTTGCAAGCGGTCGTGGCGCGCCAGACGGGTCTTCAGGTCGATATCAAGTGGCCCAATGATCTTCTGGCGGAGGGAAAGAAGTTCTGCGGCATTCTCGCCGAGATGCAGGCGGAATTCGATCGCGTGCATTCGCTCATCATTGGGGTGGGAGTGAATGTGAACCACACCACCATGCCGGACGATATTGCGGAACGAGCGACATCATTGAGGATGGTATCGGGCCGCGCTCATTCGCGCATCGAGCTGCTCGTGGAATTTCTCGAAGAGTTCGAGAATCTGCTGGCGCGTTTTGAACAGTCCGGTCCGGCAGCGATCATCGACTCGTGGACCGCGCATTCCAGTTTTGCCAACGGCCGCCGGCTGCGGATCAACGACGGCTTTCGTGAAATCGAAGGAGTCACGCGCGGCTTGAATCCGTTCGGTGCGCTGCGTCTGGAAACCCCCGACGGGAAAGTGGAGGAAGTTTTCAGCGGCGACGTCATTTCCTGGAAATGAGGGATTGAGTGGTCTGTCCCCAGAATAGTTCGCCTATAATCCCCACCATCATGGGATGGAAGTGGATGATCGGGTTCGTCTCTCTGTGCTTTGTGTTGGGGTGCACGCGGCCGGATCAACGCGGCGTGTCTACGGCTGGAGTGGATATCACGACTGCGGTTCCGGGCGATTGGATCGTCATTGGTGTTCCGGCGGAGCCGGAGGGTTTAAATCCCATTACGGTGCAAACTGGCTACGCAAATGACGCACTCTACGGCGGCAACGATACCCAGATCTTCGAATACCTTCTTCAATTCGATACAAAGGACTGGAGTCTATCCAAGCCGCTTCTTGCTGAAGCTGCGCCGGAGATCTCATCCGATCACCTGAACTACACCTACACGCTCCGTGATGGCGTTCGATGGCAGGACGGCGAGCCATTCAGTGCCGCAGACGTTCTGTTTTCCGCCAAGATCATGATGAACACCCGCGTGGACTCGGCCCCGATTCGAAGTAATTTCCCGGATCTCTCCGATGTTCAGATTCTGGATGGACGAAAGGTTCGCTTTACGTTCAGCCGGCCCAACTTTATGGATGGGTATAACATTGGGACCATTCTTCCCATCGTCGCCAGGCACATCTTCGATCCCAAAGGCGTTCTCGACAGATACTCCTACAAGGACATGATCGGGACGAAGGCGCAGAATGATCCCATCGTCAAGGCGTTCGCTGAGAACTTCAACAAGAGTCCGCAGAATCGCACTCCAGTTGGAACAGGTCCGTTCAAATTCGATCACTGGGATACCGGCAAGGAAATTGTTCTTGTACGCAACGATCAGTACTGGGGAAGGAAAGCAAATCTGGATCGCGTGGTACTCCGCTTCATCCAGGACTCCACCGCCAGGCTGACCGCGCTCAAAGCCGGCGACATCGATCTGGATTCGCGGCTCGAACCCATCCAATATGCCCAGCAGGCTTCGGGAGATTCGTTTGACAGGCAATTCGCCAAGGAGCCCGTCGCCATGTCACTTTACCGTTACGTCGGTTGGAACATGGACCGGCCCTACTTCAAGGACAAGCGTGTTCGTCAGGCGTTGACCATGCTGGTGGATCGTCAGCAGATTATCGACACGCTGTGGTTTGGGCTTGCCTCGCCACTGGCCTCACCGGTGTATGCCAGCTCTCCGGAATTCGATCCGAACATCAAGCCGTGGCCTTACGATCCAAAGATGGCGGCGGAGCTGCTGGATGCGGCAGGCTGGAAAGATACAAACGGTGATGGCATTCGGGACAAAGACGGCGTCCCGTTTCGATTCGAAATCCAGGGCCCGACGGGAAATGATTTCATCGAGCACCTGCTGCCAATCCTTAAGGAATCGTTTCGAAAGGCCGGCATCGACATGCGGGAGCGCCGGCTGGAATTTACGGTGCTGGTTGAGAATCTGAAGGGCCGGAAATTCGATGCTTGCACCCTCGCATGGTCCATGCCGCTGGAAGACGACGGATTCCAGATATGGCATTCCAGCTCGATCGCAAACGGAGGCTCCAATGCCGTCGGATTCCGGAATGCGGAAGCCGACCGCCTTCTGGAGCAGGGCCGCATGGAGTTCGATGCGGAGAAGCGCAAGCAGATTTATTGGAAATGGCAGGAGATCATTCACGAGGAACAACCGTACACGCTTCTTCTCGTCCCCAAAGAGCCGATGGCCTACCAGAAACGATTTCAAAATGTGACTTGGCTGCCGATTAATCAGGGATACGACCTGACGCAATGGTTTGTACCGCTGGTGCTGCAAAAGTACAAATCCGGCGCGAAACCCTGAACTGAAGTTGCGCAGCTATCTCATCAAACGCCTGCTCCTGATGATTCCCACTCTGCTGGGAATCTCGATTATTTCATTTCTGATCATTCAGCTCGCGCCGGGAGATCCGGCAACGATGCGGCTCGGTGTCGAGGGCGGTCACAATCAGGCGATGGCCGCGCAAATCATCGCCGAGACCCGCGCGATTTACGGCCTGGATCAACCCCTGCACGTCCAGTACTGGCGATGGCTGAAAAGAATCGCGACACTCGATTTCGGAGATTCGTTGCGGGACCATCGCCCGGTCATCGAAAAATTGTGGGAACGCCTGCCGGTCTCCATTGCTCTGAGTGGAATATCGCTGCTGCTGGCTTACGTGATTTCGATTCCGCTGGGGATCTACTCGTCGACTCACCAATATCAGTGGACGGACAAGATCACCACGGTATTCCTGTTCACACTGTATTCGTTGCCGAATTTCTGGGTGGCGACCATGGCAATCGTATATCTGGGCGGCGGCGATTTCTGGAACCTGTTCCCGGTGTTCGGAATTACCTCGGTTGGAGCGGAACATTGGTCGCTGTGGATTCGTATTCAGGATCTGGCATGGCACTTGATTCTGCCCGTGACCTGCATGACGTATTTCACATTTGCCGAGCTCTCCCGCTACATGCGGGCCAGCATGCTGGAAGTGATCCGCCAGGATTTCATCCGGACCGCACGCGCCAAAGGGCTCAGCGAGAAACTCGTGGTATACCGCCACGCTCTGCGCAACTCGCTGCTCCCGATCGTTACGTTGATGGCGGATCTTCTGCCGGCGCTGATCGGTGGCAGCGTGGTGATCGAGACGATATTCTCGATCCCAGGGATGGGACAACTGGGCTTCCAGTCGGTATTGGATCGCGACTACCCATTGATCATGGCCATATTCACTCTGAGCGCGCTTCTGACGCTGCTGGGAATTCTGGCGGCGGATTTTCTATACACGATCGTCGACCCGCGAATTGCGTATGAACGACACTCAGCCTGAACGACAGCGTCCTCCCGAAAACTACTGGGGCATTGTGGTCCGGCAGTTTCGACGGAATCGCATTGCCATCGCCGGCCTGTGGGTTGTTGGCGCTTTGTTCGCTCTCGCTCTTGGTGCGGATGTCATTGCCAGCGACAAGCCGCTCCTCATGCGGTATCACGGAGCAATCTATTCGCCGGTACTCAAAGACTATGCTGTGGCGATCGGGTTATCGCACTGGCCCGCGGAATTCATCAACGTCTCGTACAAAGAATTTGTCGCGGACAAATTTGGAGCATCCGATTGGGCCGTATTCCCGCCGTTGCCATATTCACCGAATGATTTCGACTTGAAGGCAGCAATCCAGCCTCCGTCGCGCACTCACCTTCTGGGCACGGATGAAATCGGCCGCGATATCGCCAGCCGGATGATTCATGGCTCCCGCGTCTCCCTGTCGGTCGGATTTGTCGCAGTGGCGATCTACGTAGTGATTGGCTTGATTGTCGGAGCGCTGGCCGGCTTCTATGGGGGCATGGTGGATATCGTGGCGTCGCGCCTGATCGAGATCATGCTGACGATTCCAACCTTCTTCCTGATCATTACCGTCGTTGCGTTTCTCCCGCAAAATGTTTTCAACATCATGGTCGTCATCGGCCTGACGAACTGGCCAACGGTGGCCCGGCTGGCCAGGGGCGAGTTTTTGAAATCGAAGACCATGGACTACGTCGTGGCAGCGCGTGCGATGGGCGCATCGGATTTCCGCACTATCTTCCGTCATGTGATGCCGAACACGCTGGCGCCGATTTTCGTGACGGCGACTTTCGGTGTGGCATCGGCGATACTGGTGGAGTCTACGCTCAGCTTTCTGGGTTTCGGTGTCCCTCCTTCGACGGCGAGCTGGGGAGCGATATTGTCGAGTGCGCGACAGATACTTCCAAGCGGATGGTGGCTGACCGCATTTCCCGGAATGGCAATCTTTCTGACGGTGACTTCATACAACCTGGTCGGCGAGGGCCTCCGCGACGCCGCAGATCCGCGTATGTATAATCACTGAAAATTCATGACTCGCATCAAGACCTTTTACGACGAACTTGGCGTCGAGCGTGACGCGACAGCGGCCGATATCAAGCGTGCGTTCAAGGAAGTCGCCAAGGTTTTTCATCCCGACAAGAACCCCGCCGACAAGCAGGTCTGGGCTCATGAGCAAATGAGCCGCATCAATTTCATTTTCGAAACCCTGATGAATCCGGAAACTCGCAAGGAGTACGACGAGATTGTCCGGAAATACGAAGAGGCCCCTCCGGCGCCGCGTTCTCGCCGTGCGGAACGGGAGGAGAATGCGATCGCGCGCGAATACGCTCTGGTGTCGGTGGAGATTATGAATCTGAGCGGGAAGTACTCGAATTGCCGGATCAAAATGGGAATTGGCGCGGCAGTTGGCAGCATCGGGGCCATCATTCACCTGCTCGGGTATTTTACCCGCCTTCTCGAACCGTTTCCCGTGACGTTCTTCTTCAGTTACTTCTTCGCGCTGATTGGCGGCGTCATGATGGTGATGGGAATTTCCGACTACTATGGCCGGGGCCAATACAAACGCCGTATCGATGAGCTCGAAGAACGCCGCTCGATTCTCCGCCGCCGCATGTTCGAAGCCTTCGCCGGATAAAAATGCGGGGACACAGGGGACAGTCCCCTCATTCCCTCATTTAACGAAAGCGAAGGCTGACGCTGAAATTTCTCGGGGCGCCTGGAGCGTAGAAAGCAACCTGCTGTAATGGGAATTCCCCTCCCACAGCGGGGAAGGGGCGAGCGATAAAATTACCCGTGTTGGTAAAGCCCGTCGATCCCAGTTGAGAACCCGTGAAATATCGATGGTTCAAGACGTTGTTGAGTTGAGCGGAAAGCTCCACGTGCTTGTGCATTTGTAGACGTGCCCCGAGATTCGCAACTCCATATCCCGACGAGGTACCTGGTCCCAGATAGAGGCCGCCGTCCGGAACATGGCTGTTGTTTTCGTTACCGCGGGCAAACGAACTGGAAACCGCAACCACGTCCAGATCGAACGACAGACGTTGCAGCGGTCGATAGCCGGCAAACGCCTTCAGCATATGTCGGGGAACCAGTGGAATCCGATTGCCGGGTTCAATTTGAATCGTTCCACCGAGACCCTTGTTTCCGGCCAATGCTGCGTCGTTGGTGCTGTTTCCCGTTCCATTCAAGGTTTCCGGACTTTGAAATGTCGCATCCAGGAATGTGTATCCGCCGCCCAGTGTCACGTCGTCTCGAATGTGGCTTGTTAATGCGATCTCCAGCCCTTGTCTTTCGGTTTCGCCGAAGTTCTTGAAGTAGCCGAAGCCGCTGGCCGTGGATGAGACAAACAGGATGTCGTTTTGATTGCGTGCGTGAAAAAAGCCGAAGCTCCAGTCCATCACCTTCCGTTGTTTTCCGCGGATTCCCGCTTCCCAGGTTTTGGTCGCCACTTGATTCAGCGGGGGATCGCCAGCCAGCGCATTCGGCAGCTTGCAGGGAGATTCCGGATCGGCGCATCCCAGTTCGATGGACGTTGGAGCACGGCTTCCCTCGCCGTAGTTCAGGTAGAGATTCAAAGTGGGCAGGGCATCGACCGTCACTCCCGCAGCGGTGTTGAAGCGATTGAATGCGTAATCGCCGCTAAGCGATCCCGAGCCGCTTTGCAGAATGCGATCTTCATTGTGAACGATGGCGCGGTTGAAGCGCCCGGATGCCGTGACATGCCAGATCTTTCGGATGGAAATCGTATCGGTCGCGAAAACACTGCTGGTATGCGTTCGGCCATGAAGGTCCACGCGATTGTCGTAGGGAACTCCATCGACGCTTCCCCCCGTTGCACCGCCATCCGCGAAGGCATTGAGACCGGTGATGCTGCGGTCCGGACTGACGTAGCCCAGCTGTGTGGAATGGGTGAATCCCGTACTGCTGCGATCATAGGCAGCTCCCGCTGTGAATTGATTCGCGCTGCTTCCTATCCTGCGGGTGTAAGTCGTCTGTCCGAGCAGCCCATAGTTGTGCTGGATCGCTCGATTCCGATTCAGCAGGCCGGTGCAGTTTTCGCCTGGCTCATCATTCAGCAGAATGTTTCCAATGCACCGCCAGAACGGAAACGGGGTATTCGCCGCGGTCGCCCCGCCGGTTGGGAATCCGGTATAGCCCGCAGTGGTCAGAGCCGTCTGCTCCGCAGCGCTCGGTTGGTAAACCGACTGGTCCAGTGAATTGTCATTGATGTCGCCGCTCGATGTACTGGCATGAATATCCCGGTAGTAGATGTTGCCGGAGAAAACGAGGTTGCTGTTGGCGGTGTAATTACCCGTGATATTGGTAATGGCCGCACGATTGTGGGTGATGTCGGACTTCGTATAGACACTGCGGTAATCATTTGCGAGCAGGCGTTGTTCCTGAAGAGCGTTTCCGGTCAGTGCGTTATTGTCGAGTGCCAACATGAAATGAATGTCGGTCTTCGAATCGCGCCAGGAGAGTTTCCCGAATCCCTGACGCACGTCGGAATGAGAAGCATCGCGCCATCCGTTTTCGCCAAATCGGTTGGCGGACACATACCAGTCGAATGCTCCGTGAGATCCTCCATGCTCGAACTCCATCGCCCGCCGCACATGACTGCCGTACGAGGTTTCAAGGGTAGATCCCTTGTTTGTTCTTCCGTCCTTGGTTTGAATGGAAAGCGCTCCTCCCAGTGTGTTGAGTCCAAAAAGAGGATTGGATCCCGGCATCAGAGAGGCGGTAGAAATGGCGACCTTTGGAATCAGATCCCAGCTCACGACATCCCCGAAAGGCTGATTCATGCGCACTCCATCCATGTAGACCGACAATCCCTGCGGCGTACCCAGCACCGGAGAAGCCGTGTAGCCGCGATAATTCACATCAGGTTGAAACGGGTTGCCCTGAGTTTCAGTGATATGGACGTCGGTCAGCCGACGATTGAGAAAATCCGAGAGGTCGAGAGCACCGCTATCCTGAATGTCTTTGCTGGTTCCGACCTGAACCGGTGCAGGAATCTCGGCGCGCGACAGTCCCATGCCGGGAAGCGGCAGCGTACCGACCACATCCACCGACGTTCCCGTGGCTTCCACAGGGGATTTGGCCGCGGGTTGTTGCCCAACGGCAGCCCGCGGAGTCCATCCGGCGATGATCCATGAAATGAAAACGATCGCGCAGATCTTCCGCATCAGAAATGATTCCGCACTCTCAAACTACGAATGGACTTCTCCTGCTGATGTTGGGAAATGCCGAGGGACGGAATTCAATTTACCCGTAACCATAGACGTTGATAGCAAAACAGGGAAGCCCTAGATTTTCCCATCATTTTTCCCGCCATAAGTAAGCCGGGCCTTCACCTTGGTTCCGTTCGGCTCGACACCTTCTTGTCAGTATTCCTCAAGCGATCAGCTCAGCGATCGACTCCATACTGGTCGCAGCAGGTTTGCGGAAGAAACCCACGGACAGAGGAAACACGAAGGGTAGCGCGCAAATGAAGTCAGGTCTCATGCTCCGTGCCTCAGAATGCGCTCACCCTCGACGATTCCCAAGAATGGGCCGCAGTTCGTTTTCAATATCGGCTACCACCTTGTCGAGATTCTTCTGGAACTCATCAGGCGAACCGTTCGAGTAAAGAACGGGGTCTAACTTAAACGGGCCGTCTTCGGGACTTGCCGGGCTTGGAATCCGCGTCAAATACTCCATCATTAACGCCCCGTCAATCGACCTGACTGCCTTCTGTAGTTCTTTGGCGTGCCCTGCGATCTCCTTCCCCCAGATGGTCTCTGAAACCAGAAGGTTTGCATTAAACCGAGCCATAGCTGAGGAATGAGGACTCCAAAGACTTTGCATAAGCCGATGCCGAGCATCAAGTAATCCCAAGTCGTCGAACCTTTCCGGCGGCGGAGGATTTCGCAGAGTGAAATTTCTAAGGGATTGCATGGCATCCCTCACGGCGTACACATCCGTGAGGATATTCATTGCCAACCCGAACTCCGTTGTTCCCTTGAGTTGGCGCTTCCAAGTCTTGAGGCCGGACACTCCAACACAGGCACCGGCAAACGCAGCGGCTGTGACGACTGCGTCTCTAACGATTGGAGCCCAATCCTTAAGGATGGTAACGACCTCGGCGTACGTCATTCGAGGCACGATACCATACGGCTAAGTATCGTTGAGTGAATGTTCTGCGGAAGATGTTTTGTGTCAATGCGACCCACGGAGAGACCTCAGCTGTCCGCGCTCTGTAATACTTCAGGTGTCATGTCCTCCGAGACACGAGATGAGTTTTCAGCAGACGTTAAGCGAAACGTCGCAGATCGAGTGGGCCGCGTGTGCTCCGCTCCAGACTGTGGTTCCGCAACAAGTGGCCCGCAAGCTGACCCGAGCGGTGCGGTCAATGTCGGGGTCGCCGCACACATAACAGCGGCGTCCTCTGGTGGACCCCGATACGATGCAACGCTTTCGAGAGAGCAGCGGTCTTCAATTGAGAATGCGATTTGGCTCTGCCAGACCTGCGCACGCAAGGTCGATCACGATGATCAAGGTTATCCTGTTGAGGTGCTGCGGGCGTGGAAGATCCTCGCGGAACACGCCGCGCATCACAAACTTGGAAAGACCAAGTACGTTGCCGACTTCGTAGTTGCGGAAGAGTCGCGCTCTCGGCAACTGTATGCGCTGGCGATACATCTGCTGAGAATCATTAGTGGAGAGTATTTTCAGAACATTGCCGTCTGGTACTGGCTCGTGGGTAAAGCCCGAGAGGCCGAATTCTGGCGGACCGCCAAGATCTTGGGAGAGACTGACGCCACGAGGAATCGTAGTCGCTTCACCCCTTTTACAAATGCTTCGAGTTTTCACACTGACGACAGGCCGGTCCTGAAGGCTGCTGAAAAGATCGTAAGAACTTACGTCGAAGCCTCCACCTCGTGCCCAATCTTTCAGGAAATTAAGGCGCAGTTCGATTTACCGGACCCCGAGGATGCGCGTTCACTGCTTCCCAAGACCTAAACAGCGCACGCACCAGCGCCGCCAGCAACGCCGTGATGATCGCAGGCGGTGTTCAGTCGAAACCGAAGACAAGGGCACAGAAGCGCGGCTCGCGAAAGTGAAGTCCGCTTTGGTTCCGCTCGTTGGACCTGAGATGACCGCCGCTTCAGTATCTTCGAAAAATCATGAAGTGGGCCGTGTTGGCAATCTTCGTCGCCTTTACTGCTTTGGCAACATGGTTTGTGTGGCAGAATCGCGGCTCCGGGAAAATCATTGAGGGCGTAATTCCTGCTACTTTTGCCGTGCTTATCGGGGTCCTTCTCACAACAGGACTGGCTAAACTTGAACCCATAACTGCCGTGATTCCGGCGACATTTCTTACCAGCTCAACTACCCATCTTCCGATCTTCCTGCCTGATCGTCAGGGGGCGATGGCGGTGAACTTCCTGCCTTCAGAACTTCTTCAACGTGACCCCGCTGCTTTTTCCTCCGGGAATGACGCCATGCTCTATCATCATCTTCTCCAAGCCGCGATCATTCAGGAACTAGCAACTTATTTCCAATTTAGTTGGCTTCCAACGATTACTCGGGTGCGAGTTGGCGGCGGAGTCTCGACAACTTTCTCCGGTGGTCCGAAAGGCAGGAAACTCGAAAAAAGCGAACTTGATGGAGTGCTGGCCGGTAGCAAGTTCGCCGGATTTCATGTCGGTGGAGCATCATCTCTCGTCCTTCCTTTGAAAACTTCGATGACGGTGAGACTTCCTACAGACCAAAAAGGTGGAGAAGTCCATTTTGAGAAGAGCGGTTTTTTTGATCTAAAAATCGAAACTGATTACAGCAGCGGCGGTGTTGGGTTGGGCGGCTACGGAAGTTTTTTTCGGGAGTCGCAGGGCGAGCTTCAAAAACTGTTTTGGTCGGAAAACTACACCATTAAAGTTACTGCCACTTTTGCAGGCTATAGGAGCGGCCATCCTGATATGCCAAATTATCGAGCTTGGGCGAACGCAATTGTCGACGTGTTGAAGAACGGCTTCGACGAGGGGGAAGCTTACGCTCGTACCGAACACAGCATGGTACTCAAGCGACAGTTTGGGAAGTAATCCATTTTCACGTCGCGCGCTCCTCGAACCTTCCTTGCTACTCCCATCGAATCCACTTCTATGGGACGGAGTGGGGCAAGAATGACGTGTCGATGGGACAAAAAAGGCGTGAAACCCGCTCTGGTATTGGATTCTACGGGATCTGGCGGGCCGAAGTCGGACTAGGTGAAATGATGGAGAAATGCCGAGGGACGGAGTTGAACCGCCGACGCCGGCCTTTTCAGGGCCGCGCTCTACCAGCTGAGCTACCTCGGCTCAGTCAAACCTTATAAGGGTAACGAACGGCGGGGACTTCGTAAAGCCTCGATTTGGATCGGGACGATTCCGCCGGTGCGTTATTGCTGTCCCTCTTCTGTCCATGAGGCCGATATGATGTGGAGTTGTGGATACTCCCGTCGCACTTCTCAGAGAAAAGTTCGGGTTCGCCGATTTTCGCCCGGCGCAGCGCCAGGTGGTCGAACTTGTCATGGCGGGAAGGAACGTGTTGGGTGTCATGCCCACGGGCAGCGGTAAGTCGCTTTGCTTTCAACTTCCGGCGCTCGCTCTTCCCGGATTGACGCTGGTTGTGTCGCCGCTGATCGCGCTGATGAAGGACCAGGTGGATCACCTCGAGGAACTGGGCATTCCCGCATCCGTTGTCAACAGCACGGTGCCGCGCCATATCCAGCACGATCGGATTGAAGATGCGATTTCCGGGAAACTCAAAATCCTTTACGTTGCGCCCGAGCGATTCCAGAATGACGAGTTTCGTGCGGCGTTGAAACGATTGCGCGTGAGTCTGTTTGCCGTGGATGAGGCTCATTGTGTCTCGACGTGGGGGCATGACTTCCGCCCGGATTACCTGCGACTGCGAAAGGTCATTGCGGAGCTGGGACATCCGCCGGTGATCGCATTGACCGCAACCGCAACTCCCGCGGTCCGCGAAGACATCGTCAAGCAGCTGGCCATTGAAGGTGCCGTCGAAATCATCAGCGGCTTCGACCGTTCAAATCTCTATCTGGAAGTGCGCGAAACCAGCACGGTTGCCGAGAAGGTGCGGGCCATCATCAGCCTGTGCGCAGGAGCGAAGACGGGAATCATCTATGCGGGCACACGGCGAAACGTCGAGGACATCCATCGCTCGCTTCGTCGAAACGGCATCGATGCCGTGGCGTATCACGCGGGTCTGAGCACGATTGAGAGAAAGGCTGTCCAGGAGCGCTTCATGTCGCGCGAAGCGGGAATCATCGTGGCGACGAATGCGTTTGGTATGGGCATCGACCGGTCGGATGTGCGCTTCGTCGTTCACGCCGATATTCCGGATTCCGTCGAAGCCTACTATCAGGAAATTGGCCGAGCCGGCCGGGACGGCGAACCGGCACAGTGTCTGCTGCTTTTCAGTTATGCGGATAAATGGATTCCCGAACTGTTCATCGACGCCAGTCATCCGCCTGCGGATTATTTGAAGCAGACGTTTGCAAAGTTGCTCAGTACCGGAGAACCCGTCGTCGTTGGCGAACCCTGGAAGAAGGTCACCGCGCGTATGGACCAGCGCTTTCACGCGGCGGTGTCGTTGCTGCAGCGTGCCGGATACGTCGAGCGCGTGCATTCCGCCAATGGCTCCGGCGTTCGTATCCTGAAGTTCAAGGACAGGGAACTGGCGGGTTTCAATTTTGAAGAACTCGAACGGCGGCGCGAATTCGAATACCGGAAACTGGGTGTCATGCTTCAGTATGCCAGCCGGTTCAAGAAGCATTGTTATCGATCGTTCATCCTTCGCTACTTCGGCGAGTGGAGCAGGGTGCGGGAATGCGGCAACTGCAGCCGGTGCGCGCCCGATAAGCGAGTCGAACTCGCGCCGCAACATGAGCCGTTGAAGGAAGCGACCGTAATGCCGGCGGCGCCGAAGGCAAAAGCCGCTGCGGCGATTGCCTCGGAAGATTCCACGGTTGTCGCGTTAAAGGTGTTGTCGTGCATCCTTCGGGCGAAGGAGCAACTCGGACGCGGGAAGATTGCGAAGATTCTCGCGGGTTCCGAGGAAGTTTCGATCGAGAGTTTTCGCAGCCTTTCGACGTATGGGATTCTGTCGAATTATCCCATCGGGACGATCACGGAAATCATCGATCATCTGATTGCGGAAGGGTACATCGATGCCGGCCAGGGATTGCGTCCGGTGATTGGCGTTGCATCGAAGGGACGGCAGTTGCTGAAGGAGCGGACTCCCATCGTGATACCCGGCGCGTGAAAGTGTGTGTGAAATTGGAAATGCGGAAAATTCCCCTCCTGAGTCGTGAGCGGCTGCGAACGCGAGCCCGATAGGGCGCAGCCATCAAGCGATTTTGGGAGAGCGCGCGAAGCGAGCTGGGGTGGTTCCAAAGCCGCGACAAGTCCGCATAGGAACCACCCCTCGCGGGATCGCGAAGCGATCCCGCTGCCCTCCTAACTTAGGAGGGCAATGTTCCTTTTCTCCAATTCAGTCTCTCCATCTCGCACCTCGTTTACATCAGGGATGCGCTTCGCGAGCTTTCCGTTTCCTGTTACATTATCCTGATGTTCACGAAGGTCGAGTCGAAACCGTCATTCCCCGAATTAGAGAAAGCCGTACTTCAACGCTGGCAGACCGAACATTCCTTCGAGAAATCTCTCGAACGTTCCAAGGACAAGCCGGAGTGGGTGTTCTACGATGGGCCGCCGTTTCCCACCGGCAGCCCGCACTACGGAACCATTTTCGTCAGCATCCTGAAAGACGTCGTTCCGCGCTACAAGACCATGCGCGGATTCTACGTCCCGCGCGCGTGGGGCTGGGACTGCCATGGCCTTCCGGTCGAGACCCAGGCCGAGAAGAATCTCGAAATCAAAGACAAGCGCGAGATCGAACAGAAGATCGGCGTTGCGGCCTTCAACAACGAATGCCGGAAGATCGTCTCCACATTCAATACGGCGTGGAAGGTGTACATCGATCGCATCGGACGCTGGGTGGATTTCGACCATCCTTACCAGACTCTCGATGCGTCCTTTATGGAATCGGTAATCTGGGCGTTTTCGGAAATTTACAAGAAGGGTCTCATCTACAAGGATTTTCGCGTCAGCCCATACTGCTATCGCTGCCAGACCGCGCTATCGGTTTCCGATACGCGCATGGACGATTCGACGCGGATGAAACAGGATCGTACGATCACGGTGAAATTCCGCTTGAAGGGATCGGACGACACTTTCTTCCTCGCATGGACAACCACTCCCTGGACGCTGCCATCAAACCTGGCGCTGGCCGTGGGCCCCGACATCTCGTATGTCTATGCCAGGAAGGACGGCGAAACCTTCATCCTCGCCAAGAGTGCGCTGGCGCGATACAAAAAGGAACTCGACGGCGCCGAGATCATCCGCGAACTCACCGGCAGGGAACTGGTTGAGCAGAATCTCCGGTATGAGCCGCTGTTTCCGTATTTCCGCGACCGCGCCCCGCAATTGTTCCAGGTGCTGGCTGCGGACTTTGTCGGCACGGAAGACGGCACCGGCATCGTTCACATTGCGCCGGCATTCGGCGAGGATGACTACTGGGTCGGCCGCAAAGCCGGAATCACTCCGATCTGTCCGGTCGACGAGCAGGGTGCGTTTACCACAGAGGTCACGGACTTCGCCGGCAGGAACGTTCACGAAGCCAATGCCGATGTCATTCGGCATCTGAAGGGCGCCGGCCTGGTAGTGAAGGATGAAACGATCGAACACAACTATCCCCATTGCTGGCGCTGCCGAACGGCACTCATCTATAAAGCTCTCGATGCCTGGTACCTCAACGTCGAAAAACTGAAAGGCCAGCTGATCGAATGCAACAAGGAGATCGAGTGGTATCCAGAGACCATCAAGGACGGGCGCTTTGGAAAATGGCTGGAAAACGCGCGCGACTGGAACATTTCGCGCAACCGCTACTGGGCGACGCCGATCCCGGTCTGGGAGTGTGGCTCATGCAAGAAGCGCGAAGTGCTCGGTTCCATCGTGGAGATTGAGAGTCGGGCGAAACACCAGCTCGACGATCTGCACAAAGAGTTCCTCGATGCCATCACCTACTCGTGTGCGTGCGGTGGCGCGATGAAGCGAACTCCGGAAGTGCTCGATGGCTGGTTCGAATCCGGCTCGATGCCTTACGGCCAATATCATTATCCGTTCGAGCGCGCCGAGCATTTCCGATCTCACTTTCCGGCCGACTTCATCGTCGAATACACGGGGCAGATTCGCGGATGGTTCTATGTGCTCCACGTTCTGTCGACCGCGCTGTTCGAGCGTCCCGCGTTCCGCAACTGCCTGGTCCATGGGACGCTGCTTGCGGCCGATGGCAAGAAGATGTCGAAGTCGCTGAAGAACTACACCGATCCTTTGGTGTTGATGGATCGATTCGGTGCGGACTCGCTACGGATGTATCTGCTGTCGTCGTCCTCCGTTCAAACGGAAGATCTCAGCTTTCGCGATGACGGCGTCGAGGCAATCACGCGGACGATCCTTCTGCCATTGTGGAACGCGCTGTCGTTCTTCGCTTTGTATGCCGAGATGGATCGCATTTCTCCGGAGGACCTTCCATGGAACGACGGATATGCATTCGATGAACTCGATCGATTCATACTTTCCGAGTCCGAACTCATTGTTCAGCGATCGACGGAACGCCTGGATCGCTACGCCATACACGAGGCCGCGCAGCTCTTTCCACCATTCCTCGACACGCTCAACAACTGGTATATCCGGCGGAGCCGGTCCCGCGTCTATAGCAGCGATCCCAGAGAGCCGGGCAAGATCGCGTTTTATGCCACGCTCTATCGCGTGCTGTCGCGATTGACGACGCTGCTCGCTCCGTTCTGTCCGTTCGTTGCCGAAAGTGTGTGGGAACGTCTCGGCCATCGGGAGAGCGTGCATTTCGAAGCCTGGCCAAAAGTGGAATCACGGTATATCGATGAGACGCTGTCGCGGCAGGTGGCGGTGGCCCGAACCATCATTACTGCCGGGCTAGCCATTCGTGGGCGCGAGAAGATACGTGTCCGGCAGCCGCTGCCGCTTGCGCGCGTGGCGCTTTCGGAGGCAATAGATCTTCGACGGCAGATCGGAGCCATTGCGCAGGAATTGAATGTGAAGGCCATCGAGATTGTCGAGAATGCCTCGGAGATCGCCGACCGCGTTGCGAAGGCTCAGGCCAAGAAGCTGGGGCCCAAGTACGGTGGCGCTGTTCAGGGAATCATCAAGGATCTCAAGGAAGGCCGATTCGTGCAGAACGCGGACGGCTCAGTAACGGTAGGTGCTTACAATCTCCTGGCCGATGAAGTTGAAATCAGTTTCGTTGGAAAGCAGGGGCTGTCGGTGGAGTCCATCGACGGAGTTGTGGTGGCCCTTTCAACGGAAATCACGCCCGAACTGGAACTGGAAGGAGACGCGCGCGATCTCGTGCGCGCGATCCAGGACCTTCGGAAGGAAGCCGATTTTGAATTCTCCGACCGAATCGTGCTTGGAATTCGTGGAGCCGATGACGTTATCGCGGTTCATCGCGACTACATCATGAATGAAACGCTGGCGGTGTCGCTGGTTGAGGAAGCATCGAATCCCCGTGCGTCAAAGACAGTCGAGATTGGAAAGCGCTCGGTGCAGATTTCGGCGGCAAAGGCGTCGGGGTGAGTCTGCAGACCCCCAAATCACAAATGAAAAATCATCGATAACAAATCACAAATCCCCTTTTTCCGGAAATCTAAAAGGGGATTTGTGATTTGTTATCGATGATTTTTCATTTGTGATTTGGGGAACCTGCTTACTTCTTTTTCGCAGTGTGTCCGTTATCGGATGCAGCTACCGCTGATGCGGAGGGCGGAACAGTAGGGATCCCCAACCCCATGATCTCGCGAAGCGCCAGTTCGATCCGGCCGCGGTAGTCGTGGTTGTCCTTGAGGAATTGCCGGGCGTTGTCGCGGCCCTGACCAAGGCGTTCTCCCTGGAACGAGAACCACGCGCCGCTCTTGTCGACGATGTTCTTTTCCACCGCCACATCGAGCAAATCACCTTCGCGCGAGATCCCCTGGCCGTAGAGGATGTCGAACTCGGCTTCGCGGAACGGCGGAGCCACCTTGTTCTTGACGATCTTCGCCTTTGTCCGGTTTCCGACGATTTCATCGCCGTCCTTGATGGAAGCAATGCGGCGCACATCCACGCGAACCGAGGCATAGAACTTGAGTGCGCGGCCGCCCGTGGTTGTTTCCGGATTGCCGAACATGACTCCGATCTTTTCGCGGATCTGGTTGATGAAGATCAAAGTGGTTTTTGATTTGGAGACGATGCCGGTCAGCTTGCGCAGTGCCTGCGACATCAGGCGAGCCTGAAGGCCCATTTGAGGGTCGCCCATGTCGCCTTCGAGTTCCGCGCGGGGAACCAGAGCCGCAACGGAATCGACCACCACAATGTCCACTGCGCCGCTGCGAATCAGCACTTCGGCAATTTCCAGCGCTTGTTCACCGCTGTCGGGTTGCGAGACGAGGAGATTGTCGATATCGACGCCGAGATTCCGAGAGTAGACGGCATCAAGCGCGTGTTCCGCGTCGATGAATGCCGCCGTTCCACCGTTCCGCTGCGCTTCCGCGATGGCGTGAAGCGACAGTGTGGTTTTTCCGCTCGATTCCGGCCCGAATATTTCAATCACACGTCCCCGCGGATAACCACCGACGCCGAGTGCGGAATCGAGAGAGATCGATCCGGAAGAAATTGCTTCCAGTGCCAGGCTGGGGTCGATACTGCCCAGCCGCATGATCGAGCCCTTGCCGAACTGTTTTTCGATTTGCGAGAACGCAAGGTCGATCGCCTTGTTTTTTTCTGTTTTTTCTTCAGCCATTTGCCACTTCCTCTTTGTTTCTTATTTAGTCCGCTTGAGATTTCCGTATTGAACGAGGCGGAGTTCTTCGCGGATCAATCCGTTCAGTTGATCGGGGCCGGTGGATTCCTCGGAGAAACTGCGCACGCGCTTGCGGTAACGCGTTTCGCGAGGGTTCAGGGCCTGAGCCGTCTTGAAGCACTCCTGAGCTTTTCGCAGCCAATTCATTTCCAGGCACAGCAGTCCGAGCTGGTAAAACGCCTCGCCAAACTGCGGATCCATGTGGGTGGCGTGTTTGAGGTGCTGGATGGCACGCTTGTGTTCGCCGTTGGTGTAGTAGACCGATCCCAGCAGGAAATGCACGGCCGCACTCGGTTTCAATTTCAATGCCCTGGATAAATGCTTGAGCGCCTGTTTGCTGTCTCCAATGCCGGCAAGCAGGGAACCCAGCGTCGCATGCGCAGCGGATGAGTCTTTCTTGAGTCCAACCGCGCGTTCAAGCCGCGACTGCGCGTCGTGGAGCTCGCCGGTACGGTGCTGGATGAGTCCGGACAGAAACGTGGCTTCGAAATGATCCGGTATCACTTCCAGAATGGGCCGGAGACATTCCAGCGCATGGGCATAATCCTTGCCTTGAAAGTGCACTTCCGCAAGCAGCAATGCGAGTTCGGTATTGGCCGGGTCGTGTTTGGACGCCGATCTCAGGAAGTGCAGGCTTTCCGACGCCCGGTCCGCCACGATTAAGTCGTAGGTTTTTTCAATCCAGATTCCGAACTGCTTGCGATCCGAACCGTGATACGCCGACATGATCCGCTGCATGCGGGTGCTGAGGCGTTCGACTTCTTCGGTTTCGAGAATTCTCGTGTCGATGCGTTTGCGCCAGTCTTGTTCCAGATTGGCCAGATCGATCCCCGCCGTTTCCAGCGAGTCGGTGAGGGTTTCGATCATCGTGTGGTCGATAAAATTGCTGGCGGCCACCCGTTCGATGGTTTCCATGAGCGTATCCACACGCTTGGTCAGCATCGAGATGGAGTATTCCAGCGCGCTGATCCGTTCCAGGACATGCTCTTCCAGGAAGGGGATGGCCCCATCCAATGCGGTAGCGCCGGAGGGCACCAGGAGCTTGGTTCCACACTTCCAGCAGAACTCCCGATTCAGCGGGTTTCGAGTCGTGCACTTCTGACAATGAACCATATTCACAAGCTTCCTACATTTGTGGACAACGGAGGTCCAAAACCACCATCAGTATTTATAGAATCCCTGGCCGGATTTTCGTCCTACGTGACCGGCATCCACCATGCGCCGCAGTAGTGGGCAGGGGCGGTACTTCGAGTCTCCAAATCCCTGATGTAGAACTTCCATCGTGTAAAGGCATACGTCAAGGCCGATCATGTCTGCCAGTGCCAGGGGGCCAATGGGATGGTTCATGCCGAGCTTCATCACCTGATCCACGGATTCCGCCGAGCTGACGCCTTCCATGACGCAATAAATTGCTTCGTTGATCATGGGCATCAGTACTCTGTTCGACACGAATCCGGGGGAATCGTTGACGGTTACCGGTGTCTTTCCGAGCGATACCGTCAACTGCTCGGTTGTTCGATGAGTCTCGTCTGAGGTGGACAGTCCGCGCACGATTTCAACCAGGTTCATGACAGGCACCGGGTTCATGAAATGCATTCCGATGATATTGCCGGGACGTTTCGTCGCGGCCGCGATCTTCGTGATCGCAATCGACGACGTATTCGAGGCAAGGATAACTCCAGGTCGCGCGATCGAGTCCAGGGATTGAAATATCTTTAACTTTGCGTCGGTATCCTCAATCACCGCTTCAACGATAAAATCCGCCTTGGACAATTGAGCTGGGTCGGTGGTCGTCACGATCCGCGCCAGGGCTGAAGATTTGTCCCCTGCGGTGAGTTTGCTGCGGGCAATTTCGCGGTCCATGTTCTTCTCGATGGTGGCTCGGGCGCGATCGAGTGCCTGAGTCGCGACATCACAGAGGATGACCGAGTAGCCGGCCCTTGCGGCAACATGAGCGATTCCGTTTCCCATTGTGCCGGCGCCGACGATGCCGAAGTTTTGAATCTGAGCCATGAGTTCGTTTGAGTTAGATTTCAACTGCCAAAGCGACCGCGTTACCGCCGCCGAGACATAACGTGGCGATGCCGCGTTTCGATCCACGACGCACCATCTCATACAGCAACGTGACAAGGATCCGCGCGCCGCTGGCTCCAATTGGGTGTCCCAAAGCCACAGCCCCGCCGTTCACGTTGACTTTTTCCGGCGGCAGTTCGAGTTGTTCGATGACCGCGATGGCCTGAACGGAAAATGCCTCATTAAGCTCGAAAAGATCCACACTGGCCAGACTCCACCCGGTTTTGATCAGCAGTTTCTGAACTGCCTTGACCGGGGCCATCATCACCAGCGCCGGTTCGATTCCACTGACTGCGTGTCCGACGATTCGAGCGATGGGCGCTTTTCCCAATTGCTCGGCGCGCTCCACCGTCGTCAACACCAATGCCGCGGCGCCATCGTTGACGCCCGGCGCATTTCCTGCAGTTACCGTGCCATCCTTCCGGAAGGCGGGTTTGAGGGCGCGCAGTGCTTCGATGGTCGTGTCGGGACGCGGACTTTCATCGGTCTCAAACAGCAGGGGAGTGCCGCGTCTCTGTGGCACCGGAACCGGCGCAATCTCGTCCTTGAATCTTCCGCCTTGAATGGCGGCGACGGCTTTGCGATGGCTGTTCAGCGCGTATTCGTCCTGACGTTCGCGCGAAATGCGGAATTTTTCTGACACAATTTCGCCAGTATTTCCCATGTGGAAGTTTTCGAAGGCGTCGATGAGCCCGTCATGGAGCATGGAGTCGACAATGGCTCCATCCCCCAGCCGGTAGCCGTCGCGCGCATTCGGGAGCAAATACGGCGTGTTGCTCATGCTTTCCATGCCGCCGGCCACGACGATTTCGGAATCGCCGGTCTGGATTCCCTGGGCCGCCAGGGCGACGGCCTTCAAGCCCGATCCGCAAACTTTATTGATGGTGAGCGCCGCGACTTCGGGCAGAAGGCCGCCACCGAGCGCTGCCTGCCGCGCGGGATTCTGTCCCAGTCCAGCGGATACGACGTTGCCCATGATGACTTCGTCGACACTCGACGGAGCGAGACCGGCACGTTCACACGCCGCACGAATGACAAGGCTTCCCAGTTGCGGCGCTGTGAAGGGTTTCAACGTGCCCTGGAATTTTCCAATGGGAGTTCGGACCGCGCTGAGGATCACCGGTTGTTTCATCGGTGCCTCCGCAAGATGGGGAAGAGGATCTGGCTCAATAAAGATGGAAATTGATCTTGATCTGGATTGGAACGGCGACGGCTTGGCCGTTGTATCTGCCTGGATTGCACTTCCACTTATTCAATACCTTTTTCGCCTCGTCGTCCAGTCCGTATCCAAGACCCTGCAGGACTTGGTTTGGTTCCACCGTTCCATCCTTCTGGATGGTAACCGCAAGAAGCACGACGCCTTGAATCCGCGCCTTGCGCGCATCGTCGGAGTAGTTGGGTTCGACCTGAACCGTGCAGACCGGATTCGTGACTCCGGGCGCTCCGGCGCGAATGATGGCCAGATCGCCATCCCCAGGTCCTCCGCAGCATCCGGGTCCGCCCGGGCCAATTTGATCTCCAACGCCAGGGCCCTTCCCATTCCCAATGCCGCCATCACTTCCTGGTCCGGAAGACGGCGGGCCTTCCACTCCATGTGGATCGCCGAGCGGAATCAGATTGCGGATCCGCGCAATGTTGGTGATTACGGGCTGGACGATGGTGGGCACCGCTATCAGCTCCGGAGCCATATTGATGATGATCGGAGTCCGCGGAACAAACTGCCTGTCGGACGCTCGGGGTAGGACACCTTTGGATGGCAGTGTCGGCGCCTTCTTGCCACCACCGCCGCCTCCTCCTGCATTGCTCGAATGCGGAAGGGAGACCGTGAAGGGTTTTATGAGGACGATATGATCCGCAGCGCCTTTTGGTTGCATGTAATGGACGACGGACAGAGTAATGAATGCCGTAATCACACTGACATGCACGAGAAGGGATAGAAGACCCGGAATATGATTCTCACGCCTGGACCAGATTTCCTTCATCTCGATCGGCGCCGCCGTTATCGGGACACGATTCGGGTTCAGGTGATCTTTGAGGATTGCGCGAATCTGTCGTGCCAATGAGATAAACCAGGCGCTCGAATCCGAGACGCTGGTTGCGGTGGCAAAAACGGGAGTCGATTCCGTGTTGCTGGATTTCATGGGGGGTGCTCCTCGGCGAAGACGGTACGCAAATAGACGGAGCAGTCTGACTTTCGTGTGAAGAAAAGGTGCCGCAGGTGACCGAATAGTTGTAGATCCTATGTAGGTGGTCCTAAGAAGACAGGGCTGCTTGGTAAAAGACCTCCATTTGAAGACCAATCCAATAGGAGGAACGATGAACGAGAAAAACCAAGCAGCCCTGAGAGAAGATAGCGCGAAAAAAGCGG
>Ga0209488_10000964_pt1 | contig 24435 bp, 22 predicted proteins | sample Rivendell_Oct201_8_FD_188349 | JGI IMG/M metagenome (GOLD analysis project Ga0209488, IMG submission 188349) | Vadose zone soil microbial communities from the Eel River Critical Zone Observatory, Northern California, USA -... | ecosystem: Environmental > Terrestrial > Soil > Vadose zone >...
GGGCTCGGGCCGCCGCTGCGTCACCTCGATCTTGTCCTTGTCCTTCTCCCACAGCTCGCGCCACTTGTCGGGCTGGTCGGCGGGAAACAACGCGCCGGTGAAGCTGACCAGGGTCTCGTGCGCGCGGTGCAGCAGCAGGCCGGACAGCTTGCCGGACTGCACCTCTTCAGGATGGTCCTTGAAGCGCTGCAGCACGGCGATCAGCGCCGGCACGGTCTCAGGGGAGCGGAAGTCGGCAAGGAACGCGACCAGCGTCAGGTCGGTGCGCCAACTCGCGCGGCCGAGCGCTTTGATCGCCGCGCGCACGGCGAGGCGTGACGACTCGGGCAGCTGGATCGGCGCCGGCGGTTCCGGCTTCGCAGAGGCCTTGACGGCCGGCTGGTCGCCCGCGGGTTTCTGCTGGTCGCCGGGTTTGTCGGCCGGCTGGTCGGCCGGCTTGGCGGGCGCCGGCTGGTCGCCATCGGCGGCTTTGTCGCCCTTGGCCTGGTCCTTGTTCGGCTCGTCCTTCCTGGCCGGAGCCGGCACGTACTTGGCATAGCAACTGCGCAGCGCCTGCACCGTGGCTTCGAGCACGCTGTCGGTGGCTTCGTGGTCGAGCAGCCGGGTCAGCGCTTCGGCCGACGCTTCGTCGGCCAGCATCTTCAGCGCTTCGACGGCGGCGAGGCGCACCGGCGTTTCGGCGGCGGCCAGCTGGCCCTCGATGTCCTGGCGCAGCGACGGATCCCGGCGCGCGCCGAGGGCGCGCAGGGCCGCGGCCTTGAGGGCCAGCGCTTTCGCCTTGTCGGCCTTGGCCTCGGCATGCACGACCTTGAGCAGTTGCTCCTTGCCGACATCGCTCTTGACCGCAGCCAGCCATTTCTCGCCGACGCCGCGCACCAGGAACGGCGCCATCTCGCGCGTGTACTTGCCACCCTGGTCGAGGCCGATCGCCGCGACATCGAGCAACGCGGTGACGGCCGCGGGCGTGTCGAGCTTGGCGATCTGCTCGCACAACAGCCCGAGCTCGCGCTCGTAGGTCAGTTCGCCGAGGTAGCTCTTCGGCAGGACGCCGAACTTGTTGGCGATCGACTCCTTGAGGATCGACGCGTGGCTGGCAAAGTTGATCTTGCCGGTGCGGTAGGTCTGCAGCCACGCCTCGAGCGCCTGGATGACCTTGTCCTCGGGCCAGGCGACGGCGGCCGCGGTTGGCGCCGGCCCCGGGGTCGTGGCGAGGCTGGGTGGAGCGAACGGCAGCAGGGCAAGGATGAGGCGGATCATGATCGGCGGCCAGGGACGGGCTCGCCGACATGTTAGTGCCGGTCGGTCGACGGGCTACGGCAGGCGGTCAGAAAGCCGCGACGGACGGATGCCGCGCCGCAAGCGTGCCGCTCAGTTCGGCTTGTCGCGGTCGTTGCCAGCGGCGGCCTGGATGCGGATCTGACCGTCCTGCGACTGGAACATGACCTGCAACCGCAGTTCGTGTTGCGCGGCGACGCTGCGCCGCACCACCCAGACCTGGCCGCACTCGGTGCCGAACGTGAACACGTTGCTGCGCTGCCGCGGATCCGGCAGGAAACCGGTGGCGTCGGGATCGGCCGGCAGCTGCATGAACAGCATCTTGAACACTTCGGGACGGGTCGAGCACAGGCGCACGACCACCGGGTCGGCGGCGTCGTTGTCGCTGGCGCGCCCGATCACGGCCATTTCGTCCGGCAGGTTGGCCAGATTGCGCACGCCGTCGAGCAGCGTGGCCATGCGGCGCGCGGCGTCGGGGCTGCGCTCCTGCAGCAGCAGCGGGTCGAGCTGGTCGATCAGGAAGCGCAGATCGTGGTGCAGGTTGCCCAGATCGACGCGCTGGTAATTGTCCTGCAGTTCGAGCAGGACGGCGCCAAGGCGCTTGGCACCGAGCGCGTTCTCGTGCAGCACGCGTACTGCGGGCGAGTCCGGCTGCACCACCGGCGCGGCGGCGAGGCTGCCGGCGAAGCGCCGGGCGTTGTCGAAGTTGCCCTTGAACTGGCGGGCAGTCTCACGGGCCCAGAGGTCGGTGGTCAACTGCGACGGGGCGAACCCGGCGAGTGCGGCATTCGGATCGACGCGCGGCACCAGGCCATTGCCGTCGTGGCCACGGTGTGGCGCCGCATCGGTCTTGGCGATATCGGTCGGTTGGCTCTCTGTCGGTCGGCTTTCTGTCGGCCGGCTTTCTGTCGGCCGACCCGGTGGCGCCGACCGCGGCGCATCCTTCTGCCACAGGCTGGCGGCGACCAACACCGCGGCGGCGGCGGCAGCGCCACTGAGCACGTAGCGGATCTTGGTCGCCATCGGCACCGGTTCGTGGAACACCGCCTCGGGCGTGCCTTCACCGGCGCGGATGCGTTCGAACAGGCGCTCGCGGAACTCGCCGCTGACGTGCGGTTGCCGCAGGCGCAACACCAGTTGCTGCGCGGCCTGCAGCTCGCTCCAGAACGAGGCGCAGCCGGCACAGCCAGCAGCGTGCTGCATCACCAGCGTGCGCCGGCCGGACGGCAGCCGGCCGTCGAGGCACTGCGACAACTCGAATTGGCAGATCCGACAGTTCATGCGCATCACACTTTGATCTGTCGGCTCACCAGCGACTTGAAGCGCTGGCGGGCGCGGAACAGACGGGTCGAAACGGTCTTGACCGGACAGCCGAGCACGGCCGCCGCGTCTTCGTAGCTCATGCCTTCGACTTCACACAACAGGAACGCGTCGCGGAACTTCGCCGGCAGCAGTTGGATCGCTTCCTCGATTGCGGCATTGGCTTCACGTGCCTCGATCAACTGATCGGGGCGGAACGCGTCGGCGTCCGCGGGCACGAACGGCTGGTCCTCGTCCTTCTGCAGGTCGCGGAACAGACTGAGCTTGAACTTGCGCCGCCGCAGCTGGTCGAGGCACAGGTTGCGCGCGACGCGGTAGAGCCACGGGCGGTAGGCCGCGGCCGGCACCTGGTTCAGGTGACGGAACAGCGCGAGAAACGAATCCTGCGACACGTCCTCGGCCGCGATCGGGTCGCCGAGCAGCCGCGCGGCGTAGGCCTTCAAGCCGTCGGCGTGTTCCGCCAGGGCCCGATGGAAGGCGACCATCGTCACCGGATCCGGTTCGTACTGTGCGACTGGCGAGGGCATGATGTGCAGGGGCGACGTTCTGCGGGTGCAGCGGCGCGACTTTGTTAGACCATCGACCGCTCGGCGACCACCACGGCCTTGGCCTTCTTGGTCTTGGCCGGCTTCCTGGCCTTGGTATCGACCGTGACCTCGATCGGCTTCTGGTCGGTCTGCTCGGTACTGCAGCAGGCGCCGTCGCCACTGCAGCAGTCGGACTTCACTTCGACGGTCGCGCGGTCCGGGTCGGCCTTGCCGTCGGTCATGTCGATGACGAAGGTCCGGTCGTTGCCCGGCTCGACCTTGTATTGGCCGTTCTCGCCGCGGATCACGAACGTGCCGCCATCGCCCTCGAGTTCGATCGGCTGCATCTTGCCATCCTGCAGCACGAACGCCTTGGCCTTGCCCTTGCCTGCCTGCTTGCCTGGTGCCGCCCGCCATTCGAACGCGCCGGTCACGCCGGGTTGGAGTTGCAACTGGTGCACCTTCGTGTGCTGCCGCGGCGCATCGTCGGCATCGTCGTCGGTTTCGGTGACGCTGCTGCGCAGGTTCTGCACCTTGGTTCCGGTCTTGGCGGCCTTGCCGTGCTTCTCGCCGGCGACCGCGCCTTCGATTGCCTTCACGACCTGATCGAGCTCCTGCAGTTCGCCGTTCAACTTCAGCAGCGCGCCGTCGTCGTCGCCGGTGACGATCCGGAACGTGTGGCCATCGCCACTTGTCCGCAGGCCGCCTGTCTGCAGACCGGTGCCGTGCACGACCTGGACTCGCGGCGCGGGCGCGCCATCGTGTTCCTCGCGCGCTTCGCCCTTGGTGGTGGTGGCGTCGCCGTGCAGTTCACGCAGGGCGGCGCGCAGCTCCTCGCGCACGATGCGCCGGATGTCGTTGCGCAGCTCCTGGTCATGGCCGGGTGCGCTCTGCGCGAGTGCAAATGGGCCGAGCATGCACGCGGCAACGGCCGCGGGCGAAAAGGTCGAGAGGCGCATCCGAGGGTCCTTTCCGGTAAAACGAGTTCCGCACGACGAGGTCGGTCGGCGGAAACTCCGACACCATCATGGTCGGCGCGCTGGGACCGAGGACTCGAGCATCAAATATCCGTCAAGGCGGAATGATGGTGAAGTGGCATGCCTCATGACAGCGGTGATTGCCGGCCGGGTGTCCGCGGTGTCGTCCTGCTGCTGTGCGCTGGCGGCGTCCTGTTCGCGGGTTGTTCCGGCGGTCTCGGTCACCGTTCGATCGCCGATCTGACGGGCCGCCTGCCGCTGCCGCCAGGGGTCCACAGGGTGCGTCTGGAGGCGCAGGCGGGGATCTTCGAAATCGTCGCCGGTAGCGACCCAGCGGTCGTCTACTCGGGAGAGCTGCGGCGCGCGGCGGACACCGCCGAAGATCTGCAGGGGCTCGAGTCAGTGCCCACGGCGCTGGTCGCCGCGCCGGACCCGAAGGACGCCGGCACGCTCGTCGTCAGGACGCCAGCCATGCCGCCGCAGGTGCGGATGCAGCACTGCGTGCTGGCGACCGAGGTCAAGGTGTGGCTGCCGGCGGCGCTCGAGGTCGAAGTGCTGGTCACGGGCGGCGGCCAGGTGACCGTGGCCGACAGGACCGGTGATGTGCAATTGCGCAGCGGTCACGGCGACCTGCAACTCACGGGCTGCAGCGGCGCAGCAAAGTTGCACAGCGGTGGCGGTTCGGTCCTGGTCTACCGGCACCATGGTGACCTCGAGGTGGACACCATGGTCGGCGACGTGCAGGTCTGGATGCAGGCGGCCGGGCGAAAGCTGATCCTGGTAACCGGGTCGGGCAACATCCAGTGCCGCATTCCGTGGGCCTGCGGTTTCCAACTCGACGCGCGCACCATGGAAGGGCGCGTGGTCGCCAAGGACTTCGGTCTCGAGGCTCGGGCCCAAGGCGCCCATGGCGCCGTCATGCGCGGCACTCATGGCGACGGCATGACCGAGCTGGTGCTGCACACCGGTGCTGGCTACGTGTCGGTCAGCCCGCACGTCGAATGAGCGCCGCAGGTTTTTTCGGCACCGGACTGACGGACCGGCTGGTTGCCGGCGTCTGTGCCCAGGATAGAGCAGCCCGTTTCGCGCTCATGCTGATCATCGGTGACCGGGAAAACGGAAAAAGTCGAAAAGGACACGCTCGCTCGAACGACTACCCGTAGCAACCGCACCTGCCCCCACTGTGTTCACCTTCGCTGCAAAGGCATCTTCTCGCATGGCTCTCGGCAAGCGTCTCCTGCTGTTCTCTGCCAAGGACCCGAAGGCATCGTCACTCAACTCCAGCATCGCGGACTGGGGTTGCCTCGTGTCCAATTGCGAATCCATCGACGAGCTCCGCGGCCGTGTGCAAGGCGCGGACTACGACCTGGTCCTGCTCGAGCCGTCGGCTGCCCTGCGGCGGTTGTTGGGCGAGGCCGGCGACGAGGAAGCGGGGCAGTTGCCGCTGGCCGAGGTCGAGAAGCGCCACATCCTGCGCGTGCTGGCCTCCACCGGTGGCAACAAGACGCGCGCCGCCAGGGTCCTCGGCATCGACACCAAGACGCTCTACAACAAGTTGAAGGCGTACAAGTCGGCCGACCAGGTGGCGCGCAAACGGGCGGCGACCAACGGCCAGCTGACGTCGATCATCTGAGTCGTTGCCGGGTCGCGCGCGCATCGGCACGGCCGTGCGTCAGGGATCGTTCGCCAGCGGCCACCACCCGTTGGCAGCGGCCCGAAGTCCTCGGGACTGCGCGCACCAGCGCGCCGGGCCTGCCTGCGCGTATGCTGCTTTGCCGCATGCGCCCCCCCAGTCTGTTTTCGCTCTGCGCCGCGGTCCTGTTGACGCTCCCGCTGCCTGCCCAGGACCAACCGCCGCCGCCCGATGTCAGCCAACAACGCCTGACCGTCGAACTGCTGCCGGACGCGCGGGAACTGCGCGGCACGCAGATCGTGCGCTGGACCAACACCGCGCCGGCGGCGACGGCGGAGTTGCGATTCCATCTGTACTGGAACGCCTTCCGCGACCTGAAATCGACGCTGCAGCGCGAAGCCGATCCGGAGTTCCGGGCCCGCTGGCGAGCGCAGGATTTCGGCGGCCTCGAGGTCGACCGCGTGGCGGTCCAGGATGGCGGCACCGAGACCGTGGTCACGCCCGAGTTCGCTGCGCCCGACGACGACAATGCCGACGACCGCACGGTGTTGCGCGTCGTGCTGCCGCACCCGGTCGCGCCCGGCGCCAGCGTGACCGTGACCATGCAGTTCCACGGCCACGTGCCGAAGGCGCTGCGCCGCTGGGGCTGGGCGCCGGGGCACGGCTTCTACTGCATGCACTTCCATCCCGAGATCGGCGTGCTGCAGGACGATGGCCACGGCGGGGCCCGGTGGAACTGCCACCAGTTCCACAGCAACAGCGAGTTCTTCGCCGACTTCGCCACCTTCGAGGTGGCGTTGACGGTGCCGCAGGCCTTCGTGGTCGGTGCCACCGGCGGCGAGCCGGTCGCCACCAGCGAACCGGTCGCCGGCAACAAGACGCTGACGTTCCGCCAGCAGCACGTGCACAACTTCGCGTTCGTCGCCGCTCCGGACTTCGTCGTCGTCGACGACACGTTCGGGCCGCTGCGCGCCAGCGACGATCCGACCGGCATGGCCGCAGTGGTCGCGGCGCTGCGCGGCGAGGAACTGGCCAGCTACGACCTGCCGATCACCAGGATCCGTCTGCTGCTGCATCCCGAGCACAACACCGCGATCCACCAGCTGCGCTACCTGCAGGCCTTGAAGGTCGGCCTCGAGTTCCATGGACTGCGCTACGGCCGCTACCCGTACCAGACGATCACCGCGGTCGATCCCGGCCGCGACATTGCCGGCAACGTGCTCGGCGGCGGCATGGAGTACCCGATGCTGATCACGCTCGGCACGCCGCTGTGGCCGCATCCGCGCCAGCTCGAGCCCGAGGGCGTGACCGTGCACGAGTTCGGCCACCAGTACTGGTACGGCCTGTCGGCCAACAACGAGTTCGAGGAGTCGTGGCTCGACGAAGGCATCAACACCTACAGCACGGGTCGCGCGCAGGCGCTCGCCTGGCAACCACAGCCGCTGCTGCAGAACGGCCGGGCATTGCTGCCGATCGAGGCGAGCGCCGAGTTCGCGCCGCTGCGGCTCGGCAACAGCCGCGGGCCCCTGCTCGACGACGGCGGGCTGCGGCCGCGCAGCGACCTGCCGGCCCTCTGGCGCCTGCCGTACTGGGCCGACGCCGAGGCGCTCGGGTTCCGTGGCCAATGGCTGCCGAGTTCGCCGTTGCTCGAGCTGGTACGCGCGCAGCCGGCGGTCGCCTGGTTCCCGAGCGTCGCCTTCGCCGACGTCGGCAACGACCGGCGCAAGTTCCTCGACGCCGCAACGCCCGACCCGATGGTGCAGATGGGCTGGCTGTACGCCGATCGCCGTTCGTACGCGGTCAACAGCTACCAGCGGCCGGCTTTGGTGCTGCGCACGCTCGAGCGGCTGGTCGAGTCCAGGGAGCGCGGTCGATGGTGGGCGTTCCTGCGCGAGTTCCACCAGCAGTCGCGCTACCGGCATCCGACCACTGCCGGGTTCCAGGAACTGCTGGCACAGCGCTGTGGCCCCGCACTCGCCGACTGGTTCCGCTCCGCGATCGCCGCCGGCGCGGTGCTCGACTACGGCGTGTTCGGCACGCCGAGCCAGGAACCCGGCCGCTGCGAAGTCGCGGTCCGGCGCTACGGCGCGCTGCCTGCAGACGTCAAGGTACGCTTCACCTTCAGCAACGGGCCGGTGGAGTTCCGCAGCATCGACGCTTTCGATCCCGGTCCGCTGTGGCGCTTCACGTTCAAGGACGAGCCGGGCAAGGAACGTGGTGACCTGCGGGAGGTCTGGGTCGATCCGCCGGAACTGCCGGCGTGGCTCGAGGAGCGCGCCGTGCCGTGCGGTCTGCAGTTGCTCGACGCCGATCTGACCAACAACGCCTGGCGCAAGACCGCGGACCCGGCGCCGGCAGTGCACCGCGGCCTGCGGGCGCTGCTGCAGGCGCAGTGCGAACTGACCTTTGCCGGCGCCATCGGGTGAGGTGCACGATGATCGCCATCCGCATCGCCGTGGGTTCGCTGTGGTCGGCCGCGCGGCAGCTGCGCACCATCGGGCTGGCCTGGCTGCTGGTGACGTTGCCGGCGCTGTTCCTGGTCCTGCCGGTGTACGGCGAGCTGCGCGCCGTCTTCGACCACCATCCTGGTGCCACCTGGGCGCTCGACCAGTACCTCGATCCCGATTTCGCCCGCGGCCATCCGGCGGCGGTGGTCCGCGGCAGCGGTGCGCTGCTGCTGGTGCTGCTCGGCTGGGCCTTCCTCGGCGGCGGCATCCTGGTCGCCGATGGCACCGGCGGGCGCATCCGCACGGCGGAGTTCTTCGCCGCCTGCGGCCGGCACCTGTTGGCCAACCTGCGTGCGCTCGGCTGTGGTCTGGTCGTCTGCCTGCTGTTGTGCTGGGGCATCGGCGTGCTCGACGGCTGGCTGCGCAACGAGGTGCTCGCCGATGCCGATCCCGGCATGGCATGGCAGCCATTCGGCCTGCAGTCGCGGTGGTTGACCGTCGAGTCCGGTCTGGTGGCCCTGCGCTGGGGCTACGGCTTCCTGTTCCTGCTGCTGTTGTTCGCCAGCAAGCTGGCCCGCGTGTACCTGTGCGTCGGCGGTCGCCACTCGGCAGTGTTGGCGTGGTTGCGGGCGCTGTTGCGGCTGTTGCGTCATCCGCTGCGCGCGATGCTGGTGGTCGCGGTGTTGTCGGCGGTGCCACTGTTGCTGCAGTTCGCGGTCGCGGAACTGCTGGCCATGGCACCGGTCGGTGACGATCTCTGGTGGCTGCTGCTCGGCTCGCAGTTGCACGTGGTCGTGCTGCAGATCGTGCTGATCGCGAACTTCCACGCTGCCCGCCGCTGCGCTGGCACGGCGGCGTTGGCGACGGCGGTCGGCGTCGCACCGCCGGTGAACTTCGTGTCGATCGTTCCGGGACGCCGTCCGAGCCGCGCGGTGTCGTAGTCCGCGCCGCTCCGCCGCCGCCAAAAAAAACTTCGCCGCCGCGGTCCCGGTGATCTGCCGATGCGACGGTGAGCGCCCGGCGGACCCGCGTCCAGCCCCGGATCGGCCGCTCATGCGCCGTCACCGTGCACCGAGAATCGGGCAGCGAATACGCGCGGCACACCAACCCGCGACGGGCCATGATTCGCCGACTTCGATCCTTTGCCTGCAGTGCCCGTCGCGGGTTTCTTCTCTTGCGGTTTGCGCCGCAGCGCGGCGAGCACCCCTGGAATCTCGCCGCCGTGCCGGTTAGATCCCCGGGCCATGGGTCTCAACGATCACCGCCAAGCGCTGCAGCGAGCCGAACTCCGGGTCAATCAGATCAAGGAGAGTCTTTGACTACCCGCTGAAGCACCGTGAACTGGCGGCGATCGAGCACCGGATGGCGCAGCCCGGCTTCTGGGACGAACCAGAGCGCGCCCAGACCCTGGTGCAGAAGAAGAAGCTGTGCAGCGGCGTGGTCGAACCGCTCGACGCCATCGGCAAGCTGATCGAGGACGGCGGTGTGCTGCTCGAACTCGGCGCCGAGCAACCGGACGCGGTCGAGGCCGACCTGCAGGAGCTCGATCACAAGATCGAACAGCGGCTCGGCGAACTCGAGTTCCAGCTGATGCTCGGCGGCGAGCACGACGGCATGAACGCGATCGTCACGCTGCAGCCCGGCGCCGGCGGCGTCGACGCCTCGGACTGGGCGGAGATGCTGTTGCGCATGTACATCAAGTGGGCGCAGAAGAGCGGCTACCAGGTCGAGGAGCTGGACTTCCAGAAGGCCGAGGAGGCCGGCATCAAGAACGTGACGATCAAGCTGACCGGCCCGTACGCCTACGGCCGCATGAAGGCCGAACAGGGCGTGCACCGGCTGGTGCGCATCTCGCCGTTCGACGGCCAGGCCCGGCGGCAGACGTCGTTTGCCTCGGTCGAAGTGGTGCCGGAACTCGACGACACGATCAAGGTCGAGATCGGCGAGAAGGACCTCAAGATCGACACCTACCGCAGCTCGGGCGCCGGCGGCCAGCACGTCAACAAGACCGAATCGGCGATCCGCATCACCCACCTGCCGACCGGCATCGTCGTCACCTGCCAGAACGAGCGCAGCCAGCACAAGAACCGCGAGTCGGCGATGAAGACCCTGCGCGGCAAGCTGTACCAGCTAGAATTGGCCAAGCGCGAAGCCGAGCTGGCCAAGTTCTACGGCGACCGCGGCTCGATCAGCTGGGGCAACCAGATCCGCAGCTACGTGCTGCAGCCGTACCAGATGTGCAAGGACCTGCGCACGGACATCGAGACGTCCGACGTGTACAAGGTGCTCGACGGCGACCTCGACCGCTTCATCGAGGGCTGGCTCAAGCTGAAGCGAGCGGAGAAGAAGTGATGCGACGCGCGCTGCTCTCGGTGACCGACAAGACCGGCGTGGTGGAGTTCGCCCGTGGCCTGCAGGCACTCGGCTTCGGCATCCTGTCGACCGGCGGCACGCGCAAGGCGCTGCACGACGGCGGCGTGACTGCCGAGGAGGTCGCCGACTACATCGACTTCCCCGAGCTGATGGACGGCCGGCTGAAGACGCTGCACCCGAAGGTGCACGGCGGACTGCTCGGCAAGCGCGACGACGCCGGCCACCGCGCGGCCATGGAGCAGCACAGCATCGACCCGATCGACGTGCTGTGCGTCAACCTGTACCGCTTCCGCGAGACCGCGCGCCGGCCCGGCATCTGCCGCAGCGACGTGGTCGAGAACATCGACATCGGCGGACCGGCGATGATCCGCAGCGCCGCCAAGAACCACGCCCACGTCGCCGTGGTCGTCGATCCGGGCGACTACGACACGGTGCTGCGGGCCCTGCGCGAGAGCCGCGGCAGCCTGCCGCCCGAGCTGCTGCGCAAACTGGCGGCCAAGGCGTTCGCGCACACCGCCGCCTACGACGCGGCGATCGCCGGCTGGTTCGAGTGCGAGCGGCGCACGCAGACCGGCGAGACCTTCTTCCCGTCGAAGGTGGTGTTCGCCGGCGAGAAGCTGCAGGACCTCCGCTATGGCGAGAACCCGCACCAGGCGGCCGCCTTCTACACGATCGGCGACTCGACGCCGAGCCTGGCCACCGCGCGCCAGCTGTGCGGCAAGGAACTCAGCTACAACAATCTGCTCGACGCCGATGCGGCGCTCGGCCTGGCGCTCGAGTTCCAGGCGCCGGTGTGCGTGATCGTCAAGCACAACAACCCGTGCGGCACCGCCAGCGCCGCCACGCAGGCGCGCGCCTGGGAGCTGGCGTTGGCCGGCGACCCGGTCAGTGCATTCGGCGGCATCCTCGCGCTCAATCGCCGGCTCGAAGCGGCGGCCGCCGCGGCGATCGTCGCCAGCGGCACGTTCCTCGAAGTGATCGTTGCACCCGAAGTCGAGCCGGCGGCGCTGCAGGCGCTGCAGCAGGCGAAGTGGGGGCAGAACGTGCGCGTGCTCGAGCTCGGTGGCCTGCCGGACGCCACCACGCGCCACCGCTTCGTCGCCCGGCAGGTCTGCGGCGGGTTCCTGCTGCAGACCGCCGACCATCCGAAGGAGGCGCCGAAGCTGCAGGTGGTGACGCAGCGCGCACCGACGGCGCCCGAGTACCTGGCGATGGCGTTCGCCTGGCTGGTGGCCAAACACACGAAGTCGAACGCGATCGTGCTGGCGCGGGCGGCCGACGACGGCAGTTGCCATACGGTCGGCGTCGGGGCCGGGCAGATGAGTCGCGTCGACGCCGCCAAGATCGCGGTCGACAAGGCCGGCCCGCGCGCCGTCGGTTGCGTCGTCGCCAGCGATGCGTTCTTCCCGTTCGCCGACGGCCTGCAGGTGTGCGCCAAGGCTGGCGCCACGGCGGTGATCCAGCCGGGCGGCAGCAAGCGCGACGACGAAGTGATCGCCGCCGCCAACGCCGCCGGCATGGCGATGGTCTGCACCGGCCAGCGGCACTTCCGCCACTGAGCGCGGCGATGGACGTCCAACGCGCGGTGCAGGACGTGTTGCTCGGCGCCGATCTCGGGCAGGTCGCGGCGGCGTTCCGCCAGGATCTGATCGATGCGTTCGCCTTCCGCCCCGACGAAGTGCACGCCGAAACCTTCGCCGACGAGACCGCGGCGTTCATGCGCAAGGTGGCGCGCAAGCTCGGTGACGAACACGCCGGCCGGGATCGCGTCGGCGCGGCGCTGTGCGACTGGGTGCTGCAGGTCGACCACTACGAGGCCTGGGACGCGCTGCTGTCGGGCTTCGAGTTCGAGGGCAAGGAGCAGCTGATCCGCCGCGGCCGCAGGATGTTCCCCGGGCCGCTGACCGCGCACTGGCGGCAGGGCGGCGAGGACGTGTGAGCGCCGCGGCGGCCGGCATCGCCCACAACCTCGCCGCCGTGCGCGCGCGGCTGCTGCAGCTGTGCCGCAGCAACGGCCGTGATCCGGACACGGTGGCGCTGCTGGCGGTCAGCAAGACGCAGCCGGCCGCCACGGTGCGCGCCGCCCATGCCGCCGGCCAGCGCCGCTTCGGCGAGAACCGCGTGCAGGAACTGGTGGCGAAAGCTTCCGAGCTGCGCGAGCTGGCGGACCTGCGCTGGCAGCTGATCGGTTCGCTGCAGACCAACAAGGTCAAGGACCTGCTGGCCGTGCCGGGGCTCGAGCTGCTGCACAGCCTCGATCGCGCGAAGCTGGCGGACGAACTGCAGAAGGAGTGTGCACGCGGCGGCCGTTCGCTGGACGTGCTGCTGCAGATCGACGCGACCGGCGAGGCGAGCAAGCACGGCGTGCCGCCGGCCGCTGCCGCAGCACTGCTGGCGCACGTGCGGTCCCGGTGCCCGTCGCTGCGCGTGCAGGGCCTGATGGCGATGGGCCCGCTGGCCGGCGATCCGGCGCCGGTGTTCGCGGCGGTGGCCAGGCTGCGCGAACACCTGCGGCAGGTCAGCGGCCTGCCGCTGCCGGTGCTGAGCCTCGGCATGTCCGGCGACCTGCCGCAGGCGATCGCCGCCGGCTCGACACTGGTGCGCGTCGGCACGGCGGTGTTCGGGACGCGCGGCTGAAGGCCACGGCGCGGGCCGCTCTCGCTGGTCCGTGCGCGACACGAACCCTCGCCCCGCTGCCCACCTTCGGGTACACGATTCCTCTCTCGCCGAATGCGCCGCCTCACCGAGACCGACACCGCCCCCTGGGTGCAGGGCACCCTGCTGTCACCCACCCGCACCCGGCCGATCGTCGCCGTCACCAGCCACCCGCACACGGACCGCGCCTGGATCGACGCCGCGGAACTCAGCGCGGCTCTCGGTGACCTCGCCGAGGTCGTGTTCCTCGTCACCGGTGAAGCGACCTGGGCGCTCTCCGAGTCGCTGCCGCCACGACTCGACGTCTACGGTGGTGCCGTGCGCATCTGGTGGCCCGGTCTCGAGCCCGCATCCGATCCGTACGCGCACCGGCTCTATTTCGTGCGGTCGCAGCACGAGGCCGGACTCGTCTTCGCCGAGATCGTCGCCGCAGTGCGCGAGCGCGCCGGGCCGCCTCCGGCCGGTGACGCCGCCGCGGTCGTACCGCACCGCACCGCGCCGCTCGAGCAACCGGAGCCGGTGCGCGTCACCGCCGTCTCGGCGGGCCGTGTCGAGGTTGCTTCGGCAACCAAGCGCGGTCCCGTGGTGGAGACCGATCTGACGCCCGCCATCTTCGCCGACGCGGTGCAGGTCGGATGCGAGTTCGAGGCGCGGCCGCTGCTGCTGCAAGGCGACGGCACGTGGGCCTTCTCGACGCTGGGCCTGCTGCCGAGTCCATGGCAGCGCTTCGTCGACGAGGTCAGGACCGGCGACATCGTGATCGGCCGCGTGCAGAACGTGCTCGCGCCGAAGAAGATCGTCTTCGTCGACATGCTGCCCGGCGTGGTCGGCGTCTGTCACCTCAGGGAGCTCGACTACACCTTCGTCGACGACATGAACGGGTTCGTGCGTCCAGGGGAACTGCTCGCGTTCGAGATCCTGCAGCTCGTCGACTCGACGATGTCGCTGCAGCTCTCGCGCAAGCGCGCGCTCGGCCAGGAGCCGCGGCAGCTGCCGGCCCTGGTCGAAGGCGGCCGCCCGTTCGTCTGGAAGGAAGGCATGCCGCAGTTCGAGAACCTGCGCCAGATGCAACGGCGCGCAGCGACAGGCGGCGAACCGACCAGGATGCGCGTCGGCGCACCGCACGCTGGGTTCAGTGGATCCACGGCGGCCACGGCGCGCGAACAGCAGATCGAGGCACTCAGCGGGGAGCTCGCCGCGGCGAACGGCGAACGTCAGAACCTGGTGACGCAGATTCGGCAACTGCGGCTGCAGACCCAGGAGGCGAAGCGGGAGCTGCGCGCCGCCGAGGACCGCCACGCGGCGCAGGAACGCCGTGGCTCGAGCGAGCAGGATCCGCTGTCGTCGGAGCGCGCGTTCCTGCTCGGCGTCAGGCTGTGTTATGCACGCCAGTTCGACGAGGACGACCGCCTGCAGCGGCCGCTGCAGCGCATGCGCGTTGGCCGCGAGTTCCTCGCTTCGGTACGCGCGGCGGACGGCATCGAAATCGACAAGGTGCTCGAAGTGTGCGCCCAGGTCGCCGCCGACATCGCCCACACGATGCCGGGCCGGGAAGTGCACCCGCTGCGCGCCGGCTCGCGCGGGGCGGACTCGCGCACGCGCAAGCGCGACGGCGCCCAGGCGTGGCGGTGCGCACTGCAGGTGAGAACGCCGTCGGCGCGGCGGCTGCACTGGTGGAACGTGCCCGGACCGGATGGCGCGTCGATCGAGTTCGCGTGCATCGGCGTGCACGACAGCTTCGACATTCCGGAGTAGCAGGGCATCGGGCAAGAACTGCGCCGACGCGAACGCGTCCGAACTGGTGAACTTCGCTGCGCCAACGCATCGCGGCATGTGTGGGGCGACCTCACCAGGTACGGATTCTCGCCGAGTCATGCCCAGCGCAGTGGTGGCAAGTCATCAGAGATGCCCCGCGGATCCACCAGATGGGATCCACCGGGCCTTCACCACTCCCTGGATCCGGGGACGAGCTATGCCGCCAGATTGCCGAACCTCTTGGTCAGATCGCGGACGCCGCTCGATACCCCGCTGGCCGCGATGACCTGTCCGGCGACCTGCCGCAAGCGATCGCCGCCGGCTCGACACTGGTGCGCGTCGGCCCGGCCCTCTCATGGAAGGCGGTAGTGCGTGATAGCCCGGGATCGGGATCGACCCGGCACTCTTGCCAGCGGTTGAGTGACGCCACGACGCGCGACCGCCGCCATGCGTTCATCGGCGTCGAGGTAGTCGAGGCGGGTAGCTTGACCGGGATCAGGAAGGGGAAGAGCATGGGGACCTGCTCCCGGGTCTTCCGGGTGCCTCCTTGCTTGTCCGATGGCTCAGCATGGCCGACCGACGCAGCTCTTCCGACCGCCAGCCCCGACGAATGTTCATCAGTTACTCGAAGCGCGATGCAGTGCGCGCAAGAGCGCTCGCTGAAGTGCTCGTCGAGGCGGGTTTCGAGCCATGGATGGCCGAACTCGAACTCGGCCCGGGTGAAAACTGGGCCAAGGCGATAGGGCAGGCGATCGAGAAGGCGGAATCGATCGTCTTCGTGATCTCGAAGGACTTCTTCGCCTCGGCGAGTCTCTCGGAGGAGTGGAACTTTGCTCTCGGATCGAAGAAGCATGCGGGCCGGGTCCTGCCCGTGTTGATGGCGGGAACGCGCGCGGAGTCGCTGCCCTGGATCGCGAAGAGGATTCAGCATGTGAAGGCCGGGCCGGATTGGGGCAAGACGGCCAGGTCCATCGTCAGTGCGCTGCGTGAGCGGAAGGTCGCGGGCTAGGCAATCGTGGCTGCCCGGCGTTCGGTGACTCCACGTGAAGTCTTCCTTTCGCATGCCAGCGCCGACCACACGATCGCGGACGTGCTGGCGCAGACGCGCCATGCCGGCGCCCTGGAAGCCCCGGATTTCCTGGCCTGGAGGGCGGTGAACGTTTTGTATCCGAGGCCGTACCCTGGTCGGCTTGGGGAACTCAGGCACGCATCGCGTGGACGTGGCGCTGGCGAGATGGTGGTGGGGAGCCGCAGCAGTCGGCTACCCTGTGCGCGTGGCAGCCAAGAAACGGGCGAGTGCGAAGCCGACGACCGCGACCGGCAAGGCTGCGAAGCCGAAGGCCGGCAAGACACCGGCGGCGGCGGCCGCCACTTTCCGCGAGCTGTTCCTTCGCCTGCAGAAGGCGATCCCCGAGCCGCGCTGCGAGCTCGACCACCGCAACGCCTGGCAGCTGCTGGTGGCGACGATCCTCAGCGCGCAGAGCACCGACCGCACGGTCAACCGGGTGACGCCCGAGCTGTTCCGACGCTGGCCGACGCCGGCGGCGCTGGCGGCGGCAGACCGCGCCGAGGTCGAGCAGGTCGTGCACCGCACGGGCTTCTTCCGCAACAAGAGCAAGGCGATCCAGCTGTGCAGCCTGGCGATCGAAGGCCAGCACGGCGGCGATGTGCCGCGCACGATCGAGGCGATGCTGGCCCTGCACGGCGTGGCGCGCAAGACCGCGAACGTGGTGCTCGGCACCGCCTACCGCATCCCGAGCGGCATCGTCGTCGACACCCACGTGATGCGCGTGGCGCAGCGGCTCGGGCTCAGCCAGGCGCAGACGCCGGAGAAGATCGAACAGGAGCTGTGCGCGCTGTTGCCGCAGGGCGAGTGGATCGACGGCGGCCATCGCCTGTTGCTGCACGGTCGCTACGTCTGCCTGGCGCAGGGGCCGAAGTGCACGCAGTGTCCGCTGCACGAACTCTGTCCGTCGCGCGCCGGTGCGGCGGCCGGGAAGTGGACCGAGCGGGCGGCGTGGGAGCAGGCACTCGTCGGTTCGCGCGGCGGCGTACAGGAACACGGCGGCTCGGCGTCGTGAGTACAGCGCGCCGGCTGACAAACCGCGCGCGACAGGAGCCGGGCCGCCGCTACTCGAACTTCGCCTGCCGCGACAGGCGTCGCCTGATCACTTCGATGCGCTCGACCTGGCCGCGGGCCGGGAAGCGCTCGTAGAAGCCTTCGCGGCGGAACTCGGGGATCAGCTCGGCGATCGGTTTGCAGCGGGCTTCGAGCACCTTCTGCAGCTCGTTGCCCGGCAGCACCGTGGCGTCGGTCTTGGCCGCGGCGTCGCCGCACAGGCGGATCATCGCCTCGAGCGACACGTCGCGCGACACCATGTAGTTCTTGTTGTCGCCCCAGGCGTCGCCGAACGCCGCGCGCACGGCCTTGAGCACGTCGCGGATCATGCCGTAGCCGCGCTCCTTGCTCCAGCCGCGGCCGTCCTTGAACCGGTGGGCGCTGTCCTTGCGCTTGATCAGCTTCAGCACCTCGCCGAAGATCTGCGCCTGGTTGATCCACATCTCCTGGCCCGAGCGGCCGCCGAGCATGTTGATGTGGTACTGCAGCGGCGAGTCGTCGTTCTCGTACAGCGAGCGCACGATCTGCGCCGCGTACTTCTTCTCCGGGTCGGTGCCCCACTCGATGCGCTCGTACAGATCGATCAGGTGCGACTTGTTGATGCGCGTGTGCGTGCTGTTGATGACCACGAACATCTCGGTGGCGAACTCGGCGGTCTTGCCGTCGAAGATCACCACCGGCACCTCGACCCGGCGGTCGGCGTCCTTCTCCTTGAGGTAGAACCAGAGACCGGCGAGCCGGTGCTGGCCGTCGATGATCAGGAAGTCGTTGCGCGGTTCGATCAGGTTGCCGGCGCGCTCCATGCCCTTCAGCGGGTTGAAGTCGAGCTTCTCGGTGGAGAACAGCAGCACCGCGCCGGGGATCACCGGCTGGCGCGTCTCGTTGCGGTAGAAGTCCTTGATCTGGCGGACTTTCCTGCGGTTGAGGTCGCGCTGGAACGACTTGCTGTTCTTCTCGATCGCCTGCACGAAGCGTTCGATCTCGTCCGGCTCCTTCTTGGTGCTGACGTCGCCGCCGATGACTTCGCCGCGCTCGCCGTAGAACCTCGTCAGGAAGCGCACCTTCCGCAGCAGGTCCTCTGCCGGGTAGCTGACGAAGTAGAACTCGGACTCCTTCTGGCGCATGCGCAGGGCGAACATCGGGGTCTCCTGGACTAGGTGGCGGACAGTTTGCGGATGCGCGGCCCGTCGGCAAGCTTCCGCCGGCAAACAGCGCAAGATCTGCCCGCCGTCAGGGTGCCGCCACGGCGCCGGCGCCGCCGGCCGGGCGCCACGGGCGCGCTCGCGGGTCACTTGTGCGCGAGTGCGTCCTTGATCGCCTTGGTCAGCGCCGGCACCACCTCGAACGCATCGCCGACGATGCCGAAGTCGGCGACCTTGAAGATCGGCGCCTCCGGATCCTTGTTGATCGCGACGATCGTCCGCGCCGTGCGCATGCCGGCCAGGTGCTGGATCGCACCGCTGACGCCGATCGCGAAGTACAGCGTCGGACTGACGACCTTGCCGGTCTGCCCGACCTGCTCGCTGTGCGGCCGCCAGCCGGCATCGACCACCGCCCGCGAGCTGCCGACCGCGGCGACGCCGGGGCCGAACGCGGCGGCGAGGTCCTCGATCAGCTTGAAGTGCTGCGGCTCCTTGAGCCCGCGGCCGCCGGTGACCACGACCTTGGCTTCGCTGAGCGGCACCCGATCGGCGGCGGCGGCCTGGATCTCCTTGACCACCGACAGCAGCTCGCCCGGCGCCGGCGTCAGTTGTTGCACCTCGGCGTTGCCGCTGCCGTTGACCTCGAAGTTGTTCGGCCGCAGGGTCGCCAGGAACGGCGCCTTCTGCGCCGTCACCGCCAGCAGCGCCTTGCCGGCGTAGATCGGCTTCTGCGCGTGGAACTTGCCGCCGTCGTAGCTGAGCGCGGTCACGTCGGTGATCAACCCGGTGTCGAGCAGGGCGGCGACGCGCGGCAGCAGATCCTTGCCCATCGCCGTGTGCGGCATGAACGCGGCGCAAGCACCGTCCTGCCGGCACTGCTCGGCGACCACCTTGGCCCAGGCGTCGCCGGAGAAGTTGGCGAAACCCGGCGCGTCGACCGCCACCACCTTGTGCGCGCCGCTGCGCTGCAACTCGGCAGTGGCGGCGGCGAGGCCGCTGCCGATCACCAGGGCGATCACCTTGCCGCCGGTCTTCTGCGCCAGCGCCAGGGCGGCGGACACGGCTTCGAGGGCGGGGCGCTTCAGCTTGCCGGCGCGGACCTCGGCGACGACGACGATGTTGCTCATGGCGGTTGCTCGCGGCTCAGAGGACCTTGCGCTCGCTGCGCAAAGCCTGGATCAGGGCCGGGATCGCGTCGATGCCGTTGCCGAGCATGCGGCCGGCGGGGCGCGCCGGCGGCAGCGACAGCGAATCGACGGTCAGCGCCGGCGGCACTACCTGGGCCGGCAGTTCCTCCAGCGGCTTCTTCTTCGCCGCCATGATGCCCTTGAGGCTGGCATAGCGCGGCTCGTTGAGGCCCTTGTGGCAGCTGATGACCGCCGGCAACCTGCAGTCGAGGATCTCACGCGCGCCCTCGATGTCGCGCTCGGCGATCAGGCGGCCGTCGGTCAACGTCAGCTTGCCGACCTCGGTGACGCAGGCGAAGCCGAGCAGCGTCGCCAGCCGCGACGGCAGCTGGTTGTTGTCGGCGTCCATCGCCTGCTTGCCGCAGAACACCAGCTTGCACGGCACCGTCTTGATCCAGTTGGCCAGCGTCACCGCCGTCGAATAGGAGTCGTAGACCCACTTGTCGGTCAGCAGCAGCACGGCCTTGTCGGCGCCCATCGCCAGGGTCGTGGTCAGCTCCTTCTTGCTCTCCTTGGGGCCGAGCGTGACGACGGTCACGCTGCCGGTGCCGAGCTGTTCCCTGGTCCGCAGCGCCTGCTCGATCGCGAATTCGTCGTACGGGTTCAATACGAACTCGACCCCGGTCGGGTCGATCGACTTGCCGTCGGCGGCGATCTTGATCGCCGAGTCCGTGGCAGGGACGCGCTTGCAGCAAACGACTATGTCCATGCGGTGGTCCGGGCGGATGCGGCGGAGAAAAAGGGCGGGCCAGTCTAGTGACCGCGCGACCGACTTTCTTTCAGTTTTCCTGCCCGCCCGGCTGCCGGCGCGTGCCCGGGCTCAGACCGAGTCGAGGCCGTCGACGAAACCGTGCTGCCTGCCGGCGGCCGTGAACGCCAACACCATCGGTCCCGCCAGCACCGCGACCTCGCCGGCCTGAAGGTGCAGGGCCGGCAGCAGCTGCGTCCGGTACGGCGGCAACAGCAGCGGGGCGGTGCGCTGGCCGAGCCGTGCCATGGCACCGGGCAGCAACGCCGCCACGTCGGCGTCGCGGCCGCCGACCTCGTGCCACCAGCCCTGCAGGTCGCTGCCCTTGCCGCAACAGGCATAGGCAACGATGCGATGCTCGCGCTCCAGCAGCATGACCGACAGGCCGGGTGTCGTCAGCAGCAGGGACATCTCGCCGGGGCTGCGCTCGACGCGCCACGGCTTGTGCTGGTGCAGCGCGTGCAGCGCCGCGTGGTCTTCGACCGTGGCCGGGCGGACGCCGTCGGTGTCCGGGTGCGGTCGTTGCGCCAGTACGGTCATGGTCTCCTCGCTGCCGGCGACGAAGCCCGCGCGCGCGTACAGTTCCGGTCGCTCGGCCCACAGCCAGACGGCGTCGACGCCGGTCGCGCGGCAGCGCAAAAGGGCGGCGTTCAGCACCGCACTGGCGTGACCACGGCCACGGACGTGCGGCGCGGTGGCCACCGAGCCCAGCAGCGCCAGGCGGAACGGGCCGCGCTCGCCGTGCGCGCCGACCAGGCGCCAGGCGACGTGGCTCACCAGCTGGTCGTCGCCGAACAGGCCGAGGAACTCGCCGCGGCCGTCGCTGCGGTACAGCTGCGGCCAGGTGTGCTGGACGCCGTACGGGGCGTGCGCGGGCAGCAGCCAGCTGGACAGGTCCGGCAGCCAACGCTGGATGCCGGCACGGTCGAGCTGCTGCAGTCGCAGTTCACCGACCCCGGTGGTCATTGCGTGCGCGCCCGGAACGCCTGCTCGAGTTGCCGCCGCAGCGACATCGCATCACTGAAGCCGGCCGCGGCCGCCCGCATCGCCGCCGGCAGATCGCCGGCATCCTGCACCGGCGCCGGCTTGCTGCTGCGGGTCAGGTGTTCGAGTCGCTCGAGCAGCCGCTGGAAGCTGGCCGGATCACCGGTCGGCGCGTTGCCGGTCGGCGGCGCGCCCGCCGGGTCGATGCGCAGCGGCGGCAACGATGCGCCAGGTCCGAGGTCGGCGTCGGCCATGGCTCAGCGCAGGAAGCCCTGCAGGCTGGTCTGGATCGCCCGCGCGCCGACCTGCAGGGCGGCCTGGTAGGAGATGTCCTGCCGCTGCAGCGCGAGGATCGCCGCGGCCATGTCGGTGTCCTGCACCTGCGACAACGCTTCGGCGCCCGACGCGCGCAGACTCCCGACCCGGCTCTGCAGCAGATCCATGCTGGAGCTGCGGAAGCCCAGCTCGCGCACGCCATCGAGCACGCTCTCGTGCGCCGAGTCGATCTCGCCGAGCAGACTCGACAGCCGGCGCTGGACTTCCTGGGTCGGCAGCGTGGACTGGTTGTGCAGCAGATCGCGCAGCGACACCAGCACGGTGAAGGCGTCGAACGTGCCGGCGAACTTGACGACCTCGCTGCCCGGTGCCCGGAGCTGGGTGACGTCGACGTTGAGCACCGAGCCGTCGTGCGCGTTGTGCACGGCGGTACTGGTGGAGCCGAAGTCACTGACGTCGGTGACCGTGGCCCCGCCGTCGGTACTGAGTCCGGCCTTGGCCGTGAACGTGCCCGACAGCGTGGTCGGTACGCCGGTGACCGACAGGTTGATGACCGCGCCGCTGCTGGTCGTGAAGTCGGAGTTGCTGGCCGGGATGTTGACGGCCGGACCGCCGCCGACGCTCAAGGTCGCCGGCGGGCCGGCGGTGAACTGGTAGCCGAGCACGCCGAGCGCAGTGGTGTTGCCGGTGCCCACGGTGACCGTCGACGGCCGGTCGGTGTGCAGGCCGTTGAAGGTCACGGCCAGCGTCTGGTAGCCGACGCCGGTGTCGCCGAGATTGGTCGGCCGCGCGCCGGTGTGGCCGTCGCTGAACGTGGTGGCGCCGCGATTGCGGTGCTGGAAGATCGAGTCGCCGGGGACGTTGAGCGCCGTCTGCACGCCGGGGGCCACTTCGACACTCAGGCTCTGGTGGTTGCCGTTGTAGAGCACGCGGTCACCACTGCTGTCCTCGACCAGGGTGAACGGCGTACTGCCGCTGGCAGTGCCGCCGAACAGGTAGCGATCACCGCGCTTGCTGTTGCCGATGCCCACCAGCTGATGCAGCAGCTGATCGACCTCGGCGCCCATGCTGTTGCGGTCGGCGTCGCTGACGGTGGCGTTGGCCGCCTGCACGGTCAGTTCGCGCACGCGCTGCATCAGCGTCGACGCATCTTCGAGTGCCGACGCGCCGGTGTTCAGGGTCTCGCGCGCCAGATTGACGTTCTGGTCGAGCTGGTCGAGGTTGCGCAGGTCGTTGGTCAGCGGAATGATCCGCAGCGCCGCCGCCGGATCGTCCGACGGCCGGTTGACGCGCCGGCCGGTCGACACCTGTTCCTGCAGCTGGGTGTAGTGCAACAGGCCGTTCTGGATCGACGACAGCGCCTGGGAGAACAGGATGCTCTGGGTGATGCGCAGGCTCATGACGTGGTCCCGATGTTGATCAGCGAGTTGGTCAGCGTCTGCACCACGCTGATGAACCGCGCCGCCGCGTCGAACGACTGCTGGTAGCGCGTCATGTCGACCATCTCCTCGTCGATGTTGACGCCGGAGATGCTGTCGCGCTGATCGACCAGGTGCTGCAGCAGGGCACCCTGGCTCTGCAGCACCTGGTTGGCGGCGTCGGCGCGGAAGCCGAGGTCGCCGACCATTCCGGAGTAGAAGTCCTCGATCTTGTTGTTGTCGAGGCCGCTGATCTTCTGGTCGCGCAGGTTCATCATGCGCGTCAGGTTGGTGGCGTCGCCGTCGGCGCCGGACACGCCGGTTGCCAGCAGGTCCGGATTGGCGACCAGGTCCGGGTTGACGGCGATGTCGCCGGCCGTGCTGCCGACGAAGAAGCTGTTCATCCCGAGCGCCACCAGCACATCGCTGGAGTCGCTGTTGGCGATCGTGTCCAGGGCGAAGGCATTGCCTGCGGTCGCCGACACCTTGCCGGCGCCGAACTTGACGCTGACGCCGTTGCCGAGATCGATCGGCGCGCCGGTGTCGTAGCCGGCACCGATGTTCTTGGTGGTGACCAGGCGGCCGCTGTCGTCGTAGACATCGACGCTGAGGCCCTGGGTCACGCCGATCGTGCCGTCACCGGTCGGCACGAAGGTCAGCCGACCGTTCTGGCTGCCGGTGTAGGTGCCTTCGACCCGCACGTCGACACCGATGTCCTGACCGGTGGCGGGCGCAGCGCTCAGGCCCAGGGCAGTCAGCACCGTGCCGGCGCCGACGTCGGCCAACTGCAGCTGCGAAGTGCTGCCGCCCTGGTTGGACAGGATCTGCAACCGGCCACCGACCTCGACGGCGGTGCCGGCGCCGGCGAGACCATTGTTGATCGCCGTCACCAGCTCCGGGACCGTGGCGGCGCCCGGGTCGGCGAAATCGCTGGCGTTCAGGGTCACGGTCGTCACGGTCGGCGACGTCGTCGTGCCGGTGGTCACCGTGATGCTGGCCGGGAAGGTCTGGCCCGACAGGTCGAACGGGCCGAAGCCGGCGCTGCCGACGCTCGGCTTGGTGCCGCCGAAGGTGCCGACACCGTTCGGGTTCGGATCGAGCCGTGGCGAGAAGTCGAAGCCGTAGCCGGCGTCGGCCGCCATCCGCAGGTGGCCGGTCGGGTCGACCGAAGCAGAGACGTGATCGATGCCGTCGAGCGCCGTCGCCAGGTCGCGCGTACTCATCGAGGTCGGGTCGATGGCGATGCGCGAGCGCTCGATCGCGCCGGTGGCCTGGTTGGTGACTGCGACCCAGAGCTCGCCGTTCCTGACCGGGAACGCGAAGCCGGCCTGGCTCAGCAACTCGTCGCCGTTCTGACCGTTGCGATTGCCGTCGTTCGCGCCGTTGTACGAAGTCAGGCTGTGGAACGGACCGGAACCCGGCATGCCGGTCGTCTGCAGGCGGTTGAATTCGAGGATCGTGTTGTAGGCCAGGTTGTCGATGCGGCCCTGCATGGCCGGCAGCTCGGTGGCTTCCTGACGCTGCAGCGCGGCAATGCGACCTTCACCGAGGCTCAACGGCGTGCCGTTGGCGATCATCACCTGCGTGTGCCCCTGGGCA
>Ga0209488_10000965_pt1 | contig 24415 bp, 23 predicted proteins | sample Rivendell_Oct201_8_FD_188349 | JGI IMG/M metagenome (GOLD analysis project Ga0209488, IMG submission 188349) | Vadose zone soil microbial communities from the Eel River Critical Zone Observatory, Northern California, USA -... | ecosystem: Environmental > Terrestrial > Soil > Vadose zone >...
GCTCGAATGGCGCCAGGCGTGGAAAACCAATTGCTCCATTCATTGCATTCGGTTACTGCGCACCACTCTGAATTTCATGACGGATGGCGTGCACACCGTCGATGGTGCTCGCGAATGTCAGAGGCTCCGAAGCAAATCCGCGGCACTTGAGGGTACGCTGGATCGAGCTTTCGCCACCAAGCTCAAGGTCATCGCTGTTATTCGTGCAGTCGAGCGAATGGAGACGGCAATCGATCGCGCAATTGAAGGTCATGATCCCGACAATCGCATCTGGGGACCCTTAAGCGCCTCGGAGTTTCTAATTGTCGTGCAGGACGTAACGACATGGGCGTTGAGCAACTTTGAATGCTTTCACGCCAGGCCAGAGGCGGAAGACTTGCCCACCGGTGTCAGGATAGTCGCCGACTTCTACTTCACGATGATGCCACGTCACCTGCCCCCATTCGCTTCAGAATCTGACGTCCGGACTTTGCGCAAAACGGCGGAACCAGGCCTTCGCGCCGCTGCGCTGTGGTGGGCGGAGGCGCTACTCGCGAAACAGGAAGCCTACAAGATGGTGGAAACAGTGCATTCGCCGGCCCGACAGTGGCGCTTGCTCAAACGTAGAGCCCGACCGGTTTGTACTGGCTCCTCCAACAAATGAGCGCATGGCCCCGCAGATACATAAACCAACAATGGATGGATCTCGGCTCGATTTTGAGTCTCTATCATTAGGCTGCCGGCCGGCCATTGGCACACGCTGAGCAAGAGTGCCATGTTGAAAGGCGAAAAGTGCCGGAATGAAAGAAAAACGACACAGTGGCTGGCGCTGCGACAGGAGTCATGGCCGCCCTCATACCGCCGCGAACGGTGGATCGACGTACGAGAATTCACGTAAATCGCAGTGCACAAGGCAAATTGGACATCAATTGCTGACGGATTGGACAGAGACTACTGAAATCGACAGCCGTCAGCACCCGGAATGGACCACTCTCCATAATCGCAGGCGCTCAGCTCTCTCAATTCAAAAATACCGGGAATAACTTCCGGCTAGTCTCGACCCCTGATCCAGGCGAGGAACCAATGCCACCCTCGCCGCATTTCAAACCCCAGCTGGCGCGGGTTGAACCACATGCCGTCGCGCGATTTGCGCAGCACCTCGATCAGCACGCCACCGCGCCGACGCCACTGTCGTTTGCGCTCGATTCCCCGGCTTTCCTTTTCACGGAGCCACCAAAGGTCGCGAGGCTGCTTGAGCGCCTGGGGCGGTGTCTCGAATACCAGGATGTACGCATAGCGCGGCGCGTCGGACTGATTGGGCGACGCGTAGTGCAGGGTACGTCCGTGATGCACGGTGGCCCCTCCCGCGGGCAACGGACAGGCAACTCCAACGCTGCGATCAAAGTCAGCCGCGCATTCGATCGCCTGGATTTGCCGGTTATTCTGGAAGGAGCGGTGCGGCAGCACCCCCCCTCGATGGGATTGCGGCAGATAGACCATGCAGCCGTTGTCAAGCGTCACATCCTGCAACGGAATCCAAATCGACACCTGCTCATACGTGAACTTGGGATCGAAGCGGTAGGCCTCATCCTGGTGCCACGGCGTTTCGCTGCCTTCGTGCGGCGGCTTCAGAATCCCATGCTGGAATGTCGGCGCAGCGCTTGGGCCGAGTAGCTGCCGGGCGATCGCCAGGCCGCGCGCCTGCAGCTTCATGCGCCGCAGCTCGGGTGCAAAATGGTGAGGATTGATGATGGTTGGAAGCAGGCGTTTGCCACCCTCCGCGTCATCAGTCACCAGATCGTAGTACGAACCCTCTGCTCGGCCCGCCTGCTCGCTGAATAGTCGCGACATGACCTCACCGAGCGGCCGAATCTCGTCGGCATCTATGAGCGCGGGGATGCTGAGAAAGCCCTGCTCATGAAATCGACTCACATCGCTCGGCCCGAGGGCACCCGGTGCCTGGGCGGTGGTTGCGATCGCGATGCTCACGGCCATGTCAGCAATATCCTCCCCCACGGGTGACCCGGCGGCATAGCGATCCCTCGGTGGGTATTCCCGCTCGTAGGAGAATCCTTTGTACAAGATCTGCGGCGTAACGCAAGTGCACGTTTCCCTTCCTGAGTTAAGTTAAGCGGAGTGACTCGGCGCGGCCAATCGCCGCACGCGCGCATACATCACACCGAGGATCAGACACTGTGCAACCCCCTGGGTGACCGAGTAAAACAGCACGGCTTCGAGAGGCGCCGCGCCAACGTGCCGCGCGATCACGATCGAGGTCACCAACGCTCCGAAGCGCAGTGCATCGAGCGCGGCGGACAGACGCTGCCTGCCCATCAACAGCAAGGTGTGGCTCACCGGGATGGCGACGGCGGCCGGGAAATAGCCGACCAGCATGACATCGATGTATTGGGACGCCGGTCCCCAGGAGCGCCCGAATATGAACGGCAGCGCCAGGGTCGCGGATAGGTACACGCCGGCGAGCCACACAGCGGAGATTGCCGCTTGTTTCCACAGCACGCCGAGGAAGAGCCGCGGCAATTCGGCGGGACTGCGCGCAACAAGCCGCCCGGCCTCGCCGACGAACACCTGCTGGAAGGCGTTGCCCGATACACGCAGCGGCTGCATCAGCACTCGATCTCCGAGGAAAAGGAACCCACCGATCGCGGCGCCGTACAGCGTGGTGAAGACGATGTTTCCCAGGCTTGCGGATCCGGTCAAGAGAATGCCGGCCCAGCTCGAAAACAGCGGGAATCGACGATATTTCTTCGCAGCCTCGATGACGCTTCGCAAGGAAACGCCTGTGAATATCGAAGGCACCGTGAAGATCAGCCTGCGCGAAAGTCCGAGCGTGCCCCCCAACTGCCCAATCGTGAATCCCGTCAACAATCCGACCGTACCGCCCGATGCCGCACCGAGAGCGATTTGCAGCGCGGGTCCAAGGAGGGCCTGGGACACTCGAGTCTTGGCAATGTCGGCATAACGCCCGACGCGGGTCGCTTCGTAGCTCAGGACGTTAAAGGCACCAAATGCGAGCAAGGCAAGCGGCAGGAACATCCGATAGGGCGCGGTGGGGCCGATCGCGTCGAGAACCGACTGCGGCGATATCAGCAGCACGCCAGTGATGAGCGCCGAGGTGATCGCGACCACGAGAAAACACAGCGTCATGACGCTGCCGGCCTCTGCATCGCTGCGGCATAGCGGCAGCGCGATCTCATAGCGAAGTGTCGACGCCGGCGCCAAAATCATCATAGCGAACATCACGACGCTTAGGATGCCGAGCTGCGCCGGCGCATAGAGGCGAGTGAGTACCGGATAGGCGGCAAACGTGAGCAGTTGTGCCGCCGCGTTGGCGGCGAACAGTCGAAACACGTTTTGCGCGAAATCGCCACGGATCGGCACGCGGGTCTTGAGGCCACCAAGCAAGCGCGAAGTCCAAGTCGGCATCAATTCTGCCCCAAACTCATGATTTGCGGCACGCGATAGCATCGCTGCTGCAAACGCCCCTCAACCCACGCCGGCGAACTGTGCCTTCCAGGCGTTGATGGCATCCCAAGGCAGGGAGATCGAAACTGCAGGAGAACTCCCGATCCAATTCTTGATCATTCCAAGATCCCGCCGATCGACGACGGGAATATTGGTTTCTTTGGCCAACTCGATGGCTCGATTGTCGACCGTCAGGATCAGCGCACGGCGCCCGTACTGCAGAGCCCGTATGCCGCCGTGCAACCGCGTGCCGACGACGTCGACATCGCCGGCCCCAAGTACGCGATTATAACCATCGATATCGGCGATGACCGGGAGGCGCGCGCCGAGCGAGAGGGAATTGAGATAGTCGATGTCGGGTTTCATCTGGCACCAGAAATGCACGGTCTCGTATTCCTCGATGAGCAGGCGAATCAACGTCGCATCCGCGGGATCTGGGCGCTGGTAATTCAACGAGACAACGGCGTTTCGAGCCTTCGTGGTCGGCACGGCGGCACATCTTTGCTCACTGAGCGACCACAAAGTCGGGCAAGCGGTGTAAACGACGCTCTTTACCTGACCGTTCATCCGATCCAGGGTGTACTTGTCGCGTACGGAGTGCATGAATCTTTTCGACAAGATGCTCCTGAACAGCGCCCTCGACAAGATGTCGATCGCACCCTGGTACTGCTGCCATCCGACTCCGAGCAGCACGATGTTTTTCAAAAAGAACATGTCGTAAAGCCGCAGGTGCCAGTTGGCCCGAATGAACATATGCGACTTCAAGATGTTCGTGCCGCCGACGATGCCGATGTCGAACTGCCCGAGGGTACGGTAGGCTTCCCGCGGCATCCACGCATGAGTCGCGATTCGTTGCGGCTGGATACCCGGACCAAATATGGAATATAGGACATCCCAAACCGCGTCCATGATGATGTGATCGCCGAGATTGTCCGTCGCAATCGAGGTATCGAACACGCATAAGGGGGAGCGGCCGGCGCTCCTCGGTGCTACAGCCATCGGTAGACGCGCTTGGGGATATGCTCCACACGCTTGTTGAGGACGATGCCGGCGACATGGCCCCCGTTGGCCCCAATGGCGCCGAGCAGCGATTTGACGAGCGGCGCTCGCGTCTTTTCGGATTCGACGACGACCACCACCGCATCCACATGCTTCGAGAGCGCCGGACCGAGATCGGAGACACTGCTGGCAGGGACATCGATGACGATCAGATCAAAGACGCCTCGGAACTTGCGCAGTGCCTCCGCGTATCGGGAGACTCCGGCAAGCATCTCGTGTTGCGTCACGTTCGAGTCGAGCCGACACGATACGAGACCGACGGGGACCGAGACACCATCGTAGGCTGCCAAGCGCTCGAGGCTCTTGCGCATGACCATCCAGTTCAAACGCAATAGATCATCGGTACCGGTCCCGTCGCAGAGTAAAACGCGCTGACCGGAGAACTCCGCCGCGACTTGGCCTATTCCGTATGCCAGCGAGGTGACGCCCGCCTTCGGATTCGGGGAGAAAATCTCGATGACGCAGCCCCTCTCGGTGGGGCAGGCCGCCCGAATGCGGTGGTAGAGCGAGGCCATGTCGGACAGCGGGAACCTGAACGCCTCAACGGCAACATCCGTCCCGGGCTCGGGTTTATAGGGAGCGAGGTCGGCGACGGCGCCGCTCGTCAGCTCCTGGCCGCTCGTCAGCTCCTGGCCGCTCGTCAGCTCCTGACCGCTCGTCAGCTCCTGACCGCTCGTCAGCTCCTGGAGGGTCGGCTCGGTGCGAGTGGGGATGTGCATCAGCGGGCCTGCGACGGCATGCGGTTGAGGGTAACCAGGACCGGCACCCCGAAAGTGTCCTCGATCTGCTCGGGCAGCCCGAATGTCTCGCTCAGCGACTCGCGCATGAATCCGAACGCGATGCCGCCAAAAATGCCGAGGATCAGCGCAAGTGCCGTCGACAGCTTCCACCGGGGACGAGCCAGTTTGTACCCCAGCGTCGGCTGCTGAACGATTGCCAGCGAGGTAATTTGCGACTTGTTCAGATCGGCGGAAATTCTGGACTCCTCACTGCGCTGCAGCTGCGTGGTCATATTCTCCTGTGCCACTTGAACTCGCGACTCGAGCTGATGCAGTTGTCCCTCCAGACGGGCCAATTCCAAAAGCCGTGCATTGATGCCCGCCAAGTCCTTGGTAATGGCGTCCACCTGCGCTTGGGCGCCGGAAACGTCGGCGGAGTTGCGCAGCATGTCCGTCTGCAGCGTTTGATAGACCGGGCTTGCGCCGCCGCGAACGGTTTGATCGATCTCACGCTGAATCTCCGCGAGGCGCTTGCGCGCATCCGCGACCGCGATTTCGGCGTTCTGCACGAACGGGCTCTCGGCCGGGTAGGTCGTGCGTGCCGCGTTGTAGCGCTCGATTTGTGCCGAAAGGCGCGCCTGCGCGTCGTCGAGCTGACGCGACATCGCGTCGGTCCCGCTGCTGCTGGTCGCGTGCGATTCGAAGTCCCGCATGGAGAGTTCGAGCGCCTGCTTTCGCGCCAACGCGGCGCCGAGCGCGGATCGCGCGGTATCCAAGTTGTCCGAAATGTCCGTTCGTTCCGTCAACAGCTGCGTGCGCTCATCCGGAATGGAGGAGAGCTGATGGGCCACCTTGAATGTCCGCAGCTCCTCATTCTCGGTCTGCGAATGCGCGCGGGCCACTTCCAGCTGTTCCTCCAAGAACGATGTCGAGGGAGCGCGGAAAACGCTCTGCTGAAGGGTAAAGAACTCCGATAGCAGCGTTTGGGCGGTCTCTTGCGCCACGCGAGGATCGTGGTTGAAGACCGAGATTTGCAGAATGTTGGATTCCTTGAGCTGCTGTACGTCGATGTCGTGGTCGAGCTTCTCGACGGCATTGTTCATGGGCGTGCCGTTGAAGAACCACCGCGTCATCCACGAGTCCATCAGCTTCGGATAGAGCCTTTCGATCGTCATTTTTTTGACCGTCGCGGTTTCGATGTCCTGACTCTTGGCCAACGCCTTGTAGCTCACGATGAGCGACTTGAGCACATCGTCGGAGATCTGCGGCGTCTGCGCCGAACCCGTGTAGGTCCCGTTGGCGCCGAAATCCGGCCGAGCCAGGTCCGGATTATTGAAATTGACCTTCACCATGACCTGCGCGTCGCTTTCGTATTTCGACGGCGCCAAATAGATATATAGAAAATTCAGCGCCAGGCAGGTCGCGAAAAAGCCGAGCGCCGCCCGCCGTCTCTTGAAGACGACGTACGCAATGCTTCGAGGCGTCAGTTTGATTTCCATTACCGCATTCTCACTTTATCGGTGGGGCATTCGCGATATGTCCGAAATTCGGTGCCGAACACCGAATCCGGGGCCTGCGCCGAACGTTCGAGTTGAGTCAGAAGATTATTGCCGTCGTAAAACAATTCCATACGCTCGCCGTTGTTCGTCAGGACGTCAATGTTGTTCAAATGGTTGAGCCACCAAGCCCCGGCGACCTTCCCGTCGTAGATAAAGAATCCATCGGTTCGGAAGCTGAAAGAATGCCAACCGGTGTCGCACCCGTATGCAAAATGAAGATCCGGACGATTCTGCGACCAGTAGCGCGCCACGAATCGCTGCTCATCGACCTTCCTGCCGTGCAGCGGCGCCGCCCCCGCATCGATTACGACGGCGATGCCGCAGCACGCGATCATGAGCCGCACGAGATTCCAACATCGCTTCGGCTGCGCCCGCGGAACCATGCACCGCGCACCCGAGGTGCTCATCGCGCCTACCCCCGCACTACTTGATGACGCCATTCCACGTGGCGTTCGCCGAGCCCACGAAAGGAGCCTTGCCCCAGATGAGATTTTTCAAGACCACGTTCGATTGGGCTGAACCCGTTCGCGGCACGTACACGATATCGTTCAGGCAAATCCTGACGTCCTGACGCGGATCGCTGCCGTCCAGCGCCTTTTTCAGATCGAGCACGGCCACCATCGGCTGGGAGCCGTCCGGCAGACGGCGCACCACCACGATCTGGCGGAAAGTTGCGCGGTCAGTCAGGCCGCCGGCCAAAGACACCGCGGACAGTGCGGTCTCATTGCCCTGCAGGGAGAATACACCCGGCAGGAGCACCTCGCCCGTGACGAACACCCGGCGACCGGCCTGAGCCTTCACGACCACGGTCGCATTCGGTTGATTGAGGTAGGTCCGATAGGCGGCGGTAACGGTCGCAGACAATGCCTGCGTGGTGTTGCCGGCCGCCACCACGTCGCCAATCAGCGACAGCGAGGCCTTTCCATCCGCGCGCACTTGGACGTCGAAATCAAGTTCCGGATTGAAGTAGAACTTGACCGTGAGTACGTCGCCGATTTGGATGTTGTAGCCGTTTGCGTCCAGTCGGTCGCTGCGATTGATGAACTCGGCGAGCGGGGTCTCATGCACCGGCTTATAGGCGCATGCGCTGAGCGCGACGGCGATCAGAGAGATGAAGACGAACGGTCGAGTCCACCCACGACTCAACGCCCGATATGAAAACTGACGATCCATTGAATTCCGCCTATCCCTTTCTAGTTTAACGAACTGCTGCGCTGCTCGCCACGACACCGCCGCCCAGCAAGCTTCAAAGTAGCATCATGCATCAATATCCATCCCCGTGCCCGATCTCCTCGAGGGGATCGGTTTAATCAAAGCTCAACCATATCGGATGCCGACGCCATTCGCATCCTCATTCTCAATCGGGCGCGCAGTGCAGAAATCTTGTGGTAAGTCTTTGCGGCCGATCGACGACACGATTGCGATCGTCGCGCTTTTGTGTTGCTCTAAGCTCGCACGAAGCATTCGCACGGTTGGTCGCGTGCGCCGGCACCGTATGGGTGCGCTTCTCCAAATGAGGGTGCACTCATGTGACTCATGGACGGGAAATCGCGTGGCTCGCCGGCCGCGAACGATTTGCAATTGTGTGATCTGTTTCACGAATTAGGGAGATTATCGTTAAATGAAGAATTACTCGCTGAGGCGGCGCGTGTTGGTGACCGGCGGAGCTGGTTTCTTGGGCTCGCACTTGTGTGAGCGACTACTCGCCGACGGCTCCGAAGTGCTGTGCGTCGACAATTTCTTCACCGGTGCGCGCGCAAACATCGCTCACCTATTGGACAGCCCGAGATTCGAACTATTACGCCATGACATTACGTTTCCGCTCTACGTGGAAGTCGATCAGATCTACAATCTGGCGTGCCCCGCCTCGCCGATTCATTACCAATTCGACCCGGTGCAGACGACGAAGACCAGCGTCATCGGCGCGATCAACATGCTGGGGCTCGCCAAGCGCACCAAGGCGCGAATACTTCAGGCGTCCACCAGCGAAGTCTATGGAGATCCCAACATCCAACCACAGCCGGAAACCTATTGGGGGCACGTGAACCCGATCGGACCTCGCAGCTGCTACGACGAGGGCAAACGCTGCGCCGAGACGCTTTTTTTCGACTATTACCGGCAGCATAAACTCGATATCCGGGTAGTCCGAATATTCAATACCTATGGGCCACGAATGCATCCCAACGATGGGCGCGTCGTGAGCAACTTCATCGTTCAGGCCTTGTCGGGCACGGACATCACGATCTACGGCGATGGCTTGCAAACACGCAGTTTCTGCTACGTGGACGACCTGATCGACGGTATGGTTCGAATGATGAACGTCGATCACGGACTCGTCGGTCCCGTGAACATCGGGAATCCGTGCGAATTCACGATGCTCGAGTTGGCCGGTGAAGTCCTCAAGCTCACCGGCTCGATGAGCAAGCTAGTGCACCGCCCGGCGCCGATCGACGATCCCAAGCAGCGCCAGCCGGACATCAGTATTGCCCGCGAGAAGTTGGGTTGGCAGCCAAAAGTACAGCTTGCGGCGGGTCTCAACCAGACAATCGCCTATTTTCGTGCGTTGCTCGGGAACCACAGCAATCAAGCGCCTTGGTAAGATGTTGAATTTACATAATGAATATCGCGGCTCGCAGAGGAGATTGCTGTTGCGTTTAGGGCCGGTTGAAAATACTATCGACTGCGACACGGAAAATTAGAAAAGCGTTTCAGGATGGACAGGGACGATGGGGGGGGCGGCGCCAGAGCAAAAGGATATGACGTTGCTATCGCACCAAAGCCCCCACTTGATCGCTTCCGACTCTATCCCGGCGGAGGAATTCTTTCCCAGCGCGGAGCGCAGGCATTCGGCGCGAGACCAGTCCTCGCTCAATCCGCTGCACATGATTCTCGGTTTGCAGGCCTTCGATTTCCTGGCGCCGATCCTCATCGGCTTCCTCTGCTATCAGGTATACGACGCCTCGGGGCCGACATTCTGGGCCGTGTGCGGCAAATTCTGCGTCGTTGCCGCGGTTCTGGCCCTGCTGATTTTTCGGCTCTCCGGCTGTTACCGCCGGGATCTTCTGCTCAACTCTCGGTTGACATTGCGCAAGCTCTCGACGGGTTTCTTCTGGCTGGTCTGGCTCGGTTCGATGACGGCTTTCCTGAGCAAGTCGTTCACGGAACTATCGCGCGTTTGGACGGTCCTTTGGCTGCTCTCGTGGGCAGCGACGACCATCGCGCTGCGGATGAGCGCCAATCGCCTGGTGACCGCCCGCGCCGCCAGAGGCGATGTGTACGAAACGGTAGCCGTCGTCGGCGCCACGGAATGGGCGGCTCAGCTGTGTACGCAGCTGATGCAGCAGAAGCTCCCGAGGCTGCGCATCCTCGGCGTATTCGACGATCGGCGGGAGCGAATCGCCGAACGCTTCGCCAATTCGGTCCGCTCCATCGACGAACTGCTGGAACTGGGCAGTCGCATTCACATCGACCGCGTGGTGATGGCCCTGCCCCTCGCTGCCGAGCCGAGGATTTTGGAGATTTCCCGCCGAATCATGGCGCTGTCCGTGGACATCCTGGCGTGCCCGGATTTGGGGGAGTACGAGTTGCTGCGCCGACCGATCCTCAATCAGGATGGCCTGCCGGCCTTCCGCATCACGGCGCGGCCTATTTCCGATGGGCATTTCCTGGTGAAGACGGCGGCCGACAAGATCGTGAGCCTCATCCTGTTGGTGCTTCTGCTCCCCGTGCTGGTCGCGATCGCGATCGGGATCAAATGGACCAGCCCGGGTCCTGTGTTATTTCGTCAGAAGCGGCACGGCTACAACAATCGCAAGTTCGACGTGCTCAAATTCCGCAGTATGCGCGTGGAGTCGACGGATACCAGCGGCGGCCAGCAGGCGAAGCGCAATGACAACCGGGTGAGCCCGTTTGGGCGATTTCTGCGCAAGAGCAGCTTCGACGAGCTGCCGCAGTTGTTGAACGTGCTCCGCGGCGACATGTCGTTGGTGGGGCCTAGGCCGCTGCCGATCGGGATGCGCACGCAGGACCTGTACAATCACGAGATTGTCCAGGAATACTCGCACCGCCATCGAGTCCGACCGGGAATCACGGGTTGGGCGCAGGTCAACGGGTCCCGGGGTGCGACGGAAAACCCGGCCCAGCTGCAAAAGCGCGTCGAAATGGACCTCTACTACATCGAGCACTGGTCCCTATTGTTCGATGCACAGATTCTCGCCCTGACCGCTCTGCACCTGCTGCGGCCGAAGAACGCCTTTTGAGCGCGCGAGTCAAGTCCAAAACGGCCATGACATTGTCTGCATCGGCCGGGATAATGGCGCATGCCTTCCGTTCGCTCCGCCCTGTTCCTGCATGACCACTGCTTCGTTCAGGGTGGCGCGAGTCGCATCGCCATCGACGAAGCGGTCGCCCTGGCCGATCGAGGCGTTGAAGTCACCTTTCTCGGCGCCACCGGCCCCGTTGGACCGGAACTGGCCGCTTCTCGCGTCAAAACGATTTGTCTCGATCAGCCGGAACTCGCAAGCGTCGGCTCGTATCCGGCCGTCGCCTGGCAGGGCCTTTGGAACGCGACGGCGGCGCGACGAACGCGGGAACTCCTCGCAGCGCTCGATCGGTCGCAGACGATCGTGCATCTGCACGCCTATACGAAGTCGCTGACGACCAGTCCGGTGCGCGCCGCCGTGCAGGCCGGGTTCCCGATTCTTGCCACCCTGCACGATTTCTTCTCGATTTGTCCGACGGGCAATCTCTACGATTACGTGAAGGAAGTGCCCTGCGAGCTAAAGCCTCTGTCGCCCCGATGCATCGTCACGAACTGCGACAAGCGTCGATATGCCCATAAACTCTACCGGGTGGCTCGCGGCGCGCTGCAGCGCTGGCCCGGGCTGCTGCCGAGCGGGGTCGAGCATTTCATCGGTCTGTCCGCACGATCGACCGAGCTGATCCGCCCCTACCTGCCGCGAACCGCGCACGTATATCCGCTCGGCAACATCATCGATCTCGCTGCGCGGCCCGCAGTCGACATTCGCGACGGCGGCGCGCTCCTGTTCGTGGGCCGGCTGGACCCAGAGAAAGGAGTGCGGCTCTTGCTCGAGGCGGCCGACCGCGCCGGCGCATCCATGGTATTCGTCGGCGACGGCCCGCTCCGCAGTGCCGTCGAATCATCGGGGCGGCACCGCGTCACGGGGTGGCAGACGTCGAGCCAGGTGCAATCAGAGCTCGACCAGGCGCGGTGTCTGGTGTTTCCCAGCCAATGGTACGAGACCTTTGGTCTGGTCGTCAGCGAGGCGGCCGCGCGCGGCGTGCCGGCGATCGTGTCGGACGTGTCGGCCGCGGCCGAGCGCATCCGCGATGGGATCACCGGGTTCGTGTTTCGCAGCGGCGACGCCGCCGCTCTTGCCGGATGTCTGGCCGCTTCCAACGACACCAGTCGTCTTGCCAATATGGGCCGCAACGCCTACGAAGCCTTCTGGTCGGCGCCGCCGAATCGGGAGAACCATGTGACTCGACTACTTGAGATCTACGGAACCGTGCTCGATGCACACACGGCGCGCGCCAAGGCACTCGCATGATCAGGGTTCAAACCGTCGGGCGTCAGGAATTCCGGGAAGGTTGCGGACAGCTGTGGGATATCGTCCAACGGGCGTTTCAACCGGACCTGGTGGTGGGCATCCGCGCGGGCGGTTGGTGGGTGGCCGAGGAAATGAAGCGGACGCGCAATCCGCTGGGCGTCCAGTTCGTGCCGTTGACTTGCCGGCGACCCACGTCCGACGCCAAGGGAAAATCACGCGCATTCAAGCTCGTTCTGAAAGTCTTGCCGTATTTCTTGCTCGACATACTGCGGTACATCGAGTACTACGCCCTCACGCTCCCTCGATGCCGCGCGGTCGTCAAGAACGGGGCCGGGGAATCGCGTGTGCCCGAGACCTCTGAAGTGGACGCGATCAGGTCCGCCGCCGCCCGGCTCCGACCCGGAGCACACGTGCTCGTCGTCGACGATTCGCTCGATTCTGGCGCGACGCTCGCAAGCGTGATCAAGATCTTGCGCAGCGTGCTGCCGCCGGACACCGCGGTGCGTACCGCCGCTTTCACCGTGCTCGGACCGGCTCCGATCGTCGATGCGGACTTCTCTTTGTATCACCGAATCAATTGCCGGTTCCCCTGGTCCTATGACTTCCACGGCTGAGGCGGTGTGGCTGTTCGACCTGGACGGCACCCTCATCGACGTGAACTCATTCCCGATGTGGGTCGCGGAGATTCTCATTGGCCGACTCCCGCATCTTGGTTTGGCCGCGCGAATGTCCGTCTCGGTGCGCTGCGCAGCCGCCCTGGCGGTCCGCAAACTCCTGCGCCAGAGTCACGTCGATTTCAAGCGAAAGCTGCAGCGGCTCTGGACGGACGTGACGGCGGCCGATGCCGCGCTGCACGCACCGGACGCCCTCGTCGAGCGCCTGCTCGCGCACGTTCGGCCGAGCCTCAAGGTGCTGCTCGACGATGTCGGCCAGGGACGGGTCGATGCGCTGCTGACTACGGCGGCAGCGGCGGAATATGCCGTGAGTTTGGCCCGGCAGCTCGGTTTTCGCCATGCGATCACGACACCGCCGGGTGGCCGCAAGGACGCGCCCGACAACGTCGGCGAGACCAAGCGCGACCGGACGCTCGCGTACCTCGCGGCCCAGGGGTGGGCTGCCCGCCCCCGCGTCTTCTTCACGGACCATCGGGATGATTTGCCTCTGATGCGAGAGTGCGAAGCATTGGTGTGGTTTGGCACCGACGATGACTACGGGATCATATGCCGCGAGCTCCGCGGCGTGGAAACCCTCGCGGCGCGGGAACTTGCGGGAAATGCCACCTACGAATGGGTGGTCGAGAGAACCCGTCACCGGAGCCTGGCGTGCACGTGATGCTGTGCTATTCGATCTACCCGCCGATCCAAGCCGGCGGGGCCGAACTCATCGTGTCGTATCTCGCCGAAGGCTTGGCGCGACGCGGCCATCGCGTCACGGTCATCAGCACCTGCGGGCCCGAGATGGAGCCCTATCCGACCGAGAATCGCAACGGCGTCGAGGTAATCCGCTTCTTCCCGAAGAATCGGTACTGGCTGTTCGACCGTGAGGGTCGTCGGGGACTCGTCAAACTTCGCTGGCACGTCCGGGATGCGTGGAACCGCGCAGCGGGCCGTCGATTGAGGGAAATCATGCGTGACAGCCGCCCGGATGTCGTCCATTCGCACGGCGTCGAGGGGTTTTCGCCGGCGCTTTGGCGCTCGGCGAGATCGCTCGGCATTCCGGTGGTTCACACCGCCCACGACTACTACATGATATGTCCGCGAGCGATGCTGCTGACGCGCCGGCTCGCGATCTGTACGACGCCCACCCTCGCCTGCCGGGCCCGCTCTGCCTGGTATTTGCGCTGCGCCTCGGACATTGATCTGTTTTGCAGTCCATCTCAATTCTTGCTCGACAAGCACCGGGCGGCTGGACTGCCCACCCGATTAACTGCGGTGGTGCCGAACGGGATTCCGACCCCGCGACGGGAACCGAAGAGGATCAATCGAGATCCCAACCGACCCTTACAGCTGCTATTTGCCGCTCGGCTCACGCCGGAAAAGGGTGTCCGCGTCATTCTCGAGGCGATGCGGCTGGTGCCACGCGGCTGTCCCGCCGCCCTGACGGTCGCGGGCAAGGGGGCCCTCGAGGGTGAAGTTCGGGCCGCGGCCAACGAGGATCCTCGGATTGCATTCGCCGGCTACCTGTCGGGAGAAGAGAAGGTCCGCGCCTTTGCCGGCGCGGACGCTCTGCTGCTGCCCTCGCTGTGGTACGAAAACGCGCCGGTCGTGGTGCTCGAAGCCGCCGCCTACGGACTCCCAGTGATCGGGAGCCGGCTGGGCGCGATCCCGGAGTTCGTTCAGAACGGCGTGAATGGGCTGCTATTCGAGCCGGGTAATCCGCGGTCGCTGGCGGATGCCATCGTCCGCCTGGCATCGAACCGCGCATTGCTCGAGACGCTCGCGACGGGCGGCATTCCGCTGATCGGGAAGCATTCGGTGGACGGCATGTTGGATCATTACTTGACCCATTACTCGGGCGTGTGCGAGAAGGCCGCGACGATCGGCGAGGGTGTCCCGTCTTGAGCCGACGAGGGGTACCCAACGATGTTTTAAGGCCGTTTACCGACAATCGCGAGGTAGTTTTTTGGATAGCCGCGCCGCGTAAACTTGCTCCGGATGTCCAGTCTGTGAAAAGCAACCGAACAGAAACCGAATGCCATCTTAAGAATCATCATCATCGGCGCCAAGGCATATCCGATGAGACCGCCGCCGAGATCTTGCGGCTTCGTGGGAAGGTAACGGGCCATGCAATTCAGCTGGTAACCCACTGTCCCAAAATAGCCCTCCAGCCAATCTAGGCGTTCGATGCTGAATCCAGCCGCTGAAAACAACTCGCGCAACCCAAACTGGGTATATCGGTAAAAGTCATACGGCTGCTCGTGCTCTTCGTAGAAGAAAGGTCCGGAATAAAGCATCTTCCCTGTCGGCTTGAGAACCCTGTTCAGCTCAGCCAACGCTGCTTTCGGGTCGGGCAAATGTTCCATGACCTGGTTGAAGAGAATGAAATCGAACCGGCAATCTTCTACCGGGATGCTCTCTAAACTACAGACATAGGTCGATTGAGAATACTCCTTGTCCACTTTTTCAAAATCCGCCGATTCGTATTGAGCATGAGCGAACAAACTGCGGTACGGGGCGGTCCCGGCTCCCGCATCCAACACCACGGCCCCGTTCGGTACCCGGCCGGCGAACGCCGCATTTTCTTCCCACAGGCGGTGGCGAGAAGAATTGAATCCCAACAATCGGGCGATAAATGACATGGGCTCTCCATCTCGGCACTCGCAGTACGGCGCACGCTCATCGAGGCAATCATGCATCGAGATCCAGAGCGTAATCTGTCACATTGGCAATGCCAATCGTTTCCGGCCGTCTATTGACGGACGTTGATACTTCGGAGAGAGTCCTACATTCAGAATGAAGCACCGGCCCCCGACCGAAGCCCCCCCCGCAGCAGCATCGAGCGCACCGGCTGCCGAAGATACGCTCGCGGGATACGCGTTGCCGTGCATGTCGCCCGCGGTCGAGCGTATCTTGATCCTCGCATTTGCGGTGTTCATCGGATTTACTTCAGTGGAAGCCCCGCTTCGCTACGGCTTCACGCAATTGGGCGCGGTCTGGCTCATTTATTTGCGGGACCTCGCCATCATATTGGCGATGCTCGTGCTCGCCTGCCAGCAGTTCTGGCGTCACCAGTTGCAGACGGCGTTCATCGTGTTCGCGGTGCTGATCGTTTTTCACGGCGTTGCGAGCTTTCTCCTGTGCGGGGTACCGATCGCCGTGCTCATCGGACTGAAGACGCTGCTGCCGTTCTTGTTCGGCGCAGTCTTTCTGCCGGTCTTTCTGAAGAGAAAACGCGGAATTGCACTGTTTCTGCTGGCAATGTGGCTCGTCACGGCGATCGGCATCGTCGCGGATTACTTGGGGTATCCCATGCCGTGGAAGGGCATGAATGCCTCGGTGGGCGACTACACGGTCGTCATCAACAAGAAATGGAATTACCAGGGTGAAGATCGCCTCGGGGGGTTCGCGCGCGATTCGGTCGTCGCGGGGTCGCTCGCGGCGTTCTTTGGAACTTACGTTCTCTTATTCAGCCGCTCGATCCTATTGCGTGTGGCAATCGGTGCAGCGACCCTGGCTCTGATCTACCTCACGACCTCCAAAGGCGGAGTGATCGCGTTCTTGCTCATCATCGTCGCCTGCCTGATGCCGACGAAAAAGAGTCAGCTGCTCAACAAGGCGCTGCTCGCGGCCACGTTTGCCGCGATGATCCTGCTGCCCATCGTGTTGCCGAACTACTTGATGCCCTCATCACCCGCCGTTCTGGCCTCCTTCTTCGACCGAGTCGAGCGCGTCTGGCCTGCAGCCTGGCACAACATCGACTCGCACTCGTGGATCTTCGGCTCGGGCATCGGCAATATCGGCGTCGGCCAACAATTTCTGCGCTTCGAGGGTGTCGACACCGGGGACAATCTGTTCGTCATCGCCTATGGTTATTTCGGCATCTTCTCCATCGTCTACCTCGGTCTGCCCTTTCTGGCCGCGATGCGCCGCAAGTCGCCGGTCGATGAGGTCGGCCGCTACGCCATCATCACTTTGATCTATATCTTCGCGTATGGCATCGTCATCAATGGAATCGAGGGCTCGATCTCGGCGTTCATGACCGGAAGCGCCCTCCAGGCACTGGCGCTGCGCAAGACGGCGCCTGCGCCCGAGTTCACTCGCGGAATGTATAGGCAGCCCGTTGCGAAACCTGCGTCGTGATCGTCAACCTGTTCGCTCCGCTCATCGGCGCTCTCTTGCCGTCGCGGCAGCGCTCGGCGCAGTGCTCACCGCACTTGCCAGCCCCGCCGCCCCGGCGCCGGCCCGCGAACCGCCGTTGCCTTTTCCGAGCGACGCCGGCGCACTGAACGTCAAGGACTTCGGTGCCGTCGGCGACGGCGTGCACGACGATACCGACGCGTTCGTGACTGCGCTGGCGCACAGTTCGGAGCGCGCGGAGCACTGGCATGTGCGCATCGTGCAAGTGCCGGCCGGCACGTACCGGATCACGAACACGCTCACCAAGCGATTCCCCGATGGCAGCTACAATGCCGGCTTCGTGCTCATCGGCGCGGGTCAATCCAGCACCATCCTCAAATTGGACGAGCGGGCCTCCGGTTTCCAGGATCCGGCGCACCCCAAGGCCGTGATCTACACCACCGGCAAGGGCGTCGCGCAGGCACCTAAAAACGGCTACGCACTTCGGGGAGAAGGCAATGACGCCTTCTCGAACTTCGTCGAGAACCTCACGGTGGATGTCGGCAGCCAAAACCCCGGCGCTATCGGCATTGACTATCTGGCGAGCAATCAGGGCGCCTTGAGATCGGTCACCGTCACGGGAGCCGGCCGAATTGGAATCTCCATGACCCGCGGCTGGGTGGGGCCGGCGCTGCTGGATACCGTGAGCGTCAAGGGCTTTGATATCGGTGTCGATGTCGCGAGCCTGAACTACAGCGTGACAGTGGAGGGCCTGACCCTGGTCGGCCAGCGGCAAATCGGCCTGCGTAATGTCGATAACCTGGTCGCGATGCACGCACTGACGATCCGGACTCAAGGCAATCGCACTGAACTGCCCATGGCCAACATGACTGCATCCGGAATGATTGTAGTCGACGACGGAATGATCGAGGGCGCCGGCGGCACGGCGATAACAAACGAAGGCGTGGTGCACTTGCGCGCCTTGAAAGTGAACGGCTACAGCAGCGTCCTCGGCGAGACCGCCTCGGCGGGAGGCCTGATCGACGGCGTTTTCCAGGGGAACAAGCGCCTGTCCGAGGCTGCTCCTCCCTGGGCGCTGAAGGGAGCGCCTGAACCGCTCCCCACGGAGGATCCGACTGCAAAGTGGGTCGCGGCTGCCTCGGGCGTCGACGCCACCGCCTCGTTCAGAGCCGCGCTGGCTTCCGGGGCTCGAACGATCTACCTGCCGTTTGGAGTCTATGACATCCGGGGGAATCTGGACGTACCGCCCTCGGTGCAACGAATCGTCGGAATGAACTCCACCATCCGCTGGATGCCATCCGGCGCAGACCGAACGGTCGACGACCCAACAAAGGGCTTACTACGGAGCCACAACACCGCTGCTCCATTGCTGATCGAGAAGCTGTTCTTTTTGTGCCCAGCAGGACGTCACGTGGCCATCGAAGACTCGGGCTCCGCGCCCCTAGTGCTGCGCGACTTGGTCGCCATGGGCACCATCTTCCAACGCAACCTCGAAGCTGGACCGCTGTATCTCAGCAATATCAGCGGCGGCTTCCTGGTCCACGTGTCGGGTCGGTCGCCCGTCTGGGGGCGTCAGGTGGATACAGAGGGTGGGGGCGCTCGCGGCGGCACCGGCTCCGTTCGGATCACGAACGACGGTGCGCCGATGTGGCTGCTCGGCTTGAAGTCGGAGGGCGACAATACCGTGGTCGCGAGTTCCAACGGCGCCGTGACCGACATCGTCGGCATTCTATTTGCGTCCCTTAAGGGTGCGTCGCAGCCACTATTCGCAAGCGTCGACTCGAAGCTGGTTGCGGCCGGCGTCGAAGTCGCTTGGAAACCCGGCGCCTCCTACCACACCATCTTGCTCGAAACGTTCAACAACCGCGAATCCACTGTGACCGCCGACATGCTGCCGCCTCGGCCGCAAACGCAGGGCGTTCTCTTACCGCGCGTCATCACACAAAATTAGACGACGAAGAGTTTTTGAATATCAATCGCCAGGTCTTGGCGGCACGGGTCGGCCTACTAGACGGGAGTTATTTGGTCGGGTGAAAGGGATTTGTTGGTAGATCATGGAGTTGAAGTATTTCGGAGAGTAACCGGATCCTGGGGGTGTGCAGTGCGGCGAAGATTGCTGCTCAATGCCGAAACAGCAGCGATCTGCTCCTTCCGCGTCCAATCGTGCCGTTTGTAATTGCGCCGGAAGATCGACCTGAAGCCATTGTGCGGTGCTCACCCCCAGGATCCGGTTACTCTCTATCAAGCGCTTTTGCATGCGAACTTCTAACTCAGGACACTAGGGCGCTGTATGAAGTGAATGAAACGGTTCCTTGGCCGCCACGAGAGCACAAGCAGCAACGCGCTTCTTAGGCGGGTCAAGGCTCGGCGCGCGCTAAACGCGGCGGCGGGGCACGGTTGCAAGTAACTGCCGAATCGACCCTTTGATTTGAGCGTAGCTTCTCACTTGCTGATCGAATCCCTCCCCGATTGTTCGGCCGCTCTAGCCATTCCCGATCTTGCCGCGTTGATCTTCTCTGCATACTGCAGCGGCATCCGCGTCGACTTCCATCCGCCGGCCTGAGTTATCGCCGCTAAGTCAATGTCGAGCTCCGCGAGATCCTGCGCGGCGCCTACCCTGGTGGAATGCCCACTCACCTCGGCCACGAACCTGCCCGGCATACCGATCCACTGCGCCACGCGTTTAAAGATCGGTGCGATGCTGCCTGGATGTAAAACATCACCAATTTGATCTCGACCAATCAAGCGCCGAAATATCGGTCCATCATTGATCTTCGCATGGTCGAGCCAGATCTTTAGCCATTTCACGGTCTCGCGCGAGAGATAAGCCACCCTCCCCTGCCCCTCCGCATCGGTCTTGCCCCGACGGATCAGCGCCTGGCCGGTGCCGTTCGGCCAGAACTCAATGTCGCGTACCTCGAGCGCCACAAGCTCCCCGCGCCGAGCAAGCGTTTCATAAGCGACGCACAGTAGGGCTCGCTCGCGATCCGCCCGGAGCCCTTTGCCCGCGCTGCCGATAAATTCCTTGATTTCCTTCCAGCCCAAGGCTCGTGCCTGCGCCTGCCGAGCCGAGGTCTCGCGGCCCATCTTTTTTAGCGCCAACCGCACCGCTTCTCCGGAACAGGGATTCAGTAACCCAGCGCCGATGTGCGCTCGCCCGATCGTCGCGATATACCGCCTCACCGTCGCCGGCTTCTTGCCGCTATTCACCTCGTGCTCGATGAACGCGCGGATCGTTGTCGGGTCCGCCGGGAGAAACGACTCGACGCGCCCCTCGCAGAACACTTGGAATATCGCCCCGTCCGCTTTCTGCGCCCGCAGGGTGTTCGAGGAGTACGCCCCCTCCGCCATCCCCTGCCATTCCCGCAGGCGGTCTAACGGCCTTGTCGCCGGTTGCGCGGGCGTTGGCGCCGCAAAAGATTCAGGCCGACGGTTGGGCGATTTCATGACTCTACTCTAACACGCGTCGCACTATAGCTGCGATAACTGTCATTATCACGATATGTTATGTATCTCTTTATATGGCATACATATGTTGTGTCATTCGATACACTACGAAAATGAGCGAGACCCCTCCCCGCTACGGCGACCCCGCCCGGGGCATCACGCGGGCCGACGTCAGCCAGGCGGCAGACGCCCTCCTTCGCGCCGGGGAGCGGCCCACCGTGGAGAAAATCCGCGCAGCCGTCGGCCACGGGTCACCCAATACGGTGGGTCCTCTCCTCGACGCGTGGTGGAAGCGGCTCGCCGGCCGCCTCGACGCCGGTCCCGCAGCCTTTCATCGGCTACCAGAATCCGTCGCGCACGTGGCGGAAGCCTTATGGATGCAGGCGCTCGAGGAAGGTCGGCGGCGCGCCCTGATTGAACAGCGGATGACGGATCGCGCTCTCGCTCAGGATAAGGAGCGCTTGGAGCTCCGCTCGCACGTGCTGACCTTGCGCGAAGGTGAAATGGAGGCTCGTAGCCAAGATCGGGAGCGAACCATCTCGGAGCTCCAATCGCGCATCCAGATGTTGACCGGTCTGCTGCAAAAGGAACAAGCCGGCCGCGATGCGGTATCGCGGAGACTGTCGACGGTCGAAGCAAATCTGTCAACGGCACACAAGGTTATTCCGCCGACTCCCAAACGGACCTCGGACGCCAGACTCAGCAAGAGTGCGGTGAAGGTTGCCCGCCGGATCAAGCGCCAGGCGGCCAAGCGGAAGCCGTCAATGGCGAAAAGGCAACGGCCCCTATTCGGTCCATCTCCTAAGGGATAGTGCCGCAAGAGCGCCTCTGTAACGCCGAGGGAATTGGCAACTATGAAAATCGCGATTCGACAAGTGGCAGGTAATTGGCATCGAGATCTCGTACTCGATAAGCACAGCGTTTCGAGCACTTTCATAGGCCATACGGAAAGTGGCAGGTCAAAGTTTGATACCATTCGAACTGAAGTCGGAGAAGCCACGCAGCGCTAGCGTCTTATCGCAAAATCGCAAGGATATATTTTGCCGCGCTTACGTGGAGGTGACGCAATGCCAACTACTGTTTTTGTCGCAGGCTCTATGCAGATTAAGCATCTTGATCCCAAGGTGAAAGAGCGCATTGACAATATCGTTACTTCCAATTTCGAGATCGTGGTCGGGGACGCCGACGGCGTAGACAGTTCAGTGCAATCGCACTTGGTCAAGAAAGGCGCCACTAAAACCACTGTCTATTGTAGTGGCTCCAAGCCCCGCAATAACCTTGGGAGTTGGCCAATCCATCCAGTCTATACTGCGCACTCTGAAGGATCGCGTGCCTTCTTCACCGCCAAGGATGTAGTCATGGCGGATGTCGCTGATTATGGCCTGATGATTTGGGATGCAAAGAGTACCGGCACGCTTAGCAACGTCATCGAATTACTGAAGCGCAAGAAGAAAGCGGTGGTTTTTGTAAACAAGGAAAAGACATTTTTGAACGTCTCAAACGTTTTGCAGTTCGAAGCGCTGCTGACCCATATGTCTGAGCACGCTAAGCAGAAGGCGGACGAGAAAATTCGTCTCACTCAGCAAATTGAATCGCTTAGACACGAGCAAACCCTGATGTTCGCCTAAAACTCAATTACAAGTGAAGGGGTCCCTATGCACCAGAATCGTTTTGAATCACTTAGACCATTTCCCCTTTCGATCCCAATGCCCAACCACGACTTCCCTGCGGCGGCATTCGCCCCAGTGTTTCCCACCCATGCGCTCGTTAGACGCGGCAGCCCATAGGCGCGACGCCGCCACCCCAGCCGCCCTTCGTTCAGATATCAACCCGGTTCCGCTGAATAATCAGCGAATCCCCCAGCAGGCTGCCTCGCCGTTTCTGACGGGTGCCACCGCGCTTCAAACCAACATTCTCGCCTGGCAGACCCCCGTTGCGATCATCTTAGTCATGATCCTTGGTGGCATGGCCATGGCCAATCGGATCTCGTGGGGATGGTGCATCGGCGCGATCCTGGGGGATCGCCATTGCATTCGGCGCACCGCACATCGTCGTCTGGGGTAGCGCGATCTACCGACACTCGCGGTGCAGATCAGACAGATTCTGGATGCGCCAGCAAGGGGCGATCTGGCCCGAAACGTCGACGTTCGGTTGTGCAGGACCGCCCCTGGGGGGGCGGTTGGCTTGATGGGTGGCGAACTCAGGTGGCGCTGGTCTGCGCCGTCCAGGCCGCGAGGGAATCCATGTAGTCGCGCCAGTGCACGATCTTGCGGTTTTCGATGAAGGCGATCGACACGAACCGGTTGTCGTAGGCGACGCCGGACTTGAGGATCCGGCCGTGCACCTCGTATTCGAGCGTCACGACGCGACCGTCACCCGAAGGATGCACGGCCAAGCCGTCGCCGCGATCGAGACGGATGTTGGCGCCGTAGCCGGAATAGAGCGCAATGAGATTGTCGCGGCCGCGCGTTACCCGGGGCCAGCCCGGAAATTCATAGCGGAACTCAAATAAAACGCCGTCGGCGAGGGTGTCGAAATAGTGCTCGCCATCCACGAACTTTGAGAGGCCCTCCATGACAACGTCGAAGAAAGGGTCGAGTGCGAAAAAAGCTGTGTAGTCACTTTTGGGCATCTCTTTCTCCTGAGGTCATCGACCCGCATGTGGAGCACACACCGACCCCCAAACTTCCGTAGGCGCGCGAGTGCGTCCTTCTCCTGATCATACTTCCCTGTGATCTACCAATCTACCCAGAAACGCCGGCAGCATTTCTGGTGATTGACGGCCGAGTACTTAATTGATGCTTGCTCGGTTAAACTGAGTATAAGATGCCAGTGAAAACGCATATGAATCAGACGGATACGCTGCCGTCTGACCCAGCGATCAAACTCATTGCAGATCAGAAGGTCAAGTCAAACTGAGTTCCCAGTCCCGCGCTGAGTCCGATTGCACAAATCCCCCGTCAATCATTTTCTATGATCGACGTGGCAACGTTGTAACACCCGACACACGATCATTGATCAAGCCGCGCCGCGGCGTGTTTGCACTGGCGGTCGCTATCAGTGACAAAGCGATCATGCTTTCAGCCGAGGCCTGCGCGCCCGACGTGCCAGAACTTCCCGGCGGCGGCGTCGAAGATGGCGAAACGCTCGATGAGGCGACCCAGCGTGAGTGGGCCGAGGAAGTCGGCATTGCGTTTGACGTCGAGGGCCCTTTTCAGAAATTCCAACATGTGCGCGGCTTCTACGCCGATGATCGCAACGAGTTTTGGATCTATGACCAGACTTTCCGGCTCTATCATTTTCTTGGTCCGGTAAAAATCGGGCAGAAATGGCTGAATCCAGAGGGTGGAACGGCCGGTTGGGAGGCGATTGCATCACTGCCGCAACTGTTGATCAACCGCGCACATTGGTGCGCCATCCCCACGCTGCTGTCCAGCCTCACGCTGCCCTGAAAGGGAAACTAGAACTCCCCGTATCCCCGCGCCATCGCTGCAGCAAAAATGGGCAGCAGCAGAAAGAGCGTCAGCTCGATGTGAAGATAACGGCGCACTCCTTGGAGGGCCGCGTCATCCGGTGCGGTTCCCAGTTTCCGCCAGCGAATGAACGCGCGGGTGGGCGGCACGGCCGAGAGCTATCGATGAAGCAGCATCGCAATCTTGGCAGCAACGAGGTTCGCCAGAAACTTGAGCGAGTAACCCGAATACACGGGCGCGTCGCTGGGAACATGGCCGGTGTCGGGTTTGAACTTCGCGCAAACACGCATCTGCACAGGCGGGATGTCTCCTTTCAAGCGCGCGCTGTAA
>Ga0209488_10000966_pt1 | contig 24413 bp, 35 predicted proteins | sample Rivendell_Oct201_8_FD_188349 | JGI IMG/M metagenome (GOLD analysis project Ga0209488, IMG submission 188349) | Vadose zone soil microbial communities from the Eel River Critical Zone Observatory, Northern California, USA -... | ecosystem: Environmental > Terrestrial > Soil > Vadose zone >...
CGAAAATCACGCGAGGCATAGATATAGCGCCACCGGGGAAATATGGGTTATAGTTCATCCCGTCACGCAATTCGACCCCAGCAGGAGGTTCAACATAGCCGGTGAGGAGAGAGAATAAATAGTCCTGCAACCTACTGCTTAGCGAAACCACATCGACGGAGAACAAGGTGCGCTTACAGCGCCACCATGGCGAGCCTTGATGATCAGACTGAGGTCGGGAGGAAGGGCTCCCTGATTAGAGGCACGGGCAGCCTCTTCATTGGCATAGGGAGGAGGCATATAATCTGAGAGCTTGCCGGGGCGCTGGAACATCTCGCCCTGATCATTGGGGCCGTCGGTGTACTCGACCTCCTCAGCCAATGTCTTAACCTCGTCTACAGTGTGTGAGACACCGACTAGATTGCGCCAGGCGATGCGGTCGAGGGAGTGGCATGCAGCGCAGACCTCCTTATAGACAAGGTAACCTCTCCGGATACTGTGACGCGGTGTCCCGTGAGGGTCCGGAAGATTTCGGGAGTTAGGTAAACGCGTTACCTGGCATGGTCGAACGAGTCCAACCAGCCCTTGTGGGACCATGGGTACGCGGCTGGGTGAAGACCAACCTCTCCGGGGGAGGACGCGTGCACCTCACCAATAAATGGGAGTGTTCCGTACAAGTGGGTGTACCAGGCTATCGAACCGGTGGCAAGAAGCGTCGCAGAAACGAGAGTTGTTCGGGAGTAGACCAACGACTAAAGCACCGTCAATCAGACATAAGCCAATGTCCACTCGTGGGCGTTACGGACCTGGAATGCGTTGGGAGACGCGGCGCTGGAAGACGCGAACCTAGCGTGCTGGCCACGAAGAACGTGAACATCACAACTCCGAAATATGGCAACGCCCAAAAAAATAATCCTACCGAGCTCAGACGCTTTGCAACACGAAGAGAAGCAGCACGGGAGGCTGAAAACGCGCCGATCTTGTTGAGAGCGGCCGCAGGCAGCCTCTGGAGCATTTTAGCTATGCGACGGTATTTTTGAGAGAGAAAGGAAAGGTGAATCGAGCCGTCACGCCATGTCACATCGTGCCCTGATCTCGTTCCACCAATTAAAACACGCCTATTGCACCTTTAGAACAACACACCACGCAATTTCACTCAGATGTCACAGCGACAGCAAGAAGCTTTTTCAGTGCCATACATTTCAGTGAACAATAGCCTAACAACCCGTGGAACAGATGTGGAACGGTTAGAATTCCATTCCACTGGCCACACAACATGTCCAGACGGTAAGATAGTGTAAGAGCGATGTTTACAGGGACGTTAATATCAAGAACTGCTCAAAAACGTAACATGCTCGTTCAGAAAATGCACGCGCAGATTTCTTCCGACCGAGAAGGCAATGTCATAACGCAAGTTAAATTCGAGACGTAACAGCCACGCACCTTCAGCACAACAACACAAGCAGACACCGGCCAAGCACGCCGTGAGGAAGTCATTATTCTTCTGGGGTGGGGGCTGCTGACTAGAAAACGAAGCACAGTGCTAGTTGGTACTCTAGCAGCTGGGAGGGATATCAAACGTACACGTATACGGCTTGAGGTTGCGGGTGTGGTTGATAGCCAGGCTGTCCAGGCTGCCCAGGATAGCCCTGGTAGGCCTGCTGAGGCTGCTGAGGCCCAGGGTAATAACCACCCTGACCAGGCTGTGGCCCTGAGCGCGACGCGAACTCGTTTCAGCAACATAGCTGTAAAAACCATCAAAAAAGTACCTGGAGGGGGATAATACTGTTGCGGCTGCTGCGATTGGCCGAAGTAATCTTTGTTGGACATGACGATAGCAGGAAGGACGAGAGAGGGGGGATGGCCCGAAACCCAAACAGCGGACTTATAAAACGAATTCCCACCTTACTACCATCGCTCCGCAGACAACGAAAGCCCGCCGATGCCCATGTCGCATGGATGAGGCTGTGCTACTCGTCGACTCAATGCGCAGCTCATACTAGTAGCAAAACACTCCGACTTTCTCCAGCTCTCTAATGCGCTCTTTTATATACAACTTTCTCGTTATCAGTGCCTCCCATCACCCCAGCTTTATCATCTTGACATTCAGGCAGGTGCCGAGGCCGGCGCTCCTGCATTACCGCCACGTAAGCATGCGAGCGTCAAACGGACCAGCCTGCTGCGCATCTCGATAGAGCGAAATCCGCTCATGTGCCCTCCCATTGGCGCTCCGCAGCCAGCAGAACGCCTCTATTGATCTAATCTGACATGATAGATACAGTGTCTGTTGAAGGGTTTACACCTGTGCTATAGTCAACAATCTATTTGTGTTGGGATTGCTGACTCTTGTCATCCTTCGGTCAAAGCCGAGCGCGCTGAGACTTTACCCTAAACAGAAGATGTCCGTTCCATTATCAACGCAGACCGGATCGAAAAATCATCCACTACTGTATGGCGTTGACAGCGACATGTGGCCTGTGGCACTCCGGTGGCAAATTCTCGAAAGCGTTGACATCCGCCTCCCAGTTCAGTATCTAAGTGACTTAGCCTGAGATACAGCTTGCCTCTTCAGTGTCCTCGGTGATCGCCTGAGGGCGTTATCGGGGACCTGGACAACCATGACATTGCTTCGAAAGAATGTCAGGATGTGCTTTGGGAGCCTCCGTCCCTGACTTTCCGTAATGAGCTCTTTTAAAGGTACTTTGCTTATCAGTCTTAGGCTCCTAAACCGCATATTAGCTTTCTAAAGCCGCCCTCTTCACGTCACGGTGTCCACAGGTATGACGTTCCCTGCCAGGGAGCGTGTCTGGCGCTAAGTAGTAGTCTGAGGACCTATCATGCGGGGTGACCCTCCCGACCATCTTGTCATGTCGTGATTAATTGCTGTCTGCCAGCGCTGCGAGCACCTTTAAAGCCACCGAGTGGCACAATCATCACTCCAAGGTGAGACACGATTGACACCTTGACTTGACACCACTGTCACTACATGACAGTACGTATACACCAACTATAGCTCCCGGCTCTCATGTATGAAATTCCTCATCTCCTATGGCGCGATAGAGTCAGGTTAGATCTCTCTGTTATACAAAACACCGACCCCATATTGGGCCGTATAATACATATGCGCCGTGCGCTCTATTGTCCTCCGACGCCATTTAAGGCTGCCCCCTTGCTCCCAGGTAAAGGTGACAGGAACTGGAAAACATACAAATCAAATGCACATGTCAAGTGCCCAACGCCGGAGTATCGGGATGATCCCGTCGATCTGCAGCGCATGCAACCTTTTTTACGCAAACTGTACCACGTACGTCAGATCAAGGCAACGGTGACAGGCATGGCCGTGGCCTTTCAACGCGCCGCTCTCGCGGCGTGCAAGTGAACCACTCCCGCCCCTTCCCTCTTTACAGTTGCCATGTCAATGTCACCGTGGATACGCGACGAAACGACTCGGACGGCTTATCCTCCTGACATTGTCCGAGTCCGCCCGGGGTGTCTTGTATTGATCGAATCGAGGATGCATGATAGACAACACGTTGTGTCCATCATTGTGAAATGCGGAACACCGTCCCGTGCACCCATGCGGTACCGTTGGCCTTGGCCTGCCTTAGGGGCTTCTGAGCTTCGTAAGATGTTTTTTTTAGCAGACAGATCCGAGTTCGCTATCCAAATTGCATTTGCAAAAAAACAAACGAAGACGTCTTTAGCCTCGTCGTGGCCGACGCCGCTGTCAAAAAGGCAGTGATCCGTGACGAAGGCTCGGAGTCGGCGACTCATTTTTTTTTTCTGACGGATCGACATTCCATGTCCAGTCGGGGTTTACCAACGTTTCAGCCTCACGCTAGAAGGTCAAGGGGGCCCATCATCATGCCTGGATCGTGTTATAAATATATCCCAAAAACTTGGATTTTTTCCGCTCCGCTACTAGGGCCGAAATCGGTGCCAGTGAACATGATGCAGACTTCAACCGCGATGGCACATGCAGCAGCACGGCGTTCAGTTGTTCTCCGCTGTGAAACAGGTAACGGTGAATTAAATTCTAATAACGTTACTGATGATTCACGCCCGCCGGTATGTACACGCGCTCGGCAAGCGTTCATTTTTTTCCAATGTTTGGTTTGGTGGGCCGAACCTTCTAAATTAAGCATGTGGCTCCTAGCCCAGTTACTTTGCATCTCCCCTACGTTATGATATGAAAATAGTGCTGGCGAAAACTCCCCGTCTATCATAGTTTATGAGCATCAGCGTAGCAAAATGAAAACGTTCGAAAGCAAAAGGCAAGAAGAGGCTATGATACATTCCGCCGATGGAAGGCGAAGGGGGGAGGGGGGGGTAGAAGGAGAGTTTATTTCTGCGTGTTTCAAGCGTTTACTGCCCTTTTGGACGCGTGGTGGGTGTACGATCATTGTTGAAATGTTGGCAGTTCGATCACGGTCTACCGAGAGCCAAGACATCAGAGATGAGCCGCGCCGGTCGGGGAATTGAAATTAGAAAAATGAAACTTAGAAAGAGCTATCGCTGCGAAGGCGCGACGACCGAGAGGCAAACGCATACATTCGGGCACCTTGCTGCAAAAAATACTCCGTCAACGGTGTTTGTGCTGTGGGACTCCTGCCATCAGCAGGGCAGGCGGGGGTGCAGGGCGTCGGCACGGCTTACGCGGGGCGACATACGTGTGGCGCGGCCGCACGTCGAAGGGCCGCGTGCGTGTGTGCGCCAAGGCGGAGCCGCTCTCACCTACACGCACCATTCCTGATGCGTCAACTCTTCGATTGCGTGGTCAAATTAGATTATCGGCACGCTGGCCAAGTGTCGTAGAGAGGCGTACCCGGACAAACGCATGAGCGTCAACTGGAGAACATACCGCCCTTGCAGTCGCACGCTGACATCCGGGAAGAGAAAATACACCCCTGAACGACCCTCGAGATTGCGCAGATAGTGTGGAGAGGAGACCAGATTGCCATAAAGAAGACGATCGGGTGGAAACTGTCTGTTCGATGGGGAGATCGGGTCCAAGACCGTCATCCCGTCTGCCGAGAGTAACGAGAGATGGCAAACTAAATACGGATGTTCTGGGGCACTGCATAAAACCGCGATGAGCAATAAGCTAAATGACATGGCAGGTCGTAACTTACGAGTCGATGACGTTACCCCTGCTATCGCTAATAATGAGTTGAGCCACGAGAGGTGGCGCCAGTGGCAGACGAGACAGCGCTGCGGAGCCGAACTCTGCGGACACTTCGGGTTGCTGTATAACCTCTAAATGGTATCTCCTACGGAGGTGTGTAAGAAGCACAAGACAATAAGAATGGGCGGATGAATGGTCACTTTGCGTCGCGCCGAGGAGAAATCAGCCCGGGATTCTCAAGCATGTAGCCAGTCGATGATGGGAGCAAGGACGCGCATTGCGGCTCCGGAAGGCGGGTTGGTGGACGAAGGGCGCCGCCACCCCAGCTGCCTGAACCCGCGGGTGGGCGCGTATAATAGGGAGGTCCACTTGATCGCGAAGACGACGGCCGGTCACTGGTCGTTCGCGCAGGCGCAGGTACGTGAAGTCGTATCCGGCGAAGCGCCGTAAGAACGTGGGTATTCCGCGGAAGGGCGGCGGGTGTCTCCCCCGCGTCGCGCGCGATGCAACCTTGCGGATCACATCTCAAACGAGCCCTAGAAACGAGCAGCATGACCGAGCAAAGGTTGACACTGAGCGCCATCTGGAACACGACAGCGTACATTTCGTGGGGTTGCAAGAGCGTCAGCGCCTATACACGCACATCGTCAGCAAAACTGAGGATCCCGTCCTGTCGCACTGCGAGGGGGTAGGGAGCGACTCAACGAGCAGGGAGTGCACGTCAGAGCATCCGTCACGGTCACCGAGTAGGCACAGTTTACTCTGTTCAGACGGTTTCTGCCAATTGTTGGCACATCGCTTCGCGTCGAGAGAGAGATGTGCACGAGCCGGATCTGGGATCGGCGGCGGCGCTGGGAGGGGCGCAGTTGCACGAAGGAGGAGAGCCATAAGAAGCTCGACCGCTGGGATGGAGACGATGTGCTAGGTGCCAGCGGACAAAAGAGTAGGGATGACCAGGTAGGATCTGGGCAATTTATTGGAGAACAAGAAACGGATGAGTTCATATACACAAATCGTCCCGAAGGAAGGGACGACGAACCCCAGGCCACCAGAATCCAGAGAGTGGGTGACCAACTCCTGGCGCAGCCATCCTGGTGGTTCTTGTGGAGAAAGCCGTTCAGTTCCCTTCCCAGTCCCGGCAAGTGACCTTCTTATTGACGCTGACGCACAGGTTCTTGTTTTCCCGATGTAACCGGTCAGACGGGATCTATCCTCTTCACTCCCTTTCATTAGCTAATGCCGGGTTTAACCAACGCCTCCCGGCAAAAGCCAAGGGCCAAGTGAGTGAAGATTCAAATTACCAAAAATGAGATGTGATATGTAGTCTAACTATTACGCTGCATTATAATCTACCTCACACCCGTGTCTTCACCCAACTCCATACCCCCGCGGATGCTGAGACAATAGTAGCCGCTGCCAAGGCTGGCTTCACACCGGCTAGGAAGGAAGCCGTCCCTTGAGGGGTTCAATGCGAAGGCGATACATGGGAAAGCACGCACCCGTAGATTTGAAGAGAGCGCCGGTAAGAGCACCTGCTACCATACTTCCAAACGCGTCATGCTTGCCCCGAACCGCGTCAATGGTGGAATTAATTCCATTGTATCCCAAAGCTGTAGAGCGCTGGCGCTGAGTGGAGAACAAAAAGATTGTTATGGGGGTGGATCATACCTAAGACCCCGGCTGAATTACCCAAGAATGTCCCCCTTCGCGTGACGGAGTTAAGGATGCTGTTGATTCGTAGCCGCGTATTCGACACTGCCAGCGGTCTGCTCGCACCCTCTCGGAAGCCCCAGGCACCGCCGAGGGCCAAACCTATAAGAGGTCAGAACATGTGGTCAGCACAAAGACAATAAGATGGCTGATAAGGTGAAATTTGGACATGTCCCATTGGATGCGGAAAAGAATAGTGAAAGACAGTATTGATCGCGAGAAGCATGGATGACATACCACCAAGATACATAGTACCTGTGCCGTAGCAGAGGTCGTCACTCCAGCCCCTTGAGGGTATGGCAGTACCTGATCCCGGAAGATCGCTTGTCTTGTCATCGTCTAACACTAGGTAATCAAGCTGGTCCCCCAAGCTGGCCATCGGATGAAGCTTCGCGGGGTCATAGGGAGCTGAGAGTAAGTCCGAGGCTGTAAGCGTTTCGGGGATGGGGTCTGAGGTTTGAGAGGAGAAGTGGACATTTTTCAGGAGGTCGGAAGGATCTTGTGGGTCTGAGGGGTATGAGAGGGAGGACATTTTGAAAGGAGGTAATTTAAGGGAGAGTAAATAGGTGAAACCAGGCTAAGGCTCGTCGTCGTTGTCGTCGCTGTCGTCGTCGTCTGCGACAGCAATGGAGGGGCGGAGAGTAAAACTGGATGGCGTGACGATCCGTCGCCCGTTACCTGGTCACGGGCTCGGTTGGCGGAAGGCGGAACCACGACTGGCGACTGATTTTCTGGAGGTACGCGCTCGTTGGAAAGACAATAAGCTTCACCACATGTCTCTTATTCTTCAAAAATATGTGTTCCCGCGACGCCTCGCACTGCACTTGTCGGGTGGTCTCTTCTCACTCAATGCTTTCCCCTCAGGGTACCATTCGCAAGCTGCCCGCGCACAACTTTCGGCCCGTCATCACTTTGGCCGAGCACCATCCGGGTCTGTCCACACGAAACGTAGGCATCGTTTTATTGGTGCCTGCTCATGCGGCAGTCCAGCTCAATTTCACATCAACTTTGTCCTAATTGTTTTACCTCATATAGGTTGGGCAACCTCTACAACACCTCACTCGACAGCGTCGGATCCTTCCGAAGAAGAAGCTCTCCTTTGCTTGGAACAAGGTACCCAGAAACTCGAGGAAGGCGACGTAGAAGGGGCAAAAAAATTGTATCAACGCAGTGTGGACATCAAACGTAACGCCAGCTCACTCTTTAATCTGGGTGTTACCCACTACCATCTTAGTTCGTGCTCCTCCTAAATTAATTGTTGCCTTTGAAGCTCAACCCACTCGAAGAGGAGTTCGACAAAGCTATCCATTCTTGGACATCTGCCATTGAGCTCCAACCAGCCAGCGCAGATGCGCATACCAGTTCGCCTGTTTCTCCCGATTCGATCGTGTCTGCTCAACGCCACCCTTTTTTGTACAGACCTAGCGAGTGCATACTTGAATCATCCTCAATCACGGCCCGATCTCGCTCTTCAACATCTTCAGTAATTAGTTTATTTCTTCTCTGTTACTTCCATCATTACCGTACGTTTTAGGATTGCGGCCAAACTTGCGCCCGAGGATCCTGAGATCGCGTTCAATCTTGCGTCAGTCCTAGAGGCCTGTTAGTACTTAGTGCTTACCTTTTTTTGGAGCGACCTATTCTTACGCGCCAAACAGTTGGACGTCTCCCAGAGTCCTTGGAGTATTACAAGCGCAGCAAGCGGTACGGTGTCGACCGAGCCGCTGTTTATATTAAAGAAGTGAGTCTACCGCTACTGTTCTTGTGGCTTCCATATTGGTCGATGACACATGCATACCCCTATAATTAACCCTTCCAGGTTTCTACTAGGATAGAAAAGCAGTCTGAAAGGACAAATGGAACTAACAGGGGACCCTCGACTTCCTGAGAATCTCATACAGCGGTTCGCCAAGGTCTGTTACAGGGAGAATGCTCAGGAACTTCCTTAATCAATGTCGGGGACATCCTTATTGTTCTACAGTACTCCCCGGGAGGGTGCGGGCTGTGTAAGTGTTTGGCACGTTATGATGCCGACACTTCGTAAATGTATTGGCACTCTAATAGCAAGGCGCTCAACGTACCTCAGGAAGGACACGTGAATTACGACGGAAGTGAAGTTATTGCCCCAATCAAGGGATGAGTGGATACTATGTGGTGTCTTTCCCCACCGACAGGTGATACAGACACGCCGCCCATCTTGAATATGTTCGAGATTGAGAGTTCTACGTCCTTCATCTTCCGCCTGGATCAAAAGAACTTACGGAACCTGAGCAAGCTTATACCCTTTTCGATACTGGCGTCCCTGGCAGGGCCATCCATATCCTTTCATGACCGCCACTGTTACGGCTTCAGCGTGAACATCTGCTGTTGTCGCCCATCTCGTCCCAAGGAGACTTAATTGTGTTTTGTTTTGTGTGCCATGGCCGTTGACACGCACGGATGGAGAAGCTCGCAGGCGCAGAACTGCGGAGAGGACGTCTTGCCTCCTATATCCTGTGGAGGGCTGCTTCTCAAGGGTCGGCGATTAGTTTGTTGTAACCCTCACCAGGCTGTGGGTCTAGGGTGGATGCAATGCGTGGGGGGACATGTATACCATGATGGGCATTCGTTATTGTTAGGTGGTGTTGCCCTGGAACCAGCCGAGATAGTTCCGTCGCCGCGCCGCACAAACCTAGGATGCATGTGTAGGTGGAGTATGGGATAATATGCTATGGTAAGCTTTTGCAGTCGACGGCAACAGCATCCGCGGCTTTTTGCACTCAAGTCGTCCAGAGTGTCCGAGACAATAACTGTCCTGGACAGCTATACCTAGAAAATTCATGCGCGGTGCCTATCCTGTGCGATCTCTGCCCTACACGTTTCATGAGCATGGAGCGGACCAGTGTCTTCCATAACACACAGGTTTGTCCGATCTGTGTGTAGCGTGCAGACGGACTTCGTCGGATCGGAGCCTTGCTCGGCCCACTTACATCCCCGACCCTGCAATCCATTACGAAGCATAGCATGCACGCCGCCGTGGCTATTGCACGTCCGGATTTGTTGGGCGTATCACTGTGAGAGCTCCTGCCAAAGTGGACTGATGAGCAATATGTCATGGGTGGGCGTCTAAACCCCTTGATTTTGCCGCGCGTAAAAAGGGTGTAGTTATCGTAGTATTTTTTTCTGCCAGAACATGCCAACCCGGAAAAATAGCGGAACGGGCTTGCGTGAAGCCTATGCATGATGAATCACGCCTTCGGCACCAAACGTCGATAGGATCGAGGTTACCGTACATTGTCTTTGTACAAGCCCGACTCGGCTAAGCCGCTCAGGTCATTCAAAAGCGTTAACGACAACGCGACCACGTGGTCTCTGCCGATATAGTATGTTCAAACACTTCCGATTCTGCCGTCGGAGTCGAGCGGTTTCGCACTCGAGCACCCCCTTCTGTGACACAAAAAGACAGCCTTATCATCGCCTTGCTGCGAAAAATTTGGAGCCTGGTGGGAAACGGGGTGTTGGCACCCCCATTGATCGAACCAGAAATGTAATTACGGAAAGGAAATAAATGATCAACAATTTCTCCTCGCAAAAAGGGATCTAATTGCAACCCAACGGATCGATGCATCACACCCCCCCCCACATGATGTGCCGTTCCGCTCGCAAACAACAACACGACCGTGACTCGGCTCGACTCCCCACTCTCTCGTTTCCAGGGAGAAAAAAAAATCGAAACGGGAAACTGCGTTTCACCGAGTACGTGATATAGATATCCCGGCCCCTCTCTCTGGCGAGAGGACAATGAGCGCACGCAATCCGAGAGAAGCCCCTCCTTCAAAAGCGGTAGACACAAAGGGTTTAGGTCGCGCCGAGTTTTCTGAGGATCCGTTCTGATTTCACCCCACCTGCTTGTCAGGATGGGTAAATTTGACGTGCTGGAGCCTTGCGGCGCTCTGAAAACAAAAAGCAGCTGCACGTGTCACGCACTCTGGCGAGCAGCAGAGCTTCGTTTTAGGAGTATTATGACCAATCCTTTGTATCCGTCTGGTCGGATCAAGGGCAGGCGCCATCGTCATTAGAGGCTCCAGTGAGTAGGAAGATGCCGACACAGGTGATCATGTCCATTTGAGCCCCCTCACACGAAAACAAAAAGGACGTCCGAGAACTGCATATTGAGGCCAAGAAGCGAACACTTCCAGCTCATGTGGTATCCCCGCGGGTATATCCCCCTTGCCTGTTCACAGGGCTGCAGATTCCGTCCGACGCTCTGATGGTGGATACACAGCGGTAAAGAATTCATACACATGATCTACGGGCTTTTGGCACAAATAGCATCAGCGTCCCATAGAACGACCCTCACACATCTGGACTCACACGAGGGGGAGGAAAACAAAAAAAAGGCAAGGAGGGGACAAAACATCATGCACGCGGTGAGTCGCCGTGTTCACCCGTTCCCCCCATCGTGCTGCTGCTCATCGCCATTACGATCGGGATTAAGTTCTGCCGCCACGGTCATCAACCTGAGGTTCGATTAGTTCAGCATAGGGATAAACGGAGAGGTGGGGGGGGGATTGCTCACTGTGCACTGTGGAGACCAGCAAGAGTCCGCATGGCGTCCAAGTCGAGGTGCAGCTGCTCGAAGAGGTCTGCAGTCTGGCCCACGGCGCGAGAAAGGCGTGCCAGACTTTTGGACAAGTGAGCGTAGTTCCTGTCTTTGGCTTCCGACGCGCTTTTCGCGTGTGGGTGGCCGTTCATATTTTTGGCGAAGGCACACCACGCGAGTTTGCCGCGCACGGGTTGTGGCTGGCCGTGCACGTGACGATGACCGGATCCAACTGTCAACTAAACTCCTGCAACAAATCATCCCCATACTTCCTAATAGCTATTTTAGCTTCAGACTGATGGAGAAATTGGGCGAGGTCTTGACGGGGCCTGGGAATGGGTTGTTATGATGCATTATGACTTAAATGAGCCAAACCCGTCAGGCTGCAAGTGACGCCGCAAAGTTTTTTCTTTGTGAACCTACGTACTAATACGTACGGGCAACAAGCTGCCCCCTTTTTACACTGCATCAATCATTACAGGATAAAGGCCAAGATCACGAAACCATGATAAACTGACAAAGGGCTTATGGATGGAATACAATAATTTGATCATCATCATAAGGGGAAGTGTGGGGAGTTGATATGACACATCAAGAGGCTCAAGGACACGGATTAAAACGATTCGAGATAGGTGATTCACCGGTCCAGTGTAACGGTGGAGAACAAAAAGGGAAGCGGGGAGGAGGTAGCGGCAAAAAAACGAGTATGAAACGTGAGAGTTGAAACAATGGATCCGGGTGTCAGACGGAAACTGGGGGGGGACGAGGGGAGCTGTGATAACTGCACTGGCGCGAAAAAAGAGGTGAAAAATCAGTACCTGACTGATCGTGAACACGCATGGCGCATCTAGAGATTCAGAGGTGGGACCGAGGCACTGAAAATCCCACCGCGTTGAATGCTACCTGACGCCCGCCCTTTCGAATTTGGATGGTGGCTATGGGCGTGATAATGTTGTTGATGGCGCCTGCCTATTGATGTACCCATAAGGGCCTTGCGTTTGAGCATTTTATCTCTGCGTGACTCCTTGTCTTTGCGCGGCTTGGAATGTAGAGGGCCGTGGCTACTTTGGCTTGTTGAATGTCCGGTTGGTGTGTGATCGCCATCGCGGTCGCGCACGGGTAATATAACGGGAGAGATGTCCATATCCGCTTGGCCTCGAGGGCCTTTCCTCTTTCCCTTGCCCTTCTTCGACGGAGAACCGGTGGGTCGGTTGTGACTCCTATCCAATGGCCACACGCCATTGAATGGGCTGTTGCGGATGATACTGCCGTACGCCAGTTCGCCTGGGCCATCGCTGGAAGGACGGGTTTCCCGAGTATGCCGGAAAGTACTCATAGGAATTCGATCCCAGCGGCTAAGACATTGAAGATGACGCTCCCCGTCATCAGTCGCACTGACTTCAGGATCGTCGATAGTGCTATCCGGCTGTCCATGGGTGGCAGGTGCGTCCATTGGATCAGAGTCGAGGATAGAAGGGTCGAGAACGTCATCTAAACGGAAGGGCTCCGCAAGAGGTAGAGATAGGTCAGGAGAAGTGAGAAGAGTGGGTTCGTCGGAGAGGCTTGGCAGTCCGAAGGGTGTGGGCGACGTGACAAAGGACGCATGGGATAGAGAAAGGGACCTATCGCGGCTCTGTGCAAGAGGTAAGCGAAAAGTATAAACAGCAACTCTGGATTTGAAACGCACTCTGATACTCCGAGCTGAAACAGATTCGGAGAGGCGGCGCCGACGATTCCTTTGGAATGGACTAGGAACAGCATGACGAGATCCATCGATAACTGCGCGGCGAAGCGAACCTGTTTTTGAAGCCTCAAACATACCCATGAACGGGAATCGTGGCGTTCCACGGTCAGAGGAGGCACTGAGGACGATACTGCTTATCTCGCTCATAGGAGGTTCCGGAGCGTCCTCGTCCTCATCGCCGAATTCGTGGCCAGCAAGAATGTCCGAAGGCCGTGGAGACTGGTTAGAAGTAACATCCCTGACACGGGGTCCGGGGCTCATTGTGGACAGGGGGTTGATAGAGAAGAGGGGAGAAACTGGTGGGCGGAAAAGACGCATCGCGCGCGCGGTTGGTAAACCGCGGTCATCAACAAGCTCCTCCTCTGTCGTGTCCCCGTCATTACTCTCCATTTCCTCTAGGCCATCGGTTTCCTCTTCGCTGTCACCCATGTCACCTTCACTTCCAGACATTCGAATGTCTGAACCAGAGTTGGATTCGGACATTGGGTGAGCCTCGATTAACAGCTGGGCGGCGTTGGCTTCGAAATCCCAGTCAAGGAGACCTTGGCCATCTTGGAGTCCGTTGGTAAAGATTACAGAGCCGTCCCAGCCCTCGGTGATTTCAAAGATACCATGGGACAAGGCAGACGACCCAATATCAAGGTCCTCATCACCGACAACAGCGGCCTCGTGTTCGGGACCGATAGTTATTTCCGGGCCGGAGTCCGAGTCGCTTAGGCCAGCGAAAAACAGTTCAGCGTCGAAGCTTGACTCCTCGTTTTCAGACCAGCCAGTCGCGATGCCAACGTACGACCGCCGCGCAGGTGCAGCATCACCTTCGTCGTCCTCATCGTCACCATCGTCCTCTTCGCCACCGTCTTCTGCTTCGTCATCGGTCTCATCAGTGTCAACATCCATGTCGTCTTCACTTGGGCCGACACTCTTTTTCCGAGACCGAATCTCCCAATCGTTTCGACGTTCCTTTCTCTTCGTCATACCATCGCCAAGTAGCTCTCGCTGGGTTCGCGCTTTGTCATGGGCGTGGGCGCGTTGTTCCTCAGTAGTTCGAATAAAATTTTCTTCTTCTTCCGCAATCGATGAATCAGAAAAATCTGCGAGCTCGGATTCTTCGGAGCTGGAGCTGGAGCCCGCAGAACTCTCCTTTTCCGAGGAAAATTCGTCAGCAGAGACAAATGTGGGGAAACTCTGGTTTTGGATCAATTGACTACAAGCTTTCACGGAACCGGTAGCGCCAGTGTGATGACTCCTGCGCGAGGAGGCGGATCTGGCTACGCTCCGTGTATAGCTATCGGTGCCGCCAGCTATCATGTGACGCTTTGACACTTGAGTCGTGTCTTTGGCCAAGGATGGGGGCTTGGGGACCCTTTTGTCCTTCGCTTTTGAGGAAGCACCATGTTGAGTGGTTGCGCGACCTCCAGCCTTTGAGGGACGCGCGAGGCGCTTTGTTCGACTGCATTCGTCTGTGCTTTTGCGTTGCTTTTGGGAGGAAGATGTGAGGTCTTCTGAAGGAGGAAGACGACTCCGTGAGAGAAGGGCAGGAGGAATAGTGAGTTTTATTTTCAACGGTGTTGCGGTGGTAGCGTGTATATGGACAGATGGCGAAGGAGGGGTCTGAGGTGAGATTTGAATGTGGGTCCGACGACTGCTGGATGCGAGGGGAGCAGGCGGAGGGGCGGGTTTGTTGTTGCACGTGCAGGCACCTTCGCATATGGGACAAATGTCGTCGTCGTCTTCGTCTAGTTGATGCAAAGATGGGACTATGCCTAAGGTATGGGCGCGAGGAGGCGACATTGCGAAAGTCTGTTTGTTTTGACGAACTGAGGAGTAGAGTGAGAAGATGTATGGCGGGTAGAGGGAGATGAGAGTAAGAAAAGTTAAGTGAGCGGTTATCGATCGAAGACAAAAACGGGGGATAGAAGGGGGGGATGTACAAGTGGAAAACAGTGAGGTAATGTCGTAAAAAAAACAAATTAGCGTTGCCTCGAGGAGGTCACGGATGTCAAAGGAGTGGATGAAGGAAAACCCCCGAGATTTCGGAAGATCTGAAGGGTGAAGAGATGTACGCACTGTATGATGTACTTTTGGCCATGTTCTGCAACGAATGGACATGGGTAAGTGTGAAAAAGGTCCAGATTGAAGGAGTGGAAAAGAACAGGAAATAAGATCAAGGCCCTGTGGGCGTTGGAAGAATGATGAAAGAAGAGAAATGTGGTGTTGCCAAAATAATCCATTTTATTGGCACGCGGCCTTTAAATTAACCATAACCTATGTCTTTAGCTCACGAGTTGGATGACCCTACTCCACTAGGTATGTTTCTTAATAGTACCATCTACGTGCTCACCATCTTTCGGTCAGACTTTGATCCCGAAGATGAACAATACAGCTCACACGAACTCGGGGAGACAGTAGAAGCGCGAGGGCACTACCTCGACGTTGGGTGGGTACATCCTTATGTCTCAAGTCCAGCAAGGGTTAAGGAAATTTTCTAGGTCTTCAGTCCTCCGCCACAACCTTGACAGCGTCACAGACCCAAAATATGTTGGAACAAGGACATCAAGGAAGCAATTAGAAGAGGAGAATGCTCTTGGAACTGCTTTTGCTGATTCACCTGGACGGAGCAACTCAATTTCTCCAAGTCTCAGTCAAGGCAGCTCCATTGAAGAGGAACAGGAACAGGCTCTGTCACCAAGCGAGGAGGAGGGCCGCAGCGAAGGTGAACAGTCAAGTTTGCAAGGTGATCAAGAGACCAATCACGAGAAGGAGCTTTCCACGACAATACGACAAAGACGCGACCAAGACAGGAAAAAAGGCAAAGTAGTAACCAAACAATTGGTGAGTCTAGCTATGGTCTTAGTGTGCTTTGTAGACCTTACTATTACTATTAGAGTCTTTGGGACAGTTTACTCGACGCGCGAATACGTTTACAAAAATCCGTCACAGCGTCTAATCGACTCCCCTTGGTGAGTCTACATATCTTTTCTTCTATTACCATTTGACACTCCGATTGTGCTAATTTTTTGTCCTTTCCGAAAGCCCACCGATATATCCGATTTTACATCTCACCGCGATTGCCTTGAGGCGCGTCACGCGCTGCTAGGCGAATCTCTCGCACTCGTAGAAGAACTGTCGGCGTTGCGTGATGTGCATGTCTTCCCTTGTCATCTGCCATTTTTGGCTCATCAGACGGATCACTTATTACGTTTTCTGATTGTCAGGACCTCATGAAGGAGGACAAGCAAGTCCAATGGCAGCCACGGAAACGGCGCCGTGTGCAAGATGGTACTGAGCAGGGGCGGCGCTATCTTGGACCAGAAATCGATAATGTCGATCAAGATTGGGACGCCCTTATCAGGGAAGCGAGTGAGGACGCAGTGGAGCTTGAGCACGCGTGAGCATTTCTTGATTTTCTAGGCCCTTGACACGCGTGCTTCGCCGTCCCCGAGGGTTTGTGGAACCCGGTCAGGCGGTACCGATTTTCACGCGCTGGTCAATCATGTCTATTCTGTGTTTGGCTCACACGATAGTGCAGATATCACAGCCACCTCATGCATACTCTGGAAAAATGGTCCACAAAGATAGCGGCAGTTGCCCCATCTGCCTTGCTTCCCGCGTCCCATAAAAGATTCTCTCTGGCGGGTAGTACGAAAGGAGGAATGAAAAGTGTCGGTACTCAAATTGAAGAGATGTTCCGGAGCGAATGGCCGGCGCTCCTATCCCGCACACGCCAGAAAAGGTTCAAGAGCCCCCGCGTAATCAACGAGGGAGGAACGGAGGATAACGGAATCGATGAGGATGAGGAGGTATTTGATGATACCGATTTCTACCAGCAACTCTTACGGGACGTGATTGACGCCAAAGGGGGAGGTCCTGGGCAACTAATGGACTGGACAGCTAACCAAAGACAGAAAAAGTCCAAAAAGATCGTGGATACCCGAGCCAGTAAAGGGCGAAAGCTTCGGTTTGTTGATTTTTGATTCGTGCGACCTTGGCTGACTGGTATGTAACAGGTACGAAGTCCACGAAAAACTACAAAATTTCATGGTCCCAGTTCCCCTTCACGCAGGTGCGTGGCACGAAGCGCAAATCGACGAACTGTTTGCATCGTTGCTTGGAAAGGGATATGAGAGAGAGGATGCAGACTCGGATGCACTTGAAGGTTTCCGACTATTTGGTTAAAGTGTAATTTGTCAGCCATAATTGAATACTACCTACCACAAGTACAGTACTGGCGTGTTCAGTCGAACGTCTTGTAGCGTTGGCGTTCCCGTTGCTGAATACCCATGCCTTCCTTGCTGACTTGATTGTCATCATTCAATTCTTTAGCTACTCGTTCTACTTACAATCAGGTCCGTGCAAGCCACTATGGAACCTTTTGAAGATGAGAATCCTTTCTCGACCGCCGACCCACCACTCTCCTCTGCCTCCTCCAACTCCCACGTCGACGTCTCCGCTCCTTCATCTCCCCCTAACCGTGCCGTTACCTTAGCTTCTTCCCCTCCGCACATTATCACCCAAGTCTCATTACCGCGAAGCGGCTTTCCTTCTCAAGGTTCTGGGCATAGCCCCCGCCAGCCGACGTCCAAGATTGATTTCTGCTGTGCCCGGGACCATTGGCTACACTCGGGAGAAGATATAGAGATATTGGTGAGCGCTCCTCGTCCTTGGCCTTCTTGACCGACGGGTTAACGTGGGCACCATGCACCCGCACACGCAGATCACGGATGCACTCAAGACGAGCGAGAATTCCGCTTCGCCGTACATCACCTACGTCATCCGTTCGGGCGTGAGTCCACCGCCGAGGTTTTTGAACGAAAAAAATCTTGACCTTTCGCCCACAGACGGCGGAGGCCCGCCACCGTTACTCAGAGTTCGAATCTCTACGCCTAAACTTGACGAAGCTTTACCCGACCTTGATCATCCCCCCTATTCCATCCAAGCAGACGATCGGTGACTATGCCATCAAGCAGGCCAAGGCCCGCGAAGACGTGGCGATGATAGCACGGCGCAAGCGCATGTTGCAAACTTTTCTAAACAGAGTTGCTCGGCATCCAATTATCTCAAACGAGCATGTATTTCATCGGTTCCTTCAAGGAGAGGTCTCGTGGGTATGTATACATCCTTTTGACAGGGTTGCGGTTTGACCTTACCCTTGCTGGCTTAGACGGAGGTCTTGCATTCGCCCCCAATCTCCCAGCTCCCAAAGAACATCCTCAAGGCCCCTGCACACAACCCAACCGACCACAGCGCTTCGCCTGCCTACGAGGCGCTGCCAAACCCGTCCCCAGCTCATCCCCTCCGTCGTCCTGATCAGCGTTTCTTGGATTCGGAGGTATTTACCAACAAATTCGCTTCGCATCTCAGCGGCCCGATGGAGAAGGTGACTCGAAGGTCGATGAAGCGGTGGTCAGGTCGGTACTGTTCTTTGATTTGAGTTCGCATATGGGTTCCATGTTTCGTTCCTACCGTTTCTCTCTTGTTCCGATGTAGCCACTCAACTACCTCCCTCTCTCCGTGATAGATTATTCGCAAGATCATATGGAACTTGGCGCGATATGGAATGGCTTCAGCTTAAACGAGAGTGGAGAGCTTGCTGCAGCTATCGAGAAGACTGGCCAGGCCATTGACGCCACTTACACGTCTACGACACGACTCGTAAGCCCCTAAGTCTACGTCATCCATGGAAGTAATACTCATTAGTGCCCTCCATATAGTTGCAGGACCTCGAGCAAAATTGGCAAGAACCCTTACACGAGTATTCTCAATTTGCGTCAATTATCAAGAAGTTACTTGCATATCGCCATCAGAAGCATGTGCAACTGGAGATGACCCAGGATGCGCTCGAAGCACGCCATGAGTCGCTGAGCGAGCTCGAGAAAAGTGAACGAGAGGCAAAGAGACTCGAGCAGGCCCTTGAACATGGCCGCGCGCGTTCAATGGTAGCATCCACTCCTGTTGGGACCGACCCCGTTACCGAACCCGCTTCCCCTGATGCAGTCGAAGAGGTTGGCGCCAATACAAGCTCAGGAGAGGAAGGAAACCAACAGGATGAGAACCCGGCTTCTGTGTTTCTTCCACCGCACCCGGGGCCTAGCCCTGTTAGGCGGAGGGCTCCAGGCCTGGGTTTATTGAACGCGCTGAGTTACACGATCCACGGCATGATGGATGCGGATCCGGAATCAGCGCGGCGGAGTGGCATAAGCAAGACAAGAGAGACGATATCACAGGTAGCTGCTCATTTGATATGCGTTTTGATTTATGGCTAAGAGTCATGCTTCTCTTCAGCTGGAGGACGCCCTTCATCTTTCGGCTCAAGATCTCAAGTACGCCAGCTCTACTATCCAGGCCGACCTGGATCGTTTTCAGCGTCAAAAGGTCGCGGATCTGCGCGAGATGGCAATTAGTATGGCGCGTAGCCACCGTGAGTGGTGCAAGAAGGTGTGTGCAGCCCTGAAAACAAAGTAATCACTAGCTGAGAGACGTTTGGCAGAATTTGGAGGCTTGGGAAGAAGCAAAGAAAGAAATCGTAAAGATTCCTGAACACCCTAATAGGATACCCTCAGAGCGGGCGACTGCCCCTGGTGCGCCCGCTGCTGGCCCCTCGACCGTGAGAAGAGATTCGACAGCTACGATCAACGGGCGGTGACTGGGTTTGTATATGTGCCTTGCGCTTGAGGAGATACACGGATTTGACCCGGAATTTCCTCTCCGGCGGCGGTGGTTATTCACGATAGTTCCATGGCAGGAGTGTCCTGTATCGTTGTTGCATTCGTTTCTATACTACGTTTTGCTCGGGTCGTTGACCCTGTTGGGCCCATAGTATCTCGCGTGTCCATATTAAGTCTGACGCTAAAAAACGCATATTGTCGCAATAAGCGCTCACACGGGACAATCTCGTTGCCTGTTGCCTTCAGTAACCCCCCTTTTACTCCATTCCATACTCGCGCCCCTTTTCTTTGTCCTCACGATTCTAGTTCAAGGCCTTTTCTCCGTCTTCACTCTTTAGCCACGTTAGGTTTGCTATCCTACTCGTCTCAATAATGGCCACGTCAAACGACCGCGGGGGAGAATACAAAAATGTCCCGCTAGAGGAGCAAGACGCCGTCGAGCTTAGAAAAGCGGTGGCGACGGGGAGCGTGAAGGAGCCTTTCATTTCTTCCGCAAGTACGTGGATATTTCTGCGTCGATATGGCGACTTTTTCTTTGTCGTTTTTCCTTGGTTGAGCGCAGTGCTGACGTGTCGCGTTGGGCGTTAGGCTTATCTATAGCCTGCTACTGCTTAGCGTCCATCCTGATGACCGTGGTCAACAAGGTACGAGCACAACTGCGATGAATGACGGAGTTACTGAGGCCTGGCGCAGTTCGTCGTCTCGGGACGCAACTTTTCCATGAACTTTCTACTTTTGTGTATCCAGTCAACCGTCTGCGTCTTGTGCGTCTTGGCGGTGAAAAAACTTGGCATTATTTCGTTTCGGAATCTCGACCTGGCGGATGCCAAGACGTGGTTCCCGATCAGCTTTTCGTTGGTCACCGTTATCTATTCGGGCTCTAAAAGCCTGGTGAGTCGACCCCCCCCTCAGACTATCCCCCTATCGGCGACGTGGTTGACCTTCTGTCATAACAGCAATTCTTGACTATCCCCGTTTATACTATCTTCAAGAACCTGACCATCATCCTCATCGTGCGTCATGTTCGATTTCTGAACGTTTTAATGACGAGTCTGAAGGGCGATAACAGGCTTATGGGGAGGTCTTATGGTTTGGCGGTCGCGTCACCGCATTGACGCTGGTATCGTTTATCTTTATGGTGCGTAACGGCGGCTTGGGCGAATGCTCTCCTGGGGTTCAAAGCCTCTGCAGGTAATCTCATCTATAATCGCGGCATGGAGCGATATCTCGCAGGCGTCTACTTCTGTCCAAGGTGGTATCAGTTCTCTGACAAGCGTTATTGCTACTCTCAACGTGGGGTATTTCTGGATGTTTGCCAACTGCATCACTAGCGCCACTTACGTACGTAGGCTGGCAGCACAGCACTCTCATCCTCTCTAGGAAGGAGCATGCAGCTGATTGCGTTGATAGGTATTGGCAATGCGTAAGAAAATCAAGGCGACCGGTTTCTCCGATTGGGACTCGATGTTTTACAACAACCTACTATCTATCCCAGTCTTGCTCGTATTCTCCTTCGTTATCGAAGACTGGGGCTCAGATAGCCTTAATCGAAATTTGTACGTGAACTCTGCGCCACTGCCATCGGCCTGCGCCGTTTTACTCACACGTTCTTCGTTCCCGGGACAGCCCACCGGAAACACGTGGCCTACTCCTCTTCGCTATCGCCTTTTCCGGCGCCGCCGCCGTTGGGATTTCATATACCACAGCGTGGTGCATCCGCGTGACAAGCAGCACAACGTACAGGTGAGAGTGTTACTAGGCTTGGGTGATGTGCCTTGACGGTGACGACGGTTTGGGACTGTAGCATGACTGGCGCACTCAACAAGTTGCCAGTCGCCGCATCGGGCATGATCTTCTTTGGGGACGCAGTAACACTTGGGTCTACCTCTGCTGTAGGCGTGGGCTTTTTTGCCGGGGTCTTGTACGCGATTGCAAAGAACAATCAGAAGAAGGCGGAAGGTGCCGCGAAGGTAGAGGCGATTATACCCATGACGACACGGAAGGAGTAGGTGTAGTCCTACAGGCGCGGACTTATGTAGGGTTCCGATTGGAGCCGTCAGCAATGCCAAGGCTCCTACCGCAGCCGATCACCATCAGAACCACGCGGGCATAGGCATAGATAGAGGAATGAAACTAATTTATTCGGGCTAATTCCATTGGGTGCGAGTTAGAGGAAAGGATGAGTCGGATTGGACCCGGACTAGTGGGGGTTGAGCATGATAATCGCGTGAACGTGATGATATGATGGGAAATACGCGTACTAAATCTGGTACCGATTATGCTGATAAACTAACCACGCATACAATTCCCTGCTCTTTCTCTCTTGCCACCCTCCAGGAGATTGGGTAAACGTCATCTTCCACTGTGATTTTTACTTTCTTAAAGGCGTTAATCGCTGCTTCCCATCGGGTCTTAGCTCTCCCCCAACCGATTATAAAATCCTGTAACAGTCCGGTGGCATCACCATCGGAACCCCCATCATGTCGACTCTTCACCCCCCCAGGCTTGCACCTATATTTGCCACTACCCCCAGTGCGCCGGGCACGCCCGTGCACTCCATCCAAACCATGCGCCGCAAGGCTGCTGGTCACAGCGGGCCCCTGACAAAAATCCTTGTCGCAAACCGCGGGGTACGAGAATACAACGAGCTTGGTGCATGACCCACATATTATTTCACCCATCTCTAGGAAATCGCCATCCGCGTCTTTCGCACGGCACACGAACTTGCGATGCATACAGTCGCCATTTACTCGTATGAGGATCGGCTGTCTGCTCACCGTCAAAAGGTATGCGCCGTTCAATCGCCCTGTTTCGAATGCCCCATGCTAAAATTTTGATCGTCTAGGCCGACGAAGCATACCATGTTGGTGCCGGTCTGACCCCCGTTGCCGCGTACCTCGCGCAGGATGATATCATTCGCATCGCCCTCGAGCATGGCGTCGATATGATCCACCCCGGGTGAGACCTTGGGTACTTTCGGGTTTACGCCATCTAATCCCTTGCGTTACAGGTATGGTTTCTTATCTGAGAATGCCGGATTTGCTCGCAAGGTCGAGCAGGCAGGCATAGCCTTCATCGGACCATCCCCTGAGGTCATCGACAGTCTGGGCGACAAGACAAAGGCACGCACTCTTGGTAACTTATCTCTGATGCTAAACCTGATGCGGACAATCCGCTGACTGGCTATGCGCGTGCGTACTCTTAGCTATGAAAGTCGGAGTCCCTGTCGTTCCTGGAACGCCTGGACCCGTTGATAAATGGTCCGATGCCGACTCATTCATCAAGGAATATGGCTTCCCGGGTGATTATTCACGTTTTGGAGCGCATATAATAGCACGGATTGACGATCTCTAGTGATTATCAAGGCCGCCATGGGTGGTGGAGGCCGTGGCATGCGTGTCGTGCGTGAAGAGTCTGAGTTTAAGAACGCATTCGAGCGTGCTGTTTCTGAAGCCAAGTCCGCATTTGGCGACGGGACCGTCTTCATCGAGCGTTTCCTTGAGCGTCCCCGTCATATCGAAGTTCAAATCATCGGAGATGCCCTAGGCAACATCGTACACCTGTTCGAACGCGATTGCTCCGTTCAACGCCGGCATCAGAAGGTGGTCGAAGTCGCCCCTGCGACTCATCTCCCTGAAGAGGTTCGCCAAGCGATTTGGGATGATGCGATTAAGCTCGCGAAGAGCGTCAACTACAGGAATGCGGGAACCGCAGAATTCTTGGTTGATCAGCAGGGAAGACACTACTTTATCGAGATCAATCCTCGCATCCAAGTCGAACATACCATCACAGGCAAGCTCTTTACTATAAACTGACTATTTGCGTTGACCAATCCGATGGGATGGCAGAGGAGATTACCGGACTTGACATCGTCGCCGCCCAGATCCAGATCGCAGCTGGTGCGACTCTTCCTCAACTTGGTCTGACTCAGGACGCGATCACCAAGCGTGGTTTCGCGATTCAATGTCGCGTTACCACCGAAGATGCAGCGACAAATTTCCAGCCCGATACGGGAAAGATCGAAGTCTATCGCAGTGCTGGTGGTAACGGTATCCGACTGGACTCCAGTTCGGGATTCGCGGGTGCGCAGATCACGCCGCACTATGACAGTCTTCTGGTCAAGGTCAGCGTCAGCGGGACCACGTACGAAGTTGCACGTAGGAAGATGCTGCGCGCCCTTGTCGAATTCCGGATTCGCGGTGTCAAGGTCCGTTCCTCACACGTAAACCTCCGTATTTACTCAGCACCTGGCCTTAGACGAACATTCCTTTCTTATTCCGATTGCTGACGCACGATGTCTTCATCGCCGGGAAGACCTGGACGACAGTGAGCGCGTGTTGTAGATGGGTTGTAGCATTGCTGAAACCCGTCATAGTTCATCGATGATACCCCTGAGCTGTTTAGACTTGTGCAGACGCAGAACCGCGCCCAGAAACTCCTCGCATACCTTGGAGACATCGCCGTCAATGGGAGCTCCATCAAGGGCCAAACCGTAACTTTCTTCTTCTGCCCTGCCACCACGATCGGTCATCTCATAACTTTCTGAAGGGTGAACCTGGCCTCAAGGATGACATTGTCATTCCCACATTCCAAAATCGTGATGATCCT
>Ga0209488_10000968_pt1 | contig 24376 bp, 20 predicted proteins | sample Rivendell_Oct201_8_FD_188349 | JGI IMG/M metagenome (GOLD analysis project Ga0209488, IMG submission 188349) | Vadose zone soil microbial communities from the Eel River Critical Zone Observatory, Northern California, USA -... | ecosystem: Environmental > Terrestrial > Soil > Vadose zone >...
CCGACCGTGGCGCCTGATGGGAGCACGATGGTGACGCCGAGCACGAGGAGGCCGGCGGCGCCCCCCAGCCACCATCGCCGCCTGCGTCGACCGCCGGACAGCAGCCGCCCCAGCGAGGCCCGGACGGCCGGATGCGCCAGGGGGGCGAGAGTGATCACTGCTAGGGTCGCGATGAGCGGCCCGACGCGAAGGATTCCGAGGCCCGCGAGCAGGGTGCAGGTGCCCGCGACGATCAGTAGACTGAGCCCGATGGCCCGCCCGATGACGTGCAGGGGCGTCGGTGCCCCGGGCAGGATCAGGGGCCCCAGCGTGAGCCCGGGCAGGACGAAGAGGACAGCCAGCGCCATCGTCGCCTGGGCGGCCGCGAGCGCGACAGCGATGGGATCCATGGGCAACCTACTGAACCTCGACAACGGCGCGTGACGGCCGGTCCGCGCATCGGCCGGCATGGCGGTAGGTTCGACCTGAGTGTACGTGGTCTCAGGTTGTCGCGGCCGGGGCGGATCGGGTGGGCGCTCATCGGGCTGGTCGTCGCCAGCGTCCTGATCGATGGCGCAAGGGGCTTCGCGCCGGCCTTTCCCGGTGGCGACCTCCTCTACCACTGGGGCCTGACGCACGACATCCTGCGAGGCGAGTTCCCGCCCGGCGGTCCCTACCAGGGCCTGCCGGCCTACTATCCGCCGGGCTTCCACCTTCTCCTGGCGCTGATCAGCTCGATCGCCTCGCTTTCAGTCGAGAACGCGACGCTCCTGTTCGGATTTGCCTGGCTGCCGGTCCTCCCCCTCGCGACGTTCGCCCTGGCCAGGCACGTCACCGGCCGATCCGATACCGCGCTGCTGGCCGCCGCCCTCACAACATTCGGGGGTGCCTATGACTTCTCGGGTGATCGGCTGTGGGTCAACAGCCTCTTCCTCGTCGGTCACCAGTTCTATCCGCTGTATCCCCGCGACCTGGTCTTCGGGCTTCTGCCACTCGCGGTCCTGGCGTTCATTCGTGCACTCGAGGGAGACCGAGGCTGGGCGTGGGCAATCCTTGCCGGGGGGCTGCTGGGGGCGTGTGCCGTCATCCAGGTCCAGCTCTTGCTGCCGATCCCGATTGCCCTCCTGGTCGTCGCGCTGGCGCCGGCCATCGTTGATCCGAGCCGCCGACGCAGCGCGGCGCTGGCCTTGATCGTGACCGGCGGCCTGACGGCGATCGTCATAGCGCCGTGGCTGCTGGAGACGATCGGAACGATCCGGCGCAACGGCGGAGTGGCCCTAGACTCAGCGGACACGCTGTTGCCGGCCCGGATCGGGCTGTGGGAGTACCCGCGCGAGTTCGGGATCTTCCTGCCGCTCGCGCTGGTGGGCATGGGCCTCGTGCTCGTGCATCTTCGCGATCGCGACCCCGCTGTCTCGGGTATCCGTCCACGCCGTGCGGCGGCACCTGTCGTCCTCATCCCGTGGTTCGTCGGGCCGTGGGTGCTCGCGGTCCTCTACGACCCAGGCTGGCCGCTCGAGGACGCGCTGCGGCCGCAGCGACTGTGGCTGCTGTCGAGTCAGCCGGGCGCGATCCTGGCCGCAATAGGACTCGTGGCGCTCGCCCGCCTCGTCGTCGGCCTGCGCTGGCATCGGCCTCGTCTCGTGAGACCAGCGATCGTCGCGGTCCTTCTGCTCGCAGCCGTCCCGACGGTTGGGCTCACGACGCAGCTGCTGTTCCAGCAATGGGTACAGCCGCAATACGCCAACCTCCTGCTCAATCGAGACCATGTCCCGGACATGGCCAGTGTCCTTGGCGACACCGGACCGCGATCCACGGTGCTGACCTACGAGGACTGGTCGTCGCTGGCCTGGTACGAGACGGGATCGTGGGTGGTCGCGGTCAAGCCTCCCGGCTACGCAAAGCTGGCCTTCGATCCGGCGATCTTCACCGGTCGATCGCAGGAGGAGCGGCGGACCGACGTCGCGCGTGCGTTCCGGGGCGACCTGGCCCAGCTCGCCGCGGTCGCGGACTCGTACAACGCGGACCGCATTCTGTTGGCACGGCGGGGCGATCGATGGGGCGTCCTTCAACAGGTTGCCGCCATCGCGGCGAAGGAGCCCGGGGGCATCTCCGGCCCGGCAACCGTGGTCGACGGCAACGGCTGGGACGCGGTGGCGCTCGATCCGGGAGCTCGCCTCGTTCTCGCGCCGGCGCTTGTCGGTCGACCGATTGATCTCGTAGTCAGGTTTCTCGGGGCGGACGTGAATCGGCCGGTGCCGGATCGCCGGGTGCGCCTGATCGCGGTCAAAAGCGGCGGCGAGCGCGACGTCGGCAACCTCGTCGTGCCGGCGTCGAGCGTCGACCCCTGGCAGGTCGTCGAAGCCGAAATTCAGCTGCAGACCGGCGAACGACTGGCGATCGAAGCCGTCGACGGCGCGACCGTCCAGTCGGTCCTCGGATTCGTCGCGACCGGTCCACCGATTGGCTGGCAGACAGTCGAGACTACGCCCGACGCCGTGGTCCTGGAACGCGTCCGGTGAGCCGCGTCACCTCGGCGATGTTCATCGGGATCGGACTGGCCGTCGCGATCGTCGTCGTCGCGATCGCCCGGCTGACGCTCTTCGGCTGGGCCGCCATCGCTCCCGACGATGCCCGCTATGTCTTCGTCGGGCTGTCGACCCTCGATGGCCATGGCCCGATCACGCCGTCGGGCAACCTCTTCCTGCTCCGCTCACCCGTCTACGGCATCGCCCTCGCGGCGGGTAGCGTGATCGCAGGAAACGGCCCGATCGAGGGAGCCCGGATCGTTGCCGCCATCCTGACCGTCGCCGGCCTGCTGGCGGCCATCAGGTTCGGACGGGTCATCGCCGGACCGGTCGCCGCCGCCGGGACGGCCGTGGCGCTCCTGGCGATGCCGCTCATCTGGCGGCTCTTGCCGACGCTGCGGATCGACCTGCCTCAGGCGGCCGGGGTGGGCGCCATGCTGTTGGCGCTCCACCGACCGACGATCCGCCGGTGGGCCCTGGCTGGTGCCCTCTTTGGCCTGACCATCCTGGTCAAGGAGACGATCCTGCTCCTCGCACTCGCCCCGCTCGCCTTCGCCGGGACCATGCCCCGAGCCCGACTGGCGCAGCTCTGGTCTGTCTTCCTCGTGGTTGCGGCCATCGTCGCCGGCTGGTGGTGGGTCGTCGTCTGGGTGAATTCCGGCACGATCTTCCCGCTCAACGCGGTCGACGTGATCGAGCGGCGTGATGTTGGCGCCGATATCCGGCTTGACGCGTTCGGTGTGGTCCTCCTTGGGCTGGTCGGTGCGGCCTGGGCGGTCGTCATTGCCGGCGCCCGACGGGATCCCGGACTGCGCCTCCTCGTCGTTGCGGCTGCGTGCCTGGTGCCTCCGGCTGCCTACGCGACGTTGAACGGCCTCAGCTCAAGAAATTACGCCGGGCTGGCCGTCCTGTCGGCCATCGCGATCGGCGTGGCCGCGTCGAGGATCCCGACATGGGTGCTGAGCCCTTTACCGTCGCGGCCCGGGCTCCGAGTCGGCGCGCTTGGGCTGGCGGCCGCTGTGGGCATTGCCGGAGCGACTGCCGGACAGATCCGAGTCGGCAATCCCGACGAGCCGGCACTGCCAAGCCAGCTCGTCGGCTGGCTCCGGGCGGAGACGCCGCCCGGGGATCACGTGCTCATGACCTTCCGCTACAACGAGATCGTCGCCCTCGAACTGTACGGTGACGTGGCCGTCCCGAGCCTTGGGGCAGTCCGGGTCGACGGCAGCACCCCGCTGTCCGAGTTCCTCTGGGTCGGCCTGCGCGATCAGCAGCTCTTCGGCTATACCCGATCCAGGTGGGAGGTCGCGCTGGGCCGGCCTGGCACGAGCTACCTCGTCCTTGCCGGGCCGCACCCGCTGACACCGGCTGAGATCATGCCGACCCTCGACCGGGGCGGGCTTCCTGGGCTGATCCGAGCTCAGTCCTTCAGCGCCGACGACGACTGGGCAACGATCTACAAGGTCGAGGCGTCGTCGGTCCGGGCCAGCCCGACCGACATCGCTCTGCATCTGTCGCCGGCCGCCGCGATCGCGTGGCTCGATCTTGCCGGTGGCGTGCCGGGCGGTGATCCCGCGACCGCTGCAAGGCTCCTTGCCGACGCCCGCCCGATCGTGGTCGGACCCGACCGGGACACGTTGGCGAGCCGGCTCGTCGGGATCGCGTGTCTTGTCCCGCTCGCAGGTCTCGGCCCGGATGCGGCTCGGATCGTGCCCGATGGAGCGGCGTGCGGCGTCTGATGCCGCAAGCCTCGCGGAACCCTCCACAGTGCGCAGTAGCGGCTTTCGACCCGTCCGCGGGAAGACTCCGTTAGGATTCCATGAGCGCTGATGCGCGGCCGCACAGGACCTAGGTACGGCCGACCCCACGCATTCGGGCGATGGTTGGCAGGGGCGCACGCGGGGATACTCGCGATGGCCTTATCCAGCCTGATCATCCAGAAACCGGAGTACCCATGATCCCAGCTCGCCTGAGCCGCCTCCTTCGTTATCCGGTCGCAGCCGCGCTCGTCGCCACCCTGGCCGGCAGCTCGATCGGCGCCATTCCGGTGGCAGCCGTGACCACCTACTCGACCGATACGCCGATGATCCTCACGAATGTTTCACCGGAGGATCTCTGGGCGAACGTCCGTGGCGTCTGCAACGGCTCGTTCAACATCGTCGTCCGGAATGTCCTCGGCGCGAGCAACGCCCTGAACTATCTCAACGCTGCCCAGCACTGCAGGCTCAAGGCCGTACTGTTCTTCCAGTCGACGGTGAGTGCTGGGACCGTGTATCCGTCTCGCGTCGGCCCGCTGGTCCGGGCCGTCATGAACCACCCCGCCCTTTACGGATATCTCTCGGTCAAGGAGCCTTCCTGGTCGGGCATCTCGGGCAGCGAGATCCGTTCGCTGTACAACGCCTTCCACGTGGCGGATCCGAACCACCCGGTCGTCGCTCTGTTCGGCGACATCCCCCACTTCGGCGGCACGAGCAACCCCTACGGCGCAGGCATGGCCGACATCGCCATGGTCGACTGGTATCCAGTCGAGACTTCACGCGCCGGCTGCGCCACGACCGGTACGACTTACGTCACCTACGGCCCGAAGTGGTACAGCACCAAGGTCTACCCCACGGTTCACACCAAGACCCCGAACGTGCCGATCTGGGTCATGGTCCAGACGCACAAGAACCTCGCTCCGAGCTGTCACAAGAAGCAGCGCCCGAGCCAGGCGCTTCTCAGCCGCCAGGTCCGCGAGGCGTTCATCTACGCCCACGCCCAGGGCATCGCCTTCCACACGTTCAGCAACACCCATTACACACTCGACGAGCGGCGTGACCCGACGATGGTCTACTGGATGAAGCTCCTCTCGAACAGCATCCACGCCGGCACGTTCCAGTGAGTCGCTGAGACCGCTAACCAGGACGCCGCCGACCACCGCGGCCAGCGGTCCGGCGGCGCAGCCCCAGGGCGTACCATCCGCGACGATGCGCCTCGCAACCTGGCTTCGCCGCCCGATCGTCTGGTTGCCCGTCTCGATCGGTCTGCTGGCACTGTTGCTGTGGCGATCGCGGCTGTGGGAGGTCGGAACGGCCCTCCAGGCCCTGGACCCGGTCCCGCTCCTCGGGGCGGTCCTGCTGTCGGGCGCCGTCGCCATCCTGTGGGCGGTCCGCTCGTCTGACCTTCTAGCGGCTGCCGGTTGGTCGGTTGGCATCCTGCCGCTCGTGCCGATGACGACGTTTGCCAACACGATCAACAACCTCACGCCAGGGTCGGCCGGTGAGATTGTCCGGATGTATCTCCTGCGCGCCCACCACGGCGTTGACTACGCGACGAGCGGGGCGGTCGTCCTGATCGAGCGTATCGGCGCCATCGGCTACCTCGCCTCGAGCGCGCTGCTCGTCTGGCTGGCCTGGTTGGGCGCGATCCCGGCGCCGGTGGCCATCGCCCTGTCAATCGCGCTCGTCGTCCTGCCTGGGATCGGCTACGGGCTCGGCCTCCGGCCGGTCGCCGTCGCCCGACGAATCCCGTTCGGGCGGATTGTCGGGGCGGGCCGATGGGCACGGGTCGGCGACTGGCTCGCCCGGGTCGACGGGACGATCGCCAGCCTGATCGGCGATCCACGCCATCTGTTGACGTTCGTCGTCCTCAGCGGAGGAATCTTCCTGGTTTATGACGCCCAACTGCTCCTGGTCGGACGCGCGCTCGGTGTCACGATCGATCCGTTTGCGGCGTGGGGCGCTCTTGGCCTCGCAACGACCGTCGGGGTCCTGTCACTTCTGCCCTTCGGCCTCGGGACAACCGATCTGACGCTCGTGGCGCTCCTCGGCGTTGCCGGCGTCCCCACCGTCCAGGCGGTCGCGATGGCATTCGGGTATCGCCTCGTCTCGACCCTGCCGTTGAGCATCGGCGGGATCGCGTCGTTCGCCTACCTGTCGGCGCGGTTACCGGCCTCAGGCATGGGTGGCGCGGCCCAGGCGGTCCGGGCCGAGCTGGGGGACGCACCCTCCGACTTCGCCCTCGATCCGTGAGCTGGTTGGCCGCGGTTCTCGTCCTCGTGGCGATGATCGCCGGCGGCGTGCTCGTCGCACCAGCGGCTCGCCGGACCGGACTGGGATGGTGGCACCCGGCGATCGCCTGGATCGCCCTAGAGCTCGTCTTCTTCGGCGTCGGGTCGGCCATTCTTGCCGCCGTCGAGGGTCGATGGGAAGCCGCGATCTACAGCGGGGCCGCCGTCCTGACCTTCGGTCTTTCGGTGGCCGCGAGCAATCGCCTTGCGGTGAGGCGAGCCGCCGGCCTGCCGAATTCGGGCGAAGGCACAGTCGAGCCGCCGTCAGCGATCCGGCCGGCCGTCGTCATTGCCCTGGCGATCGTCGGTGTCACCGCCCTCCTGCCGACGATCGCAGCCGTCGGCATCCCTTTTCTGGCGGGGGACATCACGGGCGCCAGGAGCGAAGTCGGCGGGATCCAGCTTCAGCTCCTTCGAGTCGCGCTGCCCGCGGCGGTGATCGTCGCTGTCATCCGGGCGATCCGCTCAGACACCCGGCGGGCTCGAACGATCGCGCTCCTTGCGTTCGGGATCGCGGTCGGGGCGGAGCTCGCCCTCGCCAGCCGGTATCTGTCTGCCGAGCTGGTCGCAGCAGTCGTCCTCGGCGTGGCATTCGCGGGTCGTTCGATCCCCGCCCGGGCACTGGCGGCCATCGGTCTCGTCGGCGCCGTGCTGTTCGTGTCGGTGGGGATCCTCAGAGCCTACGATCAGGCGGCCGGCCGGGAGCTCGACTTCGCTGTCGGACGCACTGTCAACCGCATCCTCCTCATCGAGCCCCGGACGCTCGATGCACTGCAGGCGAGGATCCCGGCCGAGGAACCGTTCTTCGGCGGCCTCACGTGGCTACGCCGACTCGGGCCACTGTTTGGGCGCGAAGACATCCCGAACCTCGGTTACTGGATCTACCCGCGGCTCTTTCCAGACCAGGCCACGGCGGGGTACGCGGCGCCCGGGCTCGTCGGCGAGGCCTGGGCCAACTTCGGCTGGTTGGGACTTGCCATCTTCGCGGCGCTCGGAGTGTTGGCCGAACGGCTCGGGGCGTTGATCGCGGCCCGGCGACGAGACACCGCGGACATCGTGGCCGCGGCGCTGGCCACCCTGTTCCTCGCCCGGACCCACGCGCTCGGGCTCAACGGGCTCCTGATCCTCGTTGTGCTGGTCGCGGCGTGGCGGCTCCTGGTCGCCCCGATCGGCAACCTGGCGAAGGACCTGCGAGCGGCGGCCGGGTGGCGGCTCTGAGGATTCGGGTCTATGGCGAGGGCGAAGCCGCCGAACTGGGAGATGGCGTGCTGACGGCCGGCCACTGGCCCATGGGCCGGATCGGCGGGAAATGGGATCGAATCCAGTTCCGGCATACGCTGAGCTTCAGCTCGAACGAGGTGCCGCCGGCGCCGGAGGCGTACGTGGTCGGTCCGAACACGACCCGCTGAATCTTCGAGATGTCCGTCTTGGCGACGATGTCGAACAGGTCGGACGAGCGGGCAAGGGGCAAGTTGGTCCGGACCGTCTGAGAGGCGATCTGGAGCAGGCGCGGCAGCTTGGCCACGCCCAGCGTCCGGACCTTGGCGAGGGCGGCAATCACGAGCTGCTGCTGGCGCCGGGCACGCCCGAAATCGTTGTCGCCCTTCCGGCTGCGAGCGAAGATCAGGGCATCTTTCGCATCCAGATGGCTTCGGCCGGCTGGCAGCCCCCAGCCCTCGTGGCGCGCCGTGACCCAGTAGTGGGCGTCGTAGTACGGCTTGTCGAGCGTGATGTCCACGCCACCGACCGCCCCGACGAGGTTCTTGACGCCCTCGAAACCGATGAAGACGTAGCCGTCGATCTCGATGTTGAAAGCCTTTCCAACAGCATCGCTGAGGGCCAGGCCGCCGTTCCCGGTCGTCGACTGGAGCTGCTGGTAGAGAGCATTCACCTTGGCGCCGTACTTCGTGCCGTTGACCAAGGGGAAGCCAGAGGTGTCGCGCGGGACGGAGAAGCCGGCGGCCTTGCCGGTCGTCGGGTCAACCGAGACGACCATGATCGCGTCGGTTCGGTTGCCCGGATGGGCCGGCCGATAGTCGGACCCAAGGAGAAGGACGGTCAGCCGTCCGTCGGTACCGAGGAGCGGGTCGGCGCCAGGGGGCGCGGGCGTCGGGGTCGGGCTCGGCGATACGTCCGGTTCGAGCGTCGGCTCCGGGGGCAGCGGCGGCGGTGTGGCCGTCGGCCCGGGCGAGGGGCTGTTGATCACGGCGATCGGGCCCGGTCCACTCGCGAGAACGTACACCGCCGCGCCCCCGACCGCGACGATGAGGGCGAGAGGGATGAGGAGAGCCACAATGCGTTGGACAAGGCCAAGCCTGCCCCAGGCGGCGGAAATGCGCGTCATGACCCGACGCTAGCACACAAGACATCCCCTAACTGCAGTACTTAGGTCCCTGGTCCACCCGGGTTATGATGGGCATCACAGGCCGGATTGACCCGGCCCAGCCGGTGGTCCATGGTCCGTCAACACATCACCGCCCTCCGCCTCGGCTTGATGAGCGCCGACGGCCTCAGTGCCATCGCCTTGTTCATTCTGGTGTCGATCGTCAGGTTCGGCGCGTCCGAGTGGCAGGCGGCCTGGGCGGCCGTCGGGATGGACGGTCGGCTCCTCGCCTTCCTCTACGGTTGCGGCTGGGTCACGGTCCTGTGGCTGTTCGGGCTGTACCGACTGCGCGTCCGCTGGTCCGCCCGAACCGAGGTGACAGACGTTGCCCGGTCGGTCCTGCTACTCGCCGTCGCCACGTTCGTCCTGCTCTTCTGGTTCAAGTTTCCGAACGTCAGTCGCCAGTTCCTCCTGCTCCTCTTCCCGGCCCAGCTCGTCCTGACGGTTGCGTCGCGGTTCTTCCTGCGCTGGGCCTTCGCGACGGTCCGTGCGCGTGGACTCAACGCGCGGTTCATCCTCATCGTCGGAACGGGCCGGTCGGCGCAGGCCTTCGCGGACCGCATTGAGGCCCGCCGCGAGCTGGGACTGCATGTCATCGGTCACCTGGCCGAGCCGGCGGACCGTGACGCGGGTGAGGCCGTGACCTCAGGGAGGAGACGGATCCCCGTCGATCCGGGGTCTCCGAGTCTCAGGCCGATCCTCGGGAGCGTTGACGACATCCAGGAGATCCTCCATTCGCGGATCGTCGACGAGGTCGCCATCTGCCTCGCACCATCTCAGCTGTCGCTTGTCGAGCCGATCACCCGCCTGTGCGAGGATGAAGGGCGGATCGTCCGCATCCCGACTCACGAGACGGGGCTGACACTGCCGGGAGCGCGGATCGAGGACTTCGACGGTTTGCCGATCCTGTCGCTCGTGTATGGCCCGGATCGCGCCGTCGCACTCGTCTTGAAGCGGACGCTGGACATCGCCATATCGCTGGTCGGGCTGATCGTCCTCAGCCCGCTACTCACAATCGTGGCCGCATGGATCCGCCTCCGGGACGGCTCGCCGATCCTCTTCCGTCAGACGCGGATCGGTACCCACGGACGGTCGTTCAAGGTCGTCAAATTCCGGACGATGATCCCGGACGCGGAGGACAGGCTGACCGAGCTCGAGGCACTCAACGAGATCCAGGGCCAGGCCTTCAAGGTGACCGACGATCCACGAGTGACCAGGACTGGGGGCCTCCTTCGCGCTCTCAGTCTCGATGAGCTGCCGCAGCTCTGGAACGTCCTCCGCGGCGAGATGAGCCTCGTTGGGCCCCGCCCGCCGCTCCCCCGGGAGGTCGCCGACTACGACGTCTGGCACCGCCGCCGGCTGTCGATGAAACCGGGGATCACCGGGCTGTGGCAGGTCGCGGCCAGGCGCGAGCCCGAGTTCGACCGATGGGTGAGACTGGATCTCGAGTACATCGATCGCTGGTCGCTGTGGCTCGATCTCAAGATCATCGCCCGGACGATCCCGGCGGTCATCGCCCAGCAGGGACGTTGACACCGGATCATCGCCAGGACGATCCCTGCATTGGTGGAAAATCCGGGCCGCTGATCCGATCCGCCTTGGGCCACTCTCAGGGGCTGACGGCCCCGGTCGTCGTCGCATAGCGGCTGTCGCTGCCGAACAGGGCGATCGAGAGATCGGCGATCTTCTTCGGGACGATGACGAGTCGATAGTCCGCGGCCCTCGGGTCGCGCAAGGCGTATGGCGGCCCGAGCACCTTCCGGGTGATCTTCGAGTCGTCGATCGAGCGCCCGATCGCGAGCATCTCGGAGAGCCGGTCGGGTGGGAAGCTCGTCGTGATCGTCCGCGTCGCATCGTCGAGCAGGGCCGGCAGCTTTGGCAGCATCCCCGGATCCGCAAGCTTGTGCTCCAGGGCGATCAGCAGCTGCTGTTGTCGCCTCGCCCGCTCGAAGTCGTTGTTCCCCGCCCCCTTCCTCGACCGGACGTATGCAAGGGCCGTCTCGCCATCGAGGTTCTGCTTGCCGACCGACAGGTGGAACCCGATCCGGCCCGGCTGCTTCCAGCCGCCGTAGTTCGGGTCGTTGATCGCGGTCGTGTTCATGATCGTGACCCCGCCGACCCGATTGATCATCGCCTCGAAGCCATCGAGGTTGATGGCTGCGTAGTAATGGATCGGGACGCCCAGCAGGAAGCCGATCTCCTTCGACAACGTCGTAATGCCGCCATCAGGAAATTTGTCGGGGTGCTTCTCGGCATCGGTCATCAGCGCATTGATCTTGCCGTTGTACGTCCCACCGGACCAGAGCGGGAAGTCGGCTATGTCGCGAGGGAAGCTGATCATCGCGGCGCTCCCTGTGGCGGGATCGACGCTGACGACCATCAGCGTATCGGTCAGCGCGTGGGTCCGAATCTCGCTCGAGTCGATGCCGACGAAGAGGATATTGATCCTCGACTGGGCAGTTGCCGGAGTCGATACCGGCGTCGCGACGGGAAGCGTGTCGACGTTGTCCGAGCTCAGAGGGGCCGGCGTCATGCCGGCGTCGGCGCCGGTTGTGAAGATCTTCGAACCAGCCTGGTAGAACGACCATGCGAGGTCGGCTGCGGCCGCATGGCTGACGAGGACCACGGCCACCATGAGAGCGACGCCGGCCGACAGGCCGGGGCGGCGCCAGACGTGCCTGCCGCCGACGCTGGAGGCGACATCGACCATCGAAACGATCCGCCATACGGCAAGGAGGGCAATGAGGACCACGATCGTCAGCGCGGTGCCCGGCGAGAGCATCTGGATGACGAGCGACTCCGGGCCCTGCATCAGCCAGCTCGCGACGACCACCACGACGACGAGCACCGGGAACGCAAAGACGAGGGCGGTCCGGCGCGCGCCGGCATACCACTGGCCGAGACCGGGCCAGAGGAATGACAGGAATGCTGCGATACCGGGCGAGCGCAGTCGTCGCCCCCCTCGAGGTTCGATGCTCACGGCGGGTCGGAGTCTACCACGCACACATCGCCGTCCTGTCGCCGCGGACGCGATCTGGGACGTCCATTAGCCGTTGACGTGGCAACCCCTACATCATCACCAGGCCGCCGTCGACGGCCAGCACCTGTCCCGTGATGAACGCTGCTTCGTCGCTGGCGAGAAACGCGACCGCGTTGGCGATCTCCTCGGTCGTCCCGAACCGCCCCAGAGGCGTCCGGGCGGTGATCTCGGCCTGGAGCGCCTCCGGCAGGTCCTTCGTCAGCTCGGTCAGGACGAAGCCCGGCGCGACCGCGTTGCAGGTGATCCCGCGCGAGGCGAGCTCGCGGGCCGTCGCCTTCGTGAGCCCGATCAGTCCCGCCTTGGCCGCCGAATAGTTCGCCTGGCCCGTCTGGCCCGCCTGACCCGAGACCGACGTGATGTTGATGATCCGGCCGCCCTTTGCCTTGAGCATCGGCCGGGTGACGGCCTTCGTCGCATAGAACGCGCCGAAGAGGTTCGTTTCGAGGACCTCCCTGAAGGCCTCGACGCTCATCCGCATGATCAGGTCGTCACGGGTGATCCCGGCGTTGTTGACGAGGATGTCGACCTTGCCGAAGGCGTCGATGGCCGCCTTGACGAGGGCGTCGGCGGCTTCGGGCTGGGACACGTCGGCCTGGACGGGGAGCGCCCGACGGCCGAGGCCCTCGATCGCTGCCGCATTCTCCTTCGCCGCCGCCTCGTTGCCCTTGTAGCTGAAGGCGACGTCGGCGCCCTGGGTCGCAAGGCGGAGCGCGATCGCCCGCCCGATCCCGCGCGATCCCCCGGTGACGACGGCGCTCTTGCCCGACAGATCGATCATTCGGACCTCCACGTGTGGCGAGGGTTCGCTCTATCCGGCGCGCGGCGAGGTTTCAGCCAACCGGCTGACGAGCGTGCTCCGGTTCGCCGGGGACGACATCGTCCGGCACGTCGACCCCACCGGGCCGGGCCATCAGCTCCGCGAGCGCGTCCGGGATCGGGTCGACCGAATCCCAGTCGACCGGCAGCCGGACGCTGACGTCCTCGGGGCGGACCGCCGCGTCGCCGGCCCGACCGCGCGCCGGGTCCGCCGTCCAGTTGATCGTCACGGCACCGCTCGTGAAACCGGCTCCGAAGGCGACGATCACGACGTTGTCGCCGACCTTCACGCGGTCCTCGTTGACCGCCTCGGCGAGGGCGATCGGGACGGACGCGGCCGACGTGTTCCCGTACTTGTCGAGATTGACGAACATCTTGTCCATCGGCAGGTCGAGCCCCTTGGCGACGGCCTCGATGATCCGGATGTTCGCCTGGTGTGGGATGAAGAGGTCGATGTCGGCCGGGTCGAGTCCCGACTTGCGAATGGACTCGAGGGCGGTCGACGCGAGCGTCTTCGTCGCGAATCGATAGGTCTCCTTGCCCTCCATCCGGATGTAGTGCTCGCCGCGGGCGATCGTCTCGGCGGACGACGGGCTCTTCGCGCCGCCGGCCGGCAGCCAGATCATGTAGGCGCCCCGCGGCTCGGTCGTCATCTCGACCCCGAGCGCACCGCCCGGCTCGTCGCTCGCGGACAGGACGACGGCGCCCGCGCCGTCGCCGAACAGGATGCAGGTGCTCCGGTCCGTATAGTCGAGGAAGCGAGTGAGCAGCTCCGCGCCGATGACGAGGACGTGCTTCGCCAGCCCGGCGAGGATGTAGGCCTGGGCCGTGGCGAACGCGTAGACGAACCCGGAGCACGCCGCCGCGACGTCGAAGGCGGCAGCCTTCGAGTTGCCGATCGCTTCCTTGACGAGGGCGGCAGTCGAGGGCATCCAGTAGTCCGGTGTCAGTGTCCCGAGCAGGATGAGGTCGATATCGTCCGGCTCGATCCCGGCCGTGCGAATCGCCCGCAGCCCGGCGACGGCGGCCATCGACGCGGTCGTCTCGTGAGCGGCCGCGACACGTCGCTCGCGGATACCGGTCCTGGACCTGATCCACTCGTCGGACGTGTCGACCATTCGTTCGAGATCCGCGTTGGTGAGGACCTGGGACGGCGCGTACCGCCCCCAGCCGGTGACGTGGGCGTGAAGGACGGGGGCATTCACTGGGGATCCACCTCGATGAGCGGCTGCTTCGCCTTGACCAAGGTGCCGCTGTCGGGGACGACCCTGACGACACGTCCGGCGATGTCCGACTTGATCTCGTTGAACAGCTTCATGGCCTCGATCAGCCCAACGACCTGGCCGACCGCGAGCTCGCGGCCGACCTCGACGAAGGGCGCCGAGCCTGGCGTCGGCGAGCCGTACCAGATGCCGGTCAGCGGCGCCTTGACGCTCGGGCGGGCCGGCGGGCCCGCGGCCTGGCCACTGCTCGAGCCCGTGGCGCGGTCGGCCTCGCTGGGCGCTGTCGCCGCTGCTGGTTGGGCATCGGCGACCGACGGAGAGACGGCCGCCGCGACGGGCGCGAGCGCCCCGGGCTTTCGGAGGATGACCGTCGTCCGGCCGGCCTCGACCTCGATCTCCGTGAGGTCGCTCCGTTCGAGAATCGTCCCGAGCCGGTCGATCAGTCCGAGCAGCGACGCATCACCGGGCTCGACGGCTATCGTCCGCGCCTCGGGCGCAGCGTCCTCGAGCGCTGCCGGTTCCGATCGAGCCGCGGCGGTCGCGCCGTCGGGTCCGTCGTCCCCGCCCCGATCGGGCGCCGGCTCGGCAGCGAGATCGGGGGCCAGGGCATCGCCAGCGCTAACCAGATCGGCCGGGGTGAACACCTCGTCGGCGGCGCTCGCGGCGGAACTCGCGGCGCTCGCGGCCGCGGCCGCATCGGTGCCTCCGTCGGTCGGCCGTTCGAACGCGTCGGTCATTCGGCCCACCGCCGGAAGATGAGTGCCGTGTTCTGGCCGCCGAAGCCGAACGAGTTCGAAAGGGCGATCTCGACGTCCTGGCTGCGGGCCCCCCCGGTCACGATGTCGAGACCGGCCGCGGCGTCGTCCGGATCGTCGAGGTTGATCGTCGGCGGAACGCAGCTCTCGCGGATCGTCTGGATCGTCATGATCGCTTCGATCGCCCCGGCGGCGCCGAGGGTATGCCCGATCATCGACTTGTTGGCGGTCACCGTCACCGCTCCGGCGTGCTCGCCGAAGATCGTCCTGATCGCCAGCAGCTCGGCTCGGTCGCCCTCGGGCGTCGAGGTGGCGTGGGCGTTGACGTGGGCGATCTCGTCCCCGGCGAGACCGGCCTTCTCGAGGGCCCGGCGAGCGGCGCGGACGGCCCCGATGCCGCCGGCGGCCGGAAGCGTGATGTGGGTCGCGTCGGCGGTCGCGCCGTAGCCAACGAGCTCGGCCAGGATCGTCACGCCGCGCGCCCGGGCATGGCCGAGCTCCTCGAGCACGATGACGCCGACGCCCTCGCTCGCGACGAAGCCGTCGCGACCCTTGTCGAACGGGCGTGACGCCCCTTCCGGATCGTCGTTTCGGCGGGAGAGGGCCCGCATCGAGTCGAACCCGCCGACGAGCGGCTCGTAGACGCCGGCCTCCGAGCCGCCCGCGATCATCATGTCGGCATCGTTGCGCCGGATCGTCTCGTACGACTCGCCGATCGCATGGCCGCCCGTGGCGCAGGCCGAGGCGGTCGTGAAGTTCGGTCCGGTCATGCCGAAGCTGATCGCGACGTGGCCGGCGCCGACGTTCGGGATCCCCATCGGGATGAGGAACGGGCTGATCCGATCCGGGCCACGCAGCGCGTTGATCGAGATCCCCTCGACAAGCGTGCCCACGCCACCGAGGCCGGTCCCGAGGATGACCCCGGTCCGCTCGGCCTCCTCGCCATCGAGGCGCTCCGGCAATCCCGCCTGGTCCATCGCCTGGCGCGAGGCGACGAGGCCGAACTGGATGTAGCGGTCCGTCCGGCGGACCTCCTTCTTGTCGAGGATGCGGCTGGCGTCGAGGTCGCGAACTTCGCCGGCGATCCGGGCCGCCAGCCGCGACGGATCGAACGATTCGATCGTCCGGATCCCGGAGCGGCCGGAGACCATCCCCTGCCACGTCGAAGCGACGTCGTTGCCGAGGGCCGTCAGCATGCCCATCCCGGTGACGACGACCCGCCGCGGTTCGCTCGGCCAGCTCGTCGATTTCGCCGGGGAGGTCATCGGACGAGCTTCCCCGTTCGGACGGTCGCGGCCCGGTAGACGTCGCCGGGCAGCCCGCGAGCGGAGATCGCGTTCGAGACGGCCATCGTGTCGAAGTCCGTCCGGCGGATCTCCGCCGAGACGGTCTCGCCGTCGACGGTGACCAGGGCCCACGACGCGGTCGGGTCGCCGTCGAACACATAACCCGCGGATCCGTCGTTGACGATGATCTTCCAGCCGAGGTCGCGGACCTCGGGCAGGTGGGTATGGCCGCAGGCGATGATCCGCGCGTCGGTTCGGGAGACACGCTCGAGGATCACCGACGGGTCGAGGGCCTGATCGAAACCCTGGGTCTGCGAACCGGGCGACGCGTGACAGGCGAGGAACATCGCCTCCTCGAGCCGCAGGCGGCGCTCCGACGGCAGGCGGCGGAGCCACGCGAGGCGCTCATCGCCGAGCTCCTCGTGGGCCCATTCGGCTGCAGCGCGGAAGGTGTCGGGGACGCCGTCGGTCATCCACGGGAAGGCCGCCGAGTAGTCGAAATCGCCGACAGCGACGTCCGTGTTGCCCTGGACGACGATCGCCCCCTCGGCCTCGAGCTCCCGGACGCCATCGACCGCGCCGGCCGGGTCCGGGCCGTTGAGGACGAGATCGCCGGCGACGATCACCGCGTCGGGCTTCTCGCGGCGAATGGCCTTGCGGACCGCGTCGAGCGCGGCCGCGTTGCCGTGGATGTCGGACAGGATCGCGACCCGCGCCGTCATCGCAGAGCTCCCTCGGGCGGAATCACGAAGCTCAGCGTCGCCTCGCAGCTGACCTCGCCGTCGACGCTCGCGACGCCGCGGGCACGGCCGAACCGGCTCCCGAGCTTCTCCATCGTGACCTCGAGGCGAAGGACGTCGCCGGGGACGACGACGCGCTTGAACCGGCAGTCATCGATGCCGGCAAACAGCCCGATCCGGTCGCCGAACCCAGGCTGCTTCGCGACGTACACCGCCATCGTCTGGGCCAGCGCCTCGACCTGGATGACGCCCGGCACCACCGGCAGCCCCGGAAAGTGTCCCTGGAAGAACCACTCCGTCGCGGCCACGCCCTTTATCCCGACGATCCGCTTTGCCTCTGCGTCGTATTCGACGATCCGGTCGACGAGGAGGATCGGCCAGCGATGGGGAATCAGGGCCTCGATCTCGCGGGTCGAGTGAATCGTGGTCAGCTTGGGCGGCGTCGCGGTCGCGGCATCGGTCACGGGCAGCTCCTGTTGGGGATGTCAGTGTGCCCCGCGGCGAGGGCACCACGCGGGAAACTGGTTGCAGGTACGCACACGCACGCGGTCGTGCGCGACTCTGGCACGACTGCCACGGTCACGATCGGGCCGCGGCGGCGAGGAAGGCGGCGCTGCCGACGCGGTCGAGCAGGTTGGTCGTGAACTTGCCGTCCAGGAACACGTCCGAGGCGAGCAGCGCCTTGTGGATCGCCAGGTTCGTGACGATCCCGTCGACGACCAACTCGTCGAGCGCGACGCGGGCGCGGGCTATGGCCGCATCGCGGGTGGCGCCCCAGACGATCAGCTTTCCGAGGAGCGAGTCGTAGTACGGCGGCACCTCGTAGCCGGGATAGAGGTGCGAGTCCATCCGGACCCCGGGCCCACCCGGAGCGAGATAGCGCTCGACGACCCCGGCGCTTGGCCGGAACTCGCGATCCGGATCCTCGGCGTTGATCCGGAATTCGATCGCGTGGCCGCGGATCGTGACATCGGCCTGGCTGAACCCGAGCGGCTCGCCCGCCGCAATCCGGATCTGGGTGACGACCATATCTACACCGGTCAGCATCTCGGTCACCGGGTGCTCGACCTGGATCCGGCAGTTGATCTCGATGAAGTAGAAGTTGCCGGCGTTGTCGACGAGGAACTCGAGCGTCCCGACGTTCTCGTAGCCCGCGGCGACGACCGCCCGGAGCGCCCGCTCGCAAAGCTCGGTCCTGGCCGACTCGGACAGGGCCGGCGTCGGGGCCTCTTCGAGGATCTTCTGGTGCCGCCGCTGGACGGAGCAATCCCGCTCGCCGAGATGGATCCCGTGGCCATAGCGATCGACCGCGATCTGGACCTCCACGTGGCGGTTCTCGTCGAGCCACCGCTCCAGGTACAGCGAGTCGTCGCCGAAGGCGGCCCGTGCCTCGGATCGACAGACGTTGAGAGAGGCCTCGAGCTCCCGCGGCGTCCGGACCATGCGCATGCCCTTGCCGCCGCCTCCGGCCGCCGGCTTGATGAGGACCGGGTAACCGATCCGATCGCCCTCGGCGAGGGCATGGGCGTCGTCGCGGAGAATCCCGTTCGAACCCGGGATCGTCGGCAGGCCGTGGCCGGCAAGCAGGCGGCGGGTCGACTCCTTCGAGGCGAACCGCTCCAGCACGCTCGATGGCGGACCGATGAACACGAGGTCGTGGGCGCGGACCACCTCGGCGAATCCCTCGTCCTCTGACAGGAACCCGTAGCCGGGATGGATCGCGTCGCAGCCGGTGACGATCGCGGCGCTGATGACGGCGGGGGCCGACAGGTACGAGCGCTTGGCATCCGCCGGCCCGATGCAGATGGCTTCGTCGGCGAGCTGGACCGGCAGGGATTCGCGATCGGCCTCGCTGTAGGCGACGACGGCCTCGACACCGAGCGTGCGGCACGCCCGGAGGATGCGGAGGGCGATCTCGCCGCGATTGGCGATGAGGATCTTGCGGAACACGCCTCAGGCCTCCCGGCCCGGGCGGGTGGCCCGTCCGCCGGAAGCACCGGAAGGCCCGGAACCGCCGGCGGGGCTCGTGTCGTCCGCGGGCTCGATGACGACGAGCTCCTGGCCGTACTCGACGGCCTGGCCCGGCTCGACGAGGCTCGCACCGACGATCCCGTCGATCGGGGCGACGACTTCCTGTGGGATCCCGAGCATGTCGACGGCGCCAATACGATCGCCGGCCCGGACGCGGTTGCCGGGCCGGCCCTCGGCCCTGGGCTGGTAGACACCGACGGCCGGCGAGGTCGCGACCGTCCGCGGGAGGCCGTCGTCCTCGGCCGGCGCCGAGGCCTCGCGTCCCTCCGCGCCCGGCCCGACGGGGACCAGGCCGGCGGGCGTCGAGCCGTTTGTCTGGTTGCCGGCACTCACTCGTGTCTCGCGCGTGTCGCGCGCTTCCTTGGCTGAGCGGTGGCCCTCGAAGCCAGCCGGCTGATGGCCGTGACCCGCGTGGCCCGGCTGGGCTCGTGACGCGCGATCGCCGCTCCTCCGAGCGGGGCCGGGAGCATCGCCGCCGGGTCGCCGGACCCGGACCCGCCACGACCCCTCGCGTATTTCGATCTCGCCAAGGCCACTGTCGGCCAGCTTCGCGACGAGCGCCGGCAGGAGGTCGTCCGCGAGGCGGTCGATGGCGTCGTGGTCGACCTGCCGCTCGTCGGCGGACCGATCGCGCGCGGAACCGTCGACCGCGGAACCGTCGACCGCGGAACGCTCACCCGACGAACGCTCGCCCGAGGAACGCCCCTTTGCCGCCCGGCCCGGCCGCTGGTCAGGCATCGTCAGACCTCGTCCCTGGCCGGCGGTTCATCGCGACCGGCGGCCGGCAGCGACGGCAGGCCAGACCAGTCGAACCAGTTCCGGAGTCGGTCGGCGAAGCCGGGCCGAACGACCGGCCCGACAGGTGTCGTATCGACCTCGGTGTACGGGCCCATGTCGCGGAACCGCCGGTAGCGGGCCTCGACGAGGTCGTCGATCGGCTGCCTGGCGAGGATGTCGAGCTGATCGAGGACGACCGTCCTGAGTCGACGGCCCGTCTCGGCCGGATCCGTGTGCGCGCCTTCGCCGGGTTCCGGGATGACGAGGTCGATGACGCCGAGATCGCGCTGTTCGGCGGCCGTCATCCGCATCGCGGTCGCAGCGGTCGGCGCCTCGTCGGCGGTGCGCCACAGGATGGCCGCGCAGCCCTCCGGACTGATGACCGAATAGACCGCGTTCTCGAGAGCGACGACGACGTCGCCAACGGCGATCGCCAGCGCCCCGCCGGAGCCGCCTTCGCCGGTGATGATCGCCACGATCGGCGTCCGGAGGCGGCTCATCAGCCCGATCGAGCGGGCAATCGCCTCGGCGATGCCGCGCTCCTCGGATTCGGGACCGGGATGGGCACCCGGAACATCGACGAACGTGACGAGCGGCATCTGGAACCGTTCGGCGAGCTCCATCGCCCGCATCGCCTTGCGGTAGCCCTCGGGGTGGGGCATTCCGAAGTTGCGCCGGATGTTCTCGTCCGTGTCGGCGCCCTTCTGCTGGCCGATCACGACGACGCGCCGCCCTCCGATCCGGGCGAAGCCGGCGACGATCGCCTGGTCGTCGCCGAACAAGCGATCGCCGTGGATCTCGACGAAGTCCTCGGCCATGACCCCGAGCAACTCGAGGATCCGCGGCCGGTGGATGTTGCGGGCAAGCTGGACGCGGGCCCAGACGGCGTCGCGCGGATCGATCGGGCCGACGAGGGGGGGCGGGGCCGTATCACGACCGCGACCGAGGAGGCGATCAACCATGTCGGCCACCTTCGTCGGCGATGCCCGGCGCGGGTGCCTCGTCGCCGCCGGACGGATCGGAGGCAGGGGCCGGGGTTGCCGCGACGGCCTCGGGCTCGGGCGCCGCCGACTCGAGCGCGGGCGTAAGGGCCTCCGGCGTCGCCGACTCGGCCGCGGGCGTCGCTGACTCGGCCTTGGGTGCAGGCGTGAGGGCCTCGGGTGCTGCGGCGATGGCTGCGAGTTCCGGCGACTCAGGCGGCAACTCCGGTGACGGCTCCGTCGCGTGCGGCGTGTCGACGGCCACCGTCGGCGGAGCGGGCAAGTGGACGGGCGCCTCGACCGGCGCGATCGCCCGGCCGGAAGCCCGCGGGCCGTTGGTTGGCGCTGGCACCGGCGGCTCCGGATCGCTCGGCATGACCCGCTCCGCAAGCGTCGTGAGGAACGACAGCGGCCGGAAGGACGGCAAGCCGAGCGGCTCGACATCGCCGTTCGAGCCGTTCGTACGGGATGCCGGGACGAGGTACCCGAGGAGCATGGCGATCTCGGCCCGGAGCTGCGAGCGATGGACGATGCGGTCGATGAAGCCGTGCTCGAAGAGGAACTCCGAGCGCTGGAACCCGACCGGCAGCTCCTGGGCGATCGTGCCCGCCGAGACCCTCGCCCCGGCGAAGCCGATGAGCGCGTTCGGCTCGGTCAGGTTGACGTCGCCGAGAACCGCGAACGAGGCGAAGACGCCGCCCGTCGTCGGGTCCGACAGGACGCTGATGTATGGCACGCCCGCGGTCCGCAGCCGCTCGAGGGCCCCGACGGTCTTGACCAGCTGCATCAGCGCGAGCGTGCCTTCCTGCATCCGGGCGCCGCCCGACGCCGACACGACGATGAGCGGCATCCGCTGGACCAGGGCATATTCGGCGGCTCGGGTGACCTTCTCGCCGACGACCGCGCCCATCGAACCGCCCATGAACCCGAAGTCCATGACGCACAGAGCGACCGGCCGGCCGTCGAGTGTGGCGGTTCCCCATGCCGCGGCGTCGCGCATGCCGGTCGCAAGCTGGGCCGCTGCGACACGATCCGGGTAGGTCTTCTGGTCGACGAAGCTGAGCGGATCGACCGATTGCAGCCCCGCATCGCGTTCGACGAACGTGCCGTGGTCGACGAGGAGGCCGATGCGCGCGTCGGCCGAGAGGCGGAAATGGTGGCCGCAGTTCGGGCAGACACGCTGGACCTTGTCGAGCTGCTTGTTGAACAGCATCTCCTCGCACGACGGGCACTTCGTCCAGAGGTCGGGCGGGTAGGCATCGCGGCGGGGCCGGAACGACGGCAGCTTGATCGGCATGTCAGTCCAGCCGCCCAGCGTGGACGGCGGCCAGCCGCGCCTCGCGGACCGCGCGCGCGGCGCGGACCATCGCGCTCCCGCGGCGGGCAGGCCGCGTGCGCCACGCGACCCAGGCCGCGCCGGCGAGCGAGATCGCGGCGGACGTGAGCGCCCCACCGATCAGCAGCGGCCGGTTGAGCTCGCATGACTTGTCGGGCAGGGGGACAATTAATTCCTCCACAAACTCGACCAACACTTCGCTGGAGCCTGTGAAATACGAGAAAGTCCGGCGAGTTATTCGATACGGAGATGGGAAGAGGCACCAAGGAAGCATCGGCACGCTTCTTCGCCTCTTCATGAGGCTTCGTTGTAGGAATCATAGGAAGAAGCAATCGCGCGGACTTCGGCAAGGGTTTGGTTACGGAGTAGTTTACCGTCCTCGAGTACGGTTTCGAGAGCGTTGTTCGGGGGAATGGGATCACCTTCGACCATTTCAACCGTGGCAAAATCTTTGCCGTCTTGCAGGAGCTTGAAGCGGCCACCCTTGCTGGCTTTGGATGGATCTTGCTTGGGATTTTTGCAGACGTTGTGCCATTTGCCGTTGCGATCGATGGCGGAACATTTCAAAGCGAATTTGAGGGTGTCTCGGTTCACTTGCTGCAGGAGCGCGCCGCCCATCCCGTAGCTCCAGATGTCCTGCGACCAGCCTTTGCGCGTGAGCTGTGCGGTGATGTGCTGGATGGTGTACAAGTTGACGCCGTCGCCTTGAATGAAGCGGACGCACGGAACGGTAGTCTTCCAGCCTTTGCGATTTACTTCGTATCCGAATTTTTCGCTGACGATTTTGAAGAGTTCTTCGAGTATAGTCACGGCGTCGCCGGAATCGGGACGGATCACCAGTATGCCGTTGCGCTGGAGAATTTTGTCGCGCAGCGCGCCTCCCCAGAGATTGCGCACGGCGTTGAAGACGTCGTAGGAATCGCTGACGCAGGCGACGATACCTTCGGGGCAGTTTTCGAGGATGTTTGCATACGCATCCAGTTCGCTGGCTTCGCCCCACGCGGTAATGGTGGAATGCTCGGACGCGGGGATGCTGTAGCCGGCGCAGTCGAGCGGATTTTTTCCCGTGAAATCGGCGGAGTAAAACTGATTGAGAAGTTGGAGTGCGGCGAGCGTGTCCGTACCCAAGAAATTGATCAGATGTGCAGCGCCACCGATGGCGGCGGATTCCTTGGAGGAGACGCCGCGAAAGCCGAAATCATGCAATTTGAATCGGAGGAGCGACGGATCACCGGTGCGCACGAGGGCTTTGCCAATGACCTGCTTGATGGCGCGCGAAAGTGTAGCAACCGTGATGGGATACCAAACCTGGACGAGAAGCGTTTCGGCCCAATTGGTGAGCCAGTAGAACTCGGGGTCGGTGTTTTCGATGGTGATGAGCGCGTTGTGTGTTTTGACGACGGTGCCTTCCTTGACGGCGCGGATGCGCAGCGGGAGGTGCCCACCGTGTTTGGCGTAGAGGGATTTGAAGCCGTCGTAGTTGAAGGATTTGGGATGGCCGGAGAAGTGGGCGTGGGCAACGTGGCGGGCTTCTTCGACGTCGTCGAGCGTGAAGACCTGACCGGCGAAGTTGGATTTGATGATGTATTGGAGCATGGCCAGCATGGTTTCTCCAAACATGCCTCCGCGGGATTCGAGGTAGGAATAGATGTGGCGTGTATCAGGGGGATATTGCCACCAATGGGTGAGCTTATAGGAGTCCGTGTTGAGGACGGGATTGAGTCGCAAGGACTGCATGGGGCTCCTTCCGGTTGTCGGTGAAAGAGGGATTCAATTGCACAATCGTTCTCGGGATTGAGGATAGCAAAGAGTCGTGAGTGGTAGCGGGTCAGCACGCTCATCGGGACGTTGACCCTCGCCAAAATTCAAAATGCGCTTGAAATGAATAGCTTCCGGAGCCGCCTGTAACATTGTTACGAAGACGGGATTCAGGGTTTTGCGGAGTTTTGGCGAACGACAGGTGGTGCGTTGGCACAGGGCCGGATTCCGTTTGTACTGGAAGCTGATCTCCAAGGTCAGGAGGCCGGTCGGGAGACGACAGACGTCGAAGGAGATTCAGGAATTGATCTTCCGAATGGTCGTTGAGAACTCCACGTGGGGAGCGCCACGCATCCATGGCGAGCTTCTCATGCTCGGCTTTGATGTCTCTGAGCGAACGATCTCTCGTTGGATGAAACGGGCGCCTAGAGATCCGGAGCCGGCCAGGCGCTGGCTTACCTTTCTCCGTAATCACCGTGAAGCGATTGCCGCGATGGACTTCTTCACTGTTCCGACGATCACCTTCCGCTCGCTCTATTGCTTTTTCGTCATCAGTCACGACCGTCGGCGTATCCTGCACTTCAATATCACAAAGCATCCGACCAGCTCATGGATCGTGCAGCAGTTGCGAGAAGCATTTCCATTTGGATCCGCTCCGAGGTTCGTCATCTTTGATCGTGATGCCAAGTATGGACT
>Ga0209488_10000969_pt1 | contig 24368 bp, 44 predicted proteins | sample Rivendell_Oct201_8_FD_188349 | JGI IMG/M metagenome (GOLD analysis project Ga0209488, IMG submission 188349) | Vadose zone soil microbial communities from the Eel River Critical Zone Observatory, Northern California, USA -... | ecosystem: Environmental > Terrestrial > Soil > Vadose zone >...
TGTTTTTTTTTTTTTTTTTTCATTTAGGGATGGGGCTCGATGCGATACCTGGACATCTCTCCTGAAGATTTGAGGGACGCAGAGGCGCATCTGAGTAAACCGCGCGAAGTGCTCGGTCATATCTCTGCGATGTCCGTGTCAGGTAACGACGTCTCTGGAAGCGTTTTCTACGCGTTTCCTTTAGTCTTTGCGGCGGCCGGTGAGGATTCCCTTCAAACTTGCGCCTGCCTGACGTGTTTTATTTAATGCTTTCCAGGGGTATACTCTCCACTTTGTTTGCTAACCGCTTCCCTGCTTCTTCTCGTCTTTCGGCCGCTTCTGCTCGAGCTCGCCTCTACCGTTCGCATCAATGGATCGTAAGTCATAGCCAGACATCCCAAGTCATGCGCACGCTAACTAACCCCCCCCCCCAGAAACTACATCTATCTCTTGCAATTCTCGGGAAAGATGTTGGCCCTCGTTGGGGCGGCTGCGACGCTCTTAGATGCGGTAGCGACATCCACGGTCTCTGCGGCAACAGCGAGTTCCTATCTCAGCGCGGAAATACCATCCATGCCCCTTTCGACCACTTTGCTGACGGTCTTGTTCCTCATCGCTCTTGGCGTCCTCGCCCTCGCTGGAATCAAAGAAAGTGCCTCGGCGACCGCAGCCGTCTTTGTATTCCATGCACGTTTTTTTTTTCGCGCGCATATTTTCACGTGCCTCGGGCTCTGATGTAAATTCCACTCTAGATGATAGCGATGGCCGCACTCGCGGTTGCGAGTATCGTCCATTGGGCTAGCAAAGATCCCCATTCTACCACTTTGAAGCAGAACTGGGCGTCGCGTCCGGGCACTGCTGTCGAGACTGCCAGCGCTCTATTCTATGGTGTATGCGTCGCGTTTCTTGGCGTTACGGGTATGGCCCACATCTCTCCAGTAATCCTGTCGTATAATTTCTGCGTGTAGGGTTCGAATGTACGCCATCTTATATCGAGGTCATCAGGGCAAAGGATTATTCCTCCATACTACGAAACCTGATTGTCGTCTCTGCCGTTCTCAACACTCTCCTCTCTTTCCTTGCATGCGCGTTACTTCCAGTGGGTACCATCGTCGACGGCCAGAACGTTTTGTCTGCCCTTGGGGGCCTCGCTGGTGGGAAATGGCTGCGCATTTTAGTGTTGATTGATGCGATTTCCGTACTCCTCGGTGGTGTGTTGACTGGCACAGTCACGACCATTGAATTACTCAACCGCATGGCCCAGTAAGTTTCATGTTTTTACGATGATCGAAACTCTGACGGCTGTGGTGTCCTTCTCAGAGACCATATTCTGCCTCATTGGTTCAGCTTAAGGCTTCCCGTGACAGGCAGCCTTCACATTGCCACACTGTTTTCTTCAGGATTGTCGCTCCTGCTCTATGTGGGCTCGGGCATGAACACTTTAACCGTCTCATACGTGTTCTCTGTCGCCTTTTTATTCCAAATGCTTCTCGTGAGTTGTGTTGATTTGAGGTAATCAAATATTATCGGAAGCTGAACACTGCATCCTAGTTCGCAGTATCGTCCCTTCTTCTCAAACTGAAACGGCCTCGCTTATCCCGTCCGCCCCACGCGAGCATGTTCACCCTTCTCATCGCATTTGTTGTCGTGATCGTGACCTGGGCAGGCAATGTCGCACTCGCGTGCGTACGCGCGTTTCCTTATCTATGGCCCTGATTCACCAATTGTTTCCTACTTAGTCCCACGGCGCTTGGCGTTTTTGCGGCGTCTTTCCTCGTGGTTCTCGGCGTATTGCTCGTAATCGGTGCACAGCCGACCATCCTGAGACTTGCCTTGTTCTTCTGCTCTGCTAGCTCGTTTTCCAAGTGGGCGAAGACCAAGGGTTGGCAGAACCGGCTCGTCTTGTTGTACAAGTCGCGCCGAGCCGCACGTATTTGTGTATGGATCAAGGATGACGATGTGCGTTTGTTTCGTTTTCCGTGTTTCTGGTGCTTCTGATACTGATACTTTACCCTAGATCCACGTCATGTTACGAGCGCTGCTGTCCGTTCAGAAGGACGTTCCAGATGCTCGAACAGTTTTGTTCGTCCATGCATACCGAAGCATCGATACGATCCCGAGCGAATTTCATCCAAACGCCCGCCTTCTTGATGAAGCATTTCCGACGATCACGGTCGAGTAGGTACCAATTATAGCCCAACGTTCTCGTGCAGGGCTGACGCGCCCTCAGTCTCGCATTCGTTTCTGGCAACTTCAGCCCAGTGGTGAGTACTGTTCCGCTTTGGCTAGCTCAACCGGAACACTCGGGGGATTTAGGCGCTTACGGACTGCCCGAAACAGCTCGTGGAGGCGGTTTCTCGCACGGTCGACCTTCCCCGCAGCCGAATGTGCCTTATTTCACTTGGCCGCGACCACCCCTGGGAATTGGCTGAATACGGGGGTGTCCGAGTCATCATGTAGGACGACAAGCAAATGAAACTAGAAGAGGATAGAAAGGAAGTTAGGGCGATCACTTACGAACTGATATGAATACTCACAGCAGGGCACATCCGATTGGCACATGCGCCCAAAGAAGCCCGTGTTTCCGGGAGATACCATCTACGACTTTAATGACGCCACTTAATTACCCATCCTCAAAACAAGCGATTGGACGGACGCCTTACTGGCTTACGTCCATTATTGCGATGTCTACTACGACTGGTACCGTACACACTCCCCATATACACCGTCTTGCTACTTGCCTTAGGATTCAGAAAACGTACCGTCCGAGACTTAGGCTGTTATGCAGTGGGCGACTCTTGACCGGCCCAATCTTGAGTTCATTTTCATTCAAGTCGCGAATGGGTTCATTTGAGGGACGGAACATTCCGCGCGGCGCTGATTGCTCGCCACGGTGTCACTTAAGACCACGTTCTGCCCTATGATAGCAGATTTGCGAGTTCCGAACCTCCACTGACCCGGTAAGTCGGGTAGATAACGGCATGGCTCATCACGATGCCCCTGAGTCCTCTGTCGCAACTGGCAAGTCAAGGTTAGCGTCTGTTACTGCCATGTAGCCTGCGTCCACCCCGGTGGCCGGACGTATATACCATTTGATCATGGTGGCTTGCATCACCGAGTCGTAGACGCCAAAATGAGTTTACTAATTTTCGTTATCTAAGCTCGTTTCCAGCTTTCTACTCGTTCAGTTAGGACCAAAGAAACCAGAGGAACGTGGTTCCCAGCCGCAGGCATTGTGGCCGTTCACTTGTTCGTAAATTACGAAGCTACCAAACTCACACCCGCTCACAGTGTGAGTTAAATGTTCCATGTCGCTACCACTGATCACTGATGGGGTCTCTTCAGGGCTGTCGTTTCTTGATACACAATCTTACAAGTCCAACTGTAGTCTCTACATCAGGTCCTCCACTTCAGGCGATGCGATTCTTATCTAGCCGCCGCGTGGCAAGTGGTACGGTATCAGAAAGATCATTCCTCACGTCAAACCCTACAATTCCAAATTGTGCTATGCCTGACACGTCAAATTACAAATCTTGGCTCCTGCCTCCTCGAGGGCTGGCCGATACCTCCCCCTAGACCCTCACCACCACCACAGCAATATAATCGCGATGATACGTAAATGAGAGAAGCTGAGGACGGGCCCATTCGTTTATGACTGGTCAGGTTCCGACCATAAGCGGGCTGTGCAACGCTGTGTTACGCGCATGCTCTTCCTTTCATTTACAAATAATCAGTCATTCTCAGACTGAAAGGACTGATGCCCCTTTCTTAAAGCGTCGGACTTTCACAGCATCCCAAAAACTGTTAGACTGTTGAGGCGGTGGCCGGCCTCCGGCCGGTATTTCATGGCTCCGGACCCCAACACGGCACCCAGTCAATGTCATAGCACGATGCATTCTCTATACGCAGGACTCAGTTGACGGTAGAATTGATCCAGAGCCTGTAGTAGCCTAGGCGGACCCTTCTAGCTGCCATAGGAAGTCTCATGGGTCGATGTCCCGGTGAAACACTCCACTGTGCCGCCCACTGTGAAAATTGAAATACCTGTGGCCGTGTGCGAGAGCGCTTATGGTTAACAATTAAATAGCTTGACAGCTCACTGCATAAGTTACTAGTATGGTTAAACACGTTCTCGCTTTGGTGCACCGCCGCATACGTTTTTCCCCATACGCCATAGTCCTCAGGAGTCTTGGTATGAATCTGCCATTACGTGAAACTCTGTGAAAGGGGAAGTTCCATTGCCATTCGTAGAAAATTGACTCACTTCCTATCCTAGTCTGAAATATCACATTGCGATGCAGGTCACCGTGTTAAAAAGTGCTAAGGCAGACTGGAGCCGCCCCATCAACCCCATCCCCCCAACACACTACATTCATGACTTCGTTGCGACCTGCGAAACTCATAGAGCACGCTGATGGGCTCCTGCAACACGCGCAGGTCCTCTACGAAAAACACGAGTCCATCATGCGATCCGATGACCGTATACTGGCAGGGGACCGAATGCTCAGGTGAAGATGTTTCCCCCCACTGTTGTTTATCCGATTCTAAGGCAGCTTTGTTCTCTTGGCAGCGCTCGAGAGTACCGCCACGGAATAGAGCAAAAACCATGGCTAGCACGAACGGAGCAAGCGAAGCTATATTCCGAGCGTGCTGAGATGGCACTGAAGACGGTCAAGGTTGGCATCATGATGTCGCCTACTTCGGGAAGACGCTGATCAGTCGTTGTTTCACAGGGAGCCGTGGAGATTGCGATTGACATTCGGAGACGGAAGGAGGGCAGCTATCTGTCATGACCACAAGCCTCCCCTCCCGGTGGAGAGCAATGTTTATCGGAGTTTTGAGATTTCGAGTTGCGATCCTCTCCCTTACCATAGTTCCCCGCCTAGTCATGTCTCCCCCCATACCCATATTCATCTCTACAAGTGTAAAGACACCAGCTTTCCTCTACAAAAGGAATTCGTTGATCGTGTGAATAATTGGATCGGAACTGTACCGCCCTCCGCAGTGGCACGTTCCAAGTGTGCACAGCCCCGGAAACGTGATATCAACGTCGACTTTTTTTCTCGAGAAAGGAGAAAGCGTACGATAAGCCGGGCCAGGTGTAAGTTACCCTTCTCCATCTTCATCGGTCGTGTTTCCTGCTTCACTTTTTCGGGTCCTCTTCCTCTCGGGGCTTCCCCCGTCCCCCTTATTTCAATTGTCGATGTCGATGCTCGCAACGTGAAGCATTTTTGGATTCCAAAATCAGCCAAGGCCGCTCCGCTTGTCATCTTCAGGCTTTTTGAATGCCAGTCTTCCGATCTTTGCTTCCTCGTCTTTACCATCCAGATAATCACGGGCGCCGCACCATAGTCCCGGAGTCCACACACGTGGTTACACATGTGCTTTGTTTTGTCGTCGACCTCCCTGTAAAACGCCTAGCCACCTTTGCGCCACGCTTTTCAAAGTTTGAGACTCCAGCACCGACTTTATCCTTATCTCGTGTGGACCTCACTTTACCGTACCCATTAGTAGGATGGGCGCACGAATCAGTGGGATCGTGCTCAGTCTTTTTGTCACGCCGTTTCTGACACGTTTCCGATTTCTCAGAGTTATGTTAGCGTCGATCTTCGGGAAACAGAAAAGGAAGGTGACACCTCAATTGACATCCCTACAGTGGCTATCCATCTTCCAAGATCGCCAGTGGCGCCCATGAAGCGCTCTTTGACACATATTCAGGTGAAACCGTGTACCTGAACCCCCCAATCCTAGGCCTTTTGTGCTCGCTTTTGTCGTCGTGATTCTGAGATGATGATAGCCGAGCTGGCACTCGTCCGTTCAATTTTGAGTTGATCAAGCTCCAAACATACGCGGAGCGATGCGAACATATACCGACTTTTGGTAAATCAGGTCTGTCAGATGCGGCGCGCAGTGCGTTGTTCATGATGAACCCGTTAGATTACTGCTCTGGTCGAAGACTCCGTGTTTGCGTGGAACTCGGTACTTTTATGAAACTGTTCTAACGCGCGCTATCTTTTCAGATTCCGATTACAGCAGACGTCATGTTTATGACTTGGCACATAAAGTTGCTTTTGGTGTGTAGTAACACGTTGAATGAAAAGAAAGTGAGACCAACAGTCACTTTTCCGATTTTTGGAAGCCACGGCATTATTCGGTACTAGTGCCAGTGTTACGAAGGTTTGAATGCACGAGGGATCCGAAGGGAGCTAAGCTAATCACTACAGCAGCACGATGGGAGCTCAGATATCCGAGCCTGACCGGACCGAGATCCGCGGAACGGAACGTGTTGGCACAATGGCACCTGTGCCAGGCCGTGATGGCACTGCTTGTGCTTCAAGCGCCCCTACAATGGCTACCCCTCTGTAGTGGACGTCAGAGTTTGGATGGCAGTCATGTCCAACGTCCTCGACATGCTGCCAGTGATATTTAAACAGTGGTTTCAACGCGACCATAGTCACCACAATCCCTCCCATTCTACCCCTAATCAAACATGCACATCGTCTATACATCAGAACGGCTAGGCGAGGCCGATACGCTTTTAAAGGAAGCCGAAAAGCGCCTGGAAGAGCACCAAAATTCCCTAGACTTGCATAGCTATGTCATGGCTCAGGGGTGGTTGACAATGTAGGCGACTCCATTTTCTTCGATGTTGGGTTTTGACCACCGTGTTTTTGAAAGCGCGAAAGATTATCGAGTTGGTTTGGAGGACAGGAACATGTTTGGCCGGCACCAGCATGCACAGATTTACCTCGACAAAGCCCAAGAGACCCATGGGAAGATCAAGGTTTGTCACATTTGCATTACTTACCGCTGATTGAGATGCGGCGCGCTGAGTCAATTTCTATCGTTCGGCAGCAACTCATCTCGGGCCTGTATTAGCAGGGTTCGGATGAGGTTGTTATCCTTCCTTTCGGCGGGTGCAACGGCCCCCGGCGCATGTCTCGTACGCGGACTGTACTAAATACCACTACTGTATAAGCTGTGTATTTCGTACACATAAAATCTATCTGTTTCGCGGTGTGCACATCTCTAATAGCCTCCGATGAGCTAGTTTTTCGGGAGTAATGAAAATCGCTGTTCAGCTACTGACGGACAACGTAACTTAGCCAGTCCGTCAACCGCGCGTCGCTTTCCTTTTCTGGCCACACCTCGATAACTTGCGTCTTCCCCTGCAATTCGTAAGGCGTTGCCCACCGCCCTGATACACCTTTCTCTTTTTTTTGTCGTTGCCAGCACCCTCGACGTCAATCTCACCTACGTCATCGCGGTGATCTCTTTGGTTCAGCATTTTCGCAGTGGTGTTTGCAGGCATTGCGTCTGTGGCAAGTTTCCCGGCACGACATCATCGCCGAATGCCCCGCTTTCTTGATCAGTCTGGTTCTATTGTCTAGGCTCGTCCACAACCCCGTTCCCGTCGCCCTGGTCGTGGCGCCTTAGTCCTTTCGAGATGAGTCGAAAGTGCCTTTGCCCAACACTCTTCCTCGCCTCCCTTTGGCAACTTCCACATCCGTTTCTCCGCCGTCCTTCGCTCACAGTTTGTGATCATCTCTATCCGGCACCAACTCGAGGGGCCGAATACATCCCAGTCATTAATATAGGTACAAGTGTTAGGTGGCTTTGTGCCATTCTCCTGGCTCCCTTGATGCCAAATATTAATATTCCTTGCATCGCTGACACACCTTCGTGAATAGGGTCTACTAGTCATGAATGACTCTTGGGCTACCCTCTGCCCACTCCTCTGCCTCTCGCGGACCCCAGTTTTTCCAAAGCCCTTCATTGAACCTTACGTCATCGACGGCTGGAACCTGGTCCGTTATCCCTCCGATCTCTGCGTCCCTCCCCTGCCCCTTCCCTTTACCTAAGCGGCATAATATGGAAGACGATCCGTGTTCTGTTTGTAGCAGGGAATTAATTAGTACTGTGAGTACAGTATCCCTGCAATGGCTCCTCAATCTACTCTGTTCTACACTATGTCACCCCCAAGCCTCATTGATCCCGGCTGTCCAACCCTAATACTAGTATTTTCATGCATTCACCACCTATCACAGCTCTTTTCTATACGCATATTATCCCGGCGTCTTCGTTATCACGAGGCCTTGAGAATCTCTCTGAACTTACGAGTCTACGCCTGGCTTCAGTTGGTAGTAGCTACCAACACAATGGTAACTCGGAAAACCTGGCGTCTCGATACTGGGCGATGTCACACGGCGCTAGAACACTGGACTGGAACCTCCCTCTTGGTTGAGCGCCGCCACCTATAATCACCATCTTCTTCACGTTTCCCACACGCACGCCCATCTACCAGCGTGAGACTTTGTTAGACGGAGCTAACTTGGACTTTAGGCGCCTACTAGACATCATCCGTTTGTAGAGTGCTGGCACTCACGCCCTATGCTTTTGCCGAATACGGCGCACCTGTGTGGTAACGATGTGTCCTGTCCATGGCGCTGCAAGGACCGTGGGACCATGGCAATGCCCGTAGCAACTGCCTGTACTCTCTTTTCTTTGTGTGATTTCAACTTCCCACCTTTCGTCTCGTCACCTTCGAGCGCCTTGATTATCGGATCCTTGAGTTGAGACGCTTGCTCTTATCTCACTCTCACGCTTTCTCGGCCTGCCCCACAAGCCCACACAACTGGAAATCTACTGCTCCCACTTCAGCGAGCGTCATGGTTCTACCAGTTCATGACCCTGGTGTGCTAACGTAGAAAAAGTTTGGAGTGCGTCCTGCGCAGTGAGACTACGGTAGGGACCAAATTATGGCATGTGTGAGGTGCTAAAGTTTAATGCCCTTAGTTGCCCGAAGGAGATAATTCCTTATTCGAGGAATGTGCAACGTGTCCTACAGTCACCGCACTCTCGGGAACGTGGTGGAAATGAGGATAGCGAACCAGGGACGTTGATGGTGACCCAACCAGGAGCGGCAGAAGTTAGCCTAACCCTTCGTTATCGTCTACTGGGGCAGGGCTGACCCCACAATGGCTTCACTTTGTAGTGGACATCACCGTTCTAGATACTCGGTCTAAAGATCCTTAACCAAACATTTAAACAGAGGATTGCCAAGGGAGCCGTCTAACTCAACTTTCCCACTAATCCCACACTGAAGAATGAACTTGATTAGCACGCATATCCTGTCTATCTCGGAACGACTAGGGAAGGCAGATGCGCTCCTCAAGGAAGCCAGCCTGAGACTGGAAGAATACAGAAACACCATCGACTTGGAGAACTATGTCATGGCTCAGGGTTTGTTAACAATGTAAGCAGCTTCCGAGTCGTGCCATTTCCGCTATAGTCGTTTGGTTCTGGCCATCACGTTTGAAAGCACGAGCGATTTTCGGGTTGGTTTGGAAGGCAGATGGGGGTTTGGTCGCTACCAGCAGGTACAGGCGTACCTCGACCAAGTCCAAGAAACACATAAGAAAATTGAGGTTTGTCGCGTTCCATTTTCGCTACTGTTTTATTAGGATACTGAGCCAGTCACTTTGTTGTTCGTTAGCAACTTGTCTTGGGCCTGTATTAGTGGATGATGATGATTTAGGGTAACAAGCTCACGTTCTTGCTAGCGCTAGTGGGTGTACGCATTGTAATCGTACTCCAATAGTTGTTAGGTCATTACACTCCAGACGATGAACATATGTCTACGTCAATTACATGGTTGGTTACGTTACGAATAGACTTTGTACACCCGATACGAATCCATCAAACACTGACAAGGATTCCTTTCGAGGACGAGGGGTGTAACATTGACGAGTAATTGGACCACATCACACTTAGGTCCAGACTATATTTTAAAAGACAGACTTCGGAATTTATCGACAAAAGCCCATGTCGTCATTCCAACATGTCCATAGGTGGTGAGCGCCGGAGCTCCCATCGAATGCTATCTACACTATTGTAAGCGATCCCGAGTACGAATAGTTAGGCATCTGGTATAGCAGCTTTCTGCAGAACAATATACTTGGCTGTACGAATTGCGTGTGGGATATACCGAAAGGTGATGATTAGACTGGGTTCCTTCTTGGACGTTATAAGGGAACGCAGCTTGAAACTACTTAACGAGTCGCGAGTGCGAGAAAACATCAAAATAACGTCCTCGATCGTGGGGCGCTTCGCTGGGTCCTCGTCCGTCATCGCATCCACAAGCCCCACCATGAATTCGAACCCGTTGTACAACTGAAAGATCACATGAACTACGCAACCAACCGATATTAGGTGGCTTTGCCTTACCCTTATGAAGGACTCACGAATGAGGTTCCCAAGGTAATAGATATCTGTGTGAAACGGGTTGCACAGTCTCCCGTCTCGATGTTCGGGCACCGATTTGTCACCCCCGCGTAGCGGTTCGTCTGATGCTTCTCGGGAGCTGTATTGGCGGGACAAGCCAAAGTCGATCAAATAGTAGCGTGTGGGCCGCTGCGTCCGTGTGAAGCTCTTGGCCCTCCCCTTGAAGTCCCTGCTTCGGTTGACTTTGATGGGGTGAAAACCATTAGGGTACATTCGAGAAGGATCGAACATGATGTTGTTCACTGTACAGTCCCTGGGAAAGTTCTCGATTGGAGTTTTCTTCAACGGAAACGGAAATGTGACAAACATACCGGTGCGCAATGTTCCGCTCATGCATGAACCGGAGGCCCTGGGAAAAGAGTGTCAAGTTTGCTTACGCGTCCAACATCAGGTAATGTGCCAGTCTCACTTCACATATCTGCGTGAAGAATGCCACGAACTCGCCAAAGGTCTGGAAACGGGGATTGTTAAATGAGCGCAGTAAGGGCATCGCGATCAATTTCTGATCGACGGCGTTGGGTAATTCCAAGATTTCTATCAACGGCACGCAACGGTTACCAGGCTCCTGGCTGAGCGGCGTGAAGGAGAATCGTCTGCCAATTTCCAGTTCCTCTCCCGCAGAAACCTTCTTAAGCATGACCTGTCTCCCATCCCGCCAGCGCGTTGCGTCCATCGCGGTTGGCAACTAGGGGAAGTACTGTATAAGCACGGAAGGCATAAGGCAGGATGACACTCACCAAGGTCGGTTGACCGTCCTCAGTCGAGAAAAAGTGCTTTCCAGACTTTTTCCAAGACGGCTCCCAATCAGGGTGATACCTAGGGCGAAGCGTGTATCCATGGCTCTCAAGCTCATGGTAACGGTCCCGCCACCATGTCTCGCTGGGAAAGAGTGTGCCAATCTCTCTATCGGCTTGTTGTTCTTCATGACGCCCCGCAATTATTCCAGGCATTCAGCTCGAGCGGTCATGTAAGATGGGCGGTGGGAGTTTTGTGGGTAGAGGGTAAATGCACGGCACGTAAAACACGAGGAAAACGTCCGATGGGGGGGAGGGAATGAGAATAACCCGTGTAGCAAGGGCTATTTAAAAGTTGGGTGTGACAAGGAAGTTTTCTCAAGCTATTCTCATCACAGCAGGTCTAAAGCATACCATTTACCATAGGAGAGGTGGAGACTAGACGGAATCATGAATATGGAATGTGGGGGCCTAGAAAGACGACCACATGCGGCGTTGTTTGTCGGAGCCTCAAAAAGTTTTATGCGGAAACGCTGAGGATGGAATGTCCGTCAATTGCAGCGATGACACCGAATAGTTACTGTAGAAACCTCGACTAGCACCCCGTTTCGATCAGTCCGAGTATATCACACTGGCACTGGCAGGTTCTGAAGACTCATGCCATCACGTGACTTCGGCAGTCGTTAAATCTTTGGCATCCTTCAGATGACGTTCCTAAGTTACTTGTTCTCGAATCCCCTCTTCCACTGATTCTCCTCACATATTAGCTTGGCAGTAGTACCTCTCAAGGTGTCTTTATGTCGCCTCTACCGATTCAGTGGCCAGACTCCCTATAAACAATAACGCACTCTATTACATAGATAATGGGTATACTGTTGCTATGGAACTGGAGGGACGGCAGTATTCTCGGGCCCGCCGCGCTGTGGCGGAATGAACAACCTCAACATGCCCTCGCAACGTGCCTTGTATGTGTGCCGCGCGTTAGGTCTTCAGGCTTGGTCGCCACCGCGTGGTTGAAGTAAAGAGCAAAAATACACGTTATTAATCCGCCTAGGACGCTGCAGTTCCCGAACCGGTGTTCCGAAAGTCTTGCCGTAGAGTGCACTCTAGCACGTGCTACCTGCCTGGGTCCCCGCTATATCTTACTCTTCCAGGACTACCCACCACGCCCCACCGCCCCGCCCTCCTCGTTTCGCCTCCCCCTCTGTTGGTGTTTTCCTGTCAAAGTATCGTCGACCGATCATCCCGTGGCCCTACGAAAGAACGTCTATAGCGATGTCCTTGTATCTTCCATCTGCACAGGCAAAGAAAGGCGACGAGTGTCTTGACGATGCCCGGACTATTCGCGACCAATGGAGAGATCTCATCCCTCGTAATGACTTCAACGGTCTTCAGAATCGACTAGCAATGTTGACGTGTTACGTTCTCATGGCATTTACTTGGTACTCATGATGTTTGCATGTCCAGGGCGATGGAGATGAGAGCCGGATTGGACTTGAAACGCGGGTTTTCAAAGGTTGCCCTTGCACGAACGTACCGCAGATTTGCCCAGGAAACGCTTTTTATCGCCAAGGTCCTCATTCTCACTGCGAAGTTTAGATGAGTGCTGACCGGAGCTATAGACGACCTCTGACCGGGCTAGGGATGTCGCATCCGCACACGAGACATACGACGAGCAACAAGGGCGCGTTTTATCCATTGCGAAAGCTACCTATCGGTCGTTTTTCGGCTACAAGGACGCATTTCCAACGCCTGATGAGGAGTCCAGCTGGGGAGTATCTGTGTGGACCATGGCTTGCACCAAGACCGCAACCAACATTCCTCCACCTGTTGATCTCGCGGAGAGGGTGAGCTGCGAATCGAGCCTGTCCCACATTCTGCTTAATATTAGTAAACATACGCAGCTCGCAAGCATCGGCCTTCGCTTCCATGCAACCGTGAAGGAGAAGATAGCGCCCCTGGTAGAGAGATATTATGGATTTGAGACGAGCAAGGCCGCAGAGAGTCTCAGTCACAACATCGAGCTGGCACGCGCGTTGAAAAAAGACGCAGCTTTCACGTATGGCGACGAAGAACATACCCTGCCGTATCGCCACCGCATCATCCAGCAAGCCATCAACGTCACCTGGTTCAGTGACCGTTCTAGTGACGGCGTCGTATTTTCCAACGTATTCAATCCCATGCCATACGAGGCCATCGCGCTGGTGCTTGCGGTGGTAAGATGTTCCGGAACGAAATACCAATGGCCGTTTTTTTAAACGCTAACAGATAGAATGCTGCATTGACGAGTGGAGTAGCGGCTCCTGGACCAAAATTCCTTTCACCTATGAGAGCTACCAGGAGGTTTACTCCCATCACCTCAGCGCAATGAAGGGTCTCAGTGATCAGGGCCTCGATCTGCGGGGCTGCGACCCGCTGCGACAGCTCCGATCAGAGATGTTTAATAGAGGACGGTAAGTGGCTTGTACCGAAAGGACCCCTACAACTCATTGCCTCATCCCAACAGGGATCACGCAGGGGTCCCGCGCCGTTCCATGAGCCAAGAACGTTCTTGGCCACGGGAAAAGGTAGATGCCGCTTGCGACAAGGTACAAGTTACGTGATTCATCACTTAGTCACTCCCGCTCCCGGTGAACTCTCACGGGAGCCTGTGTGACTTGTGACGTGGTTCATCTTGGCCATCGACGTTCCCATAGAGGCGTCTGGAAGCCGACAATTGAGCCATGGATACCAGCTAGTTTATGTTTGCAATATTTAAGTCCTTGGTGTAAGGACGATGTCACCCTTTAATATCTCTAAGGCGGGTCAGGTGCTCACGAGTATGGATATTAAATAAAGCAATTAGATATTACTGAAGTCCCCTGTGTGGACACAGATAAGCACCAGCCCGCCACCCGCCTGCTCACTGTTCATGCCAGGAAGGTAGGCACCAGTATATGTGACCTTTTACATCCCTTGAATATCTCAGCTACTGACGACGGAAGGATGAAAGGTAAGCTGACAGAGATGTTATAGGTCTGGAATAGCAGCCTTCCGCGAAATGATGTACTGAATCGTACGAATATTCTGTCTTCGCTCTTGAGTCGCGCGGACTATCCAAGGCGCCATTTTTGACGTCAACGCGGACCGTGATTTGATCTGGCTCAAAGAATTCCGGATTTCAGTGAATCGCCGAATGACGTCTTCTATACGAGGTCGATCCGCTGGGTTTGGACTGGTCATAGAATCGACTAGGTCTTCCATGAACTGGAAGCCTCGGTGTCTCTGAAATCAACGAGGTTAATTGCAGGATCGGCTAATCTGAGGGCATACTACCTGTATGAAATGCTCGCGTAGTAAGTTTCCGATGTAATAGATATCTGTATGGAATGGGTTGGACGGCATTTTTGACTGGTGTTCAGGAGCCGTCTTATCTCCGCCACGTAGCGGATGATCCACGGCCTCCCGCGTGGTGTACTGGCGAGACAGGCCGAAGTCAATGAGGACGTAGCGAGGAGGACGTTGGGTCCTCGTGTAAGCAGTCGCTTTGCCCTTAAAATTCCTCTTCCTGTCAATCTTGACCGGGTGGAATCCTTCGGGGTACATCCCAGACGGATAAAACATAATGTTGTTTGCCGTGGAATCACTCGATCAGATGTCAGAATTAAACCGTCCAAAGCGAATGAATGGGTTATACCGGTGAGCTACATTTCTCTCATGCATAAATTGGAGACCCTGGGAGGACAACACCTTAGCATGGTCAGAAGATGTTCAGAGGGTGAATTTTAGCAACCTCGCATATTTGCTTAAAAAAGGAGACAAATTCGCCAAAAGTTTGGAATCGAGGACGGTTGAAAGGGCGCAGAAGTGGGAACACCATGACTTTATGAGAGCCGTCTGAACCCTCCATTTGTAGTTCAATAACCTCTAAGAGTGGTACACAGTGGTTTCGAGGATCCTGTGCGAGTTCTGGGGACGAAAAATGCTGGGCGATCGAGAGCTCGTGGGGCCCCTCATTAGTAAATACTCTCTTGAGCATAACTGGGAGGTTGTCTCGAGTGCGCACGGCGTCCATCACGGCTCTCGTCTTCCCTACTGCATGAGTAAAATAAACTATAGGAAATACGAAAACATACGATTGTAGCTTGGCCATCCTCTACTGTGAAGAAATGTTTCTTTGATATAGTCCAAGACGGCTCCCAACTGGGGTGATATCGAGGACGGAGTCTATACCCACGGCTTTCAAGGTCGCCATAGTGGTCCCGCCACCATTCTTCGCTTGCTACCAGAGTCCCTGCTTGCCTAGTGCTCATAAAGACGCAAATCTGTTTACTTTGGGGAGGGGGCGGGTGTGGACGTGATTACTGGGGAAGTATGCTGTTGGGGGTGTTGAGAAATGGGGGACGAAGCGTCGAACTGGGCACCCACCAAATCCATGTGTAGTGCACGTTCCCGGCGGGCCAATGCGAGTCCAAAACTGATAAACATGCGGGTGGGGGTCCTCAGGCAACTGCTCACTTGACGTAGTTATACCACCGGCTCGATTTGAGAGGCCGCGGATAAGACCGGAATACTATCCATGTTCGTCAAGGTTATGCAGACTCGAACTTGAACTTCCACAGGAGCCAGAAGAAGTCTGCAAATCCACGTGGTGATCATGGGCTCTCGGGTAGCGTGGACCGGCACGGACCGGCGCGCGCTAGTTCCCACCTCCATGGGGGATGTTTTTCTTTCAGGCATCACTACAGTAGTCCGAGTCACGCCGGTTACTAGCGTGTATACCTTGTCTTTGAAGTTTCACCGCTAGATCAAGTCCATAACACAAACAAAGGGCCCCACCCCACACACTTCAGAATCATCTCGGGAACGACATTGCAAGTTGCACCAGCCGTGATGCCCATACGATCACCACTATATTTTGATGGCCGTGTGGTATTATGGATGTGCGTAGTCAAGCCTATCTGTCTACGCGGAAAGACCACGAAGTCGTGTCCTACATATTCTGGGTAGGAATACAGGCGGAATGAGGAAGGGCAGGTACGGCACAACTTCTCCATCCTTACCAAATGACGGCGCCATCAGTCCGAGTTACGAGGTACTGTTGCAGCAAGGCATACTCTCCCCTGCACAGTGACGCTGGATTTTACAATCTATGCATAACGGTCGTTGCACCCGAGTCCGACAGACGGGCAGTGCCACCCAACCTAGAGGGCCTGAGGTCCTTGCCCGCCCTACCATTTTCTCCGTTCGCAATCTATTCTCGATATCGGAAGTCTTGGCGCTCAGTACCTTCACGTACTACCAACAGCCCTTGAACGTGTTGAACGTGAGGGTGTTCAATTTCGCTAAACGTACATTCCGTCGCCCATATTGGCTCACCTGGAACATTCGGATGATCCATGAATACGTTGTTCTTTCAGGCTCCGTTGAGTTCTCCCAGTACATGAAGATCTCATTTCCTGGATGGCTGGCTGGCTGGCTGGGACAGTGTACTTGTAACTGGCCAGCTAGAAGTCAGAAAATGTCTCCCCGTAACCCTTATGTTTGATATCTACGACTGTCGGAACAGAATAAGTGGAGACGGTGTTTTGACGGTACCGTTATCTACTTGGCTGATCGGCATTTGACAATCTTGACTTGAGGCGCAAGTAAGACATGGGATAGAGAAGAGTGTCATCCGTCGACCGAAACACTGGCGGTCTCAATAAGGCCCGGGAGACTTTGCAAACAAACGAAGCTTTAGTAACCTCTGTATTAGGACTTACGTTCGGCTCCTTTACTGTGGCGGCTTCTCCCAAACCAATACGCGCTTCCTGGCCTAACTTTATCGCCTTGCCGTTAATCTTCTGCTCTCTATGGCCAATCACCTGATGATCGATCGACCCCAATACGCCCTCGCATAGCAGCCGAGTCTCACAAAACACAAAACCTAATCCGTCCATCGATCGATGCACCACTTGCAGTCTCTTCGTTATATCTCCTTCCATCGCAATGACCTTGTCAACCAGTCAAATCCCTTCAGCTGCTAGTCTTACTCCAAGTTCAGGTTTTCAGCGGTGTTAATCAACCGTCGGGAGTCCCATTGAATCGTGATCGATGCTCAGACCGTGATGAACGGTGATTAAGAGGAGATAAAAGATCATGCAATCGACGAACAAAGCTAACGTTGTAAGTCATGAAGACACTGGAATTGCAGGCTTCCGGTAAATCACATACGCGAACGTACGGGTCAGCTGCCTAACATGCCGATACGCGGCGAATAATGCGTGGTCCTTCTTCGACGTGATGGGAGAACGTAGCTTGAATATGCTCAACGAGCTACGAATGCTGTCAAACTTCTCGATAACTTCCTCAATTCTAGGACGCATTGCCGGGCTTTCGTCCGTCATGGAATTAACTAGTTCGCTCATGAACTCGAAGCCGTTGTACTTCTACAATACAGCATGAGTCACGTGAAAGACTAAAGCTGGCAGGCATGAAGTTCGTTCCCCCTACCTTCATAAAATTATCGCGAATGAGATTGCCAAGGTAATAGATATCCGTCTGAAACGGATTGCATCGCCATCCACGCTGGTGTTCTGGTGCAGACCTGTCACCACCTCGTAGTGGTTCGTCCATCACATTCTGTGAGGAGTACCGACGAGACAAGCCAAAATCGATCAGATAATACCAGGGAGGCCGCTCCGTCCTGCTGTATCGCTTGGCTTTTCCTTTGAAATTCGGTCTCCGATCGAGTTGCACCGGATGATGACCCTCGGGGAACATCCCAGACGGGTCGAACATGATATTATTCACAGTGCAATCCCTGAAAAAGCTCTATGCCTAGGTCCCTTTCACGGAGATACAACACTCACCGATGCGCTACGTTTCGTTCATGCATGAATTGGAGGCCCTGACAAGAACCAGTCAGAAATCACCGGCACTTTATGCTCGATGACTTTCGATCCAACCTCGCAGATTTGCATAAAGAAAGCTACGAATTCTCCGTATGTTTGAAAAGGGGGATTCTTGAAGGGTCGTAGCAATGGCATCACCATCAACTTCCTTCCGTCAGGTCTGATGTGGGACAAATCGACGACATCGAGCAGTGGAACGCAATGATTCTTAGGGTTTCCCTTGAGCCCCGGTGACGAAAACAGTTGTGTGATTAACAATTCATGAGGGCCCTCTTCAGGGAGAACTTTTTTGAGCATGACTTGTCGGCCATCTTCTATCCGGACTCCGTCCATCGTAGCTCGCGACTAGGTGAAGTTAGTAGGACAGGAAGTAGCAAGCGGTGCAAACTCACAATATTAGCCTGGCCATCCTCAGCATTGAAAAAGTCCTGACCCAACTCCTTCCAGGATGGTTGCCAGTTGGGGCGATAACGAGTCCGGAGTGTGTATCCACGCGCCGCGATATCGTGATAACGATCCCGCCACCATACCTCGCTATTGTATAGGCTACCAATTTCCCTGCGGAGGGGTGTTCTGGGGGTCGTATGTGTTTCCACCCTTATGCCAGGCATCGAAGCAGGAAGGAAGGTGGATAATGGTGGGTGGGATACTAGTGGGGCCTGGGACGGGTAAGGCCGGAGGGGGCCTTAAGAGAACTGCTAAAATGCCGGACGGTGAGAATGGTGAGCGCCCAATCGCCTACGAAGCTGTCGATATGAATATTCTGAAGAACCCTTCGACTAAGAGAAGAGGGCGTTAAGAAAACCCTCGGCTTCTGTGCAATAGGACGTTCCTGCATACTCCGAATTCGGGTGAGCGTAATCGATTCCCCCCAAACCCAGGACAGTAATTGAGCCCCGGTGATCGATCGTGTCCGTAAGCGGGGGTAAAGTGGTTCTCGGCCTCCACTATGAAGGTATGCATTAGTGATTGAGGTGCACTCTGCACTCAGCTTAGACGTGACAGACGCTGAAATGGCACATCTTCCCTAGCCTCGCACCCTGAGTTAGTTTCTTGGAGTTTGTGCTGATGCGCTATAAAGTTGTTTTTCAGGGCCCGTGGATAAACTGCCCACAGGATTAACGTGAGGGGCGCAAAGCCACACGTGGCAGCCGTTAACGTGAAGTGTGATACAGTCCGGAATCCCGGGCCTTTCGCTGTCGGGGGCGAATACGATAATTTTCCCTTGTGTTTCCATAGACAGTCGACTCTGATATGACCCATACTCTCTGATAATCCATACGAATTTCCGTTGGTGTGCGGGGATTTTGTCTTAAAAACCCATAACTCTCCTATAATCAATAACAATTTTTGGTCGGACTTCGATCCTCTCATAACCCATACATAGACTCGGATAAACCCGAGATGTTACTCCATTAGGAGGAAATTTTAATTATATAATCATTATTTCAGTTGGGCAACAATACACTCGCAAACCCCCTGGCACACAACCACTTCGAGGAGATATTTTTCAATCTGTGATGGATGCGTTCAAGAGGCAAACAAGGGGGGTAATGAGACAGGTAGTAACTCAGGTGAGCCCACCAAGCCCAGTTCTACACTGTCCAGGCCACACTTCTGGCCATGGGGAAATATCTCAAGGGATTCAACGCATAAGTCTGACTCAATACTGGGCTTGTTTGGGAGATGTGGAGAATGACTGATTACTTTCCGTCTCACACATACCCATACCTTTAGACCTGCCACGAGCTAATAATTACGTAGAGAGAGAGAGCTTTATCGTCCATATCATCAATACCGGATAAATATTGCTCAGCGAAAAAATATATGATACGCTAAGTGAGTCGTGAGGCATAACGTAGATCGGGATCCGGGATTGCGGCGTGGAACGACAGGATGTATTGTATCGTGCGGAAGGATTGTCTGGCCCGTTGAACCAACCCGAAGAACTTCGGTACTTTCCTTGAGATTATGGTGGAGCGTAGCCTGCCTTCGCTGAGCGATGTTCGAATGCTTTTAAACCTCTGGAGCACCTCCTCGATCTGAGGGCGGTTGGCCGGATTTTCGAGTGTCATGGACCCGACCAGATCCTCCATAAATCCGAACCCATGGCATTTCTAGCAGGTATGATGAGATTGGTCGCATTAACAAATACCTCGGAAGGCGGAGCGTACCTCCATGAACTCTTGTCGCACGAGGTTTCCAATATAATATATGTCGGTTTGAAACGGGTTACAGCGTCGTTGTGATCGGTGCTCTGGCGCAGATCTATCTCCTCCACGCAAAGGCTCATCCATTACATCCCGAGAGGGATACTGGCGAGACAGACCAAAGTCAATAAAGTAGTACACGGGAGGGCGCTGAGTCCTGGTGTAGGCTTTTGCGGTGCCCTTGAAGTCTCTAGAGCGATCGATTTTCGTTGGATGAAACCCATTCGGATACATCCCAGACGCGTCGAACATGATATTATTAGCTGTGCAATCACTGCAAGACCATTCAGGCTTCGAAACGAATGTCGATGGAACGTGTAATACCTACCGATGTGCCACATTTCGCTTGTGCATAAATTGCAAGCCCTGTGCAACAAGTCACTGAATATCACTATGAAACATGGGACAGGTAGAGCTTAGCCGTACCTCACATATCTGGGTGAAAAAGGCAACGAATTCACCAAATGTTTGGATCTTGGGTTCGTTGAAAGGGCGCAGGAAGGGGAATATCATGATTCTCTGCGGTTCGGGATGACGAAGCTCGATGACATCTAAGAGCGGTGCACAATGATTATGGGGCATCTTTGCGAGCTCTGGTGACGAGAATAGCTGGTTGATCTGCAACTCGTAGGGTCCCTCTTCAGGGAGAACTTTTTTCAGCATGACTGGAAGGTTATCTCGCATTCGAGTGGCGTCCATCGCAGCTCTCAACTGTCACAAATCTGAGCTGAGGAGTGAGAGAAGAGCATGGAAATACGTACTATGGTGGGTTGTCCATCCTCCACTGTGTAAAAATATTTTCCTGACTTCAACCAAGAGGGTTGCCAACGAGGTGCATATCGAGGACGAAGCCGGTAGCCATGTCCAGCAATCTCATCGTAGCGGTCCCGCCACCACCTCTCTGTCGTAACAAGCGTCCCTGCTTGTCTGTTAGGAGGTTCACTGTAGGAATTGGCATTGCCAGTGGTACGAGTTGGAGCCATGGATGTAGACAGCGAGTGTAGATAATAAAGATGATAAATAGGCCGTAGTGATTAGTCGAATAGTGTGGTGGAGGTGTCGTGGCACACAGCGCTTTATTATAAGGCTTGTCTGGGTCATTTGACACCTATCCGGTTAGCAGCACGCAAGGATGTCTGTTGTTAATGTCGTCAACTCGCCCGGCCCGACACATGTAAGTGACCTCGTGCCTTACTAAGGCTCATTCACGTGATGACCCGTATTGCGTCCCCGAGGTTCACAATCCGCGGTTTAACTTGAAGGTGGCAATTCTCTGCTCTCGTTCTCCCATACTGTGTCATCGCATATCAAAAAAGGGAGGTTACAGTCTGTAAGCGCTTACCTTCGCCTGGGGGGGCGGAAATGATACTCTATCTAGCACCGGGGACATGGCATGAACGTGAAGAACCGGACGGTTAACTCGTTGCTTCGGTGTGGTAGAGGTCACCCAACCTCATGACATACACAGTAAGTCGGCATAATGTGATAAACGTGGTGACTTGGGAACTCGTGTCCTCACCTCCCCTGTGGCCTAGTTGATTGGAAACCCCGTGCCATGGCCACTGACCCTGGGCGTACAACGTATACTCAGTTTATGCTTAGGAAGATCAGAGCTGATTTCCCTTGTCCTCTCCGCTGAGCGGCTTCTGGAGCTTCTATCTTGGTGTGCGCTTATGACTGAGCTCGTGATTGCTCGAAGGACTGCATAGGGGAACCAGCCTCGAGGCCCGATTACTTTTATTCTTCACCGTAGACGCAAAGCAATCTCCCACAATCCCTCCCCCCCCTTCAACTGTATCACCCCCTTTCGCTCCTATGCCGCTCACTAACGCTGGCCCCCCACTCGATGCGTCCGGTGTTCTGGTATGGAAACTGCTAGAGTTTCTCTCCAATAAGCGCCCCTCGGCCCGGGAGGAGCTCGGAAATATGCGACTCCACGAGGCCCGAGAATTGGCTCTGACAGACGAAGCTATCATCAGCCCCGATGATCTGGTAGTCGCCAAAGATAAATTAATGCTGTGCGTAGTACATTTATAAGGATAAAGCGTGTCTGTGAGTCACGTTTAACGCAACTCAGTGCGACGGAGATCGGGGCAGGGTTAGGGTCAAAATGGGGCATCTCGAAATTCCTACAGGCGCGGGAATACTCCAAGTCTGCCAAAGATGCGCTCCGTTTTGTCAAGGTTATTCACATGCCTGGCACAGGGAGACAAAATTTCTCTTATGACTTCATACTTTTTCTAGACCGTCTCCAGCAGGGCCAGGGACGCTAAGCTTGGACAGAAGGCGGCGGGCTTAAACCCTATGCTCATTGGTATAGATGTAAGTTTCAATTCATATTTCCCGCATCGTTCGTGACTGGGATGTCTCGTATGTTGTACGAATTTTTATATCTAGAACGCGAGCGCCAACATCGATCCACGCCTCTACGTTGAATTGAAGCCAATGGTTGCAATTCTTGTGGAAAATCTGTATCACTTTAGCACAAGCCAAGATCGGGAGAGTATCGGTTTTAATTCCAAGCGTTCCCGAATGCTGTTGAGAGACATGACTTTCGTGTATCCTGTTAGTCGTGGTTCAGTTGCATCGGCTCATCAGACGCTAATCATATTCCCTCGATAGGAGGCTTGGGACGGGGGAAAACGTCATAATCCATACCGCCACCCCATCATCCAAAAGGTTATTGATACAACTTTCTTTCGTAACAAGGATGGTGTGGGAGTAGTGCATCAGGAACATTTCTCTCCAATGCCCCTTCCGATCATCGCTCTTACACTTACAGTGGTAATGATCACTTTCGCCAACTCTATTCTCGATAGGTACTGAATATTTAACAATAGGTAGAGTGCTGCATTAATGAGTGGTCCGAGGGGATACGAAAGGACAGCAGCTGGGACGACGCGAAATTTCAGGCCGTTTACGCTTCGCATGTCTCCTCGCTGTTTGAATTCGGAGCACACAGTCCCGAAAACAACGATGTGTTGCACCAATTACAGTGCGATCTCCTAAAGAACGCATGGTACGATGCACCTCGTTCAATCGCAGACATTATTTCCTGACCAATATTCCACTCGCATAGTAAGCATGCCGGAGTCACCCCTTATCCAGTAGTGGAACTGGGAAGGTTCCCACCGGGGGCTCTTGACCCAGTACGCGAAGGATCTAATCAGCGTCCTTCGCATGACCTTTCCGTGCACGGTGAAATTCCTGATATCGTGATTGAAACTGTCACGGTCTGACTCACAAGTCTCCTGTTTATATCAGTATCTGCAATATTGAGAATTTTTCTTAGCCCCATGTATCTGAAGTATCTGTGTTCCTGTATTATCGCGCACGTAGCACTGTCACAATTTACACGGTCACGTCTTTCACCCCTCAGCGAGAAACCGTAGGATGCGGCCCGCCGGTCCGGTGTCCAGTCCCGGCCGCTCAGAGTTTTGGCACTGTCGCGCTCCGACACAAACCAGCATGCGTTAGGCACGGCGACAAACTCGGAACTGACATCCGGCTCGGACCACCCACCAACGTTATCAACAAAAGGCTGAGCAGCCACCGCCGCCGCCAGATACATCTATCATAGTCATCCGCTGCCAGTGCGGGGGCGCGGCCGAGGTCATCGGCTGTACGTGTTCCTTTCAGGTTAGATTTAGGTCCGGGGCGAAATTGGGGGTACTGGTGCAAATGCAAGACTATCTGCATCCTCCATTACTACTGTCACCATCCGTATTTCTCGAACAGGGCGGTGCATGGGCCAAGAGAGCGTCTCGTCCGCCCGTCTGTCATCCTCCATCATGATCGTGATGCGCTGGAAGTTACCACGGCGCATACTATGCACTGTCCCTGGCCTGGTTCGGATCGCCCATGACCACACATTGGATAGGTGGCCCATATACGTTCATCGTGCTGGACGTTGTGCACCAAGTCACGCCAATATGGCACCGAAAGCATAGGGATACCGTTATGCAATGTGAAATTGAACTTTGGGCGTGTGCGCCCAACGTGCAACAAGTTATCACGGTCACCGGATCAAGGTGTGACTATGATCGAATGGAGCGTCTTTGCTGTCACCCATCTTCACCACCTTCTCTACTACCCTACCGTTGATGTCCCAGAGGGTATCAACCGGCCCTAGCCTTCTCTCATTACCCCCCCCCCTCTCCCTTCTCCCGGAGCCCCCATGGATGCAGAGACTCATGTAAAAGTCTTGGTTTTGCCCGTCCTGGCACGCCACCGTGCATTGGCTTGTGAACATGTTCACTTCCCGATATGAAATACACGCGGCTGCA
>Ga0209488_10000970_pt1 | contig 24364 bp, 30 predicted proteins | sample Rivendell_Oct201_8_FD_188349 | JGI IMG/M metagenome (GOLD analysis project Ga0209488, IMG submission 188349) | Vadose zone soil microbial communities from the Eel River Critical Zone Observatory, Northern California, USA -... | ecosystem: Environmental > Terrestrial > Soil > Vadose zone >...
TTGAGGGTTGGCCCCATGGCCCCGAAGGGCGAGAGCGCGGGAACCTCTGCTAGCGCGTGAACGTGGACCTGTAACGCGGGAACGCAGGCTCAGTCTTTGTGTATGACTAAATGACCATGCTCTATATCTTGGTCATGCTCTTGTAAAATGGCTTGGAGATCTCTGTCTTGTCAAGAATTACGAAGTAAATTTACGTTATGATAAAGTTGCCAACTAGAAGAAAGCTGTGTGAAGCGTTCTACATAGTACAGTGATCATCCTAAAAATTCCAGTTCGAGAAGTAACAACATAGAAAGCTCACCAATCCACTGCAGACAACCAATATATAGATCAGGACAGGTAATCACTAATCGATAATCCGTTCTATCCCGGACGTTCTCCGGGATATCCCATTGTTCCACTTCAAACGCCGCATCCACCCTTCGAACAACCATCCTCCGCAATAAGATGATGTTGTCCCGTAGGCCACGCGTAGACAACAAGCCTGAGGACCCAATTTGGGTGCTGAAATGTGGGTCCATATAAAGGTTGAAACATGTTCCCATGTTGAATTGAATAGGGACGAGGAGAACGTCAACGAGAACCGCAAACATCTTGCCGGGCAAACTACCAATAAAACAAGTCGCCTGGGAATGTGTGAAGCGGGAACGACCATTATGTAACCGCGAAATTAAACCAAAAAATTCTACACGATAAATCACCACTCACCCCTACGTATAGACAACGATGAATTTTTCTGATTGGCTGTCCCTGTTCCGGTTTTCTTGTACCTGAACCGCCAGAACTACCACCACCGCCGCCACCGCCGCCATTGAATGATATGTTGAAGTTTGAGGCTGAGCCTGAGGCTGACATAATGGTTGTTGTTCAGGAGCAATAAACGTCCTCAGGAGAGGAAGTGATTCAGAGCTCGTGTGCAGCACGGAACGCAAGTGCGGAGTGTTATATACACGTCTACACGTGTCTGGCTGGACCTTTGTGATTCCCAGTGCGGTGGTTAACGCGGACAGGACACGACCCACCTGCTTCAACGACCCCTGAGCGCTCTGAGCAACAAAACCCTGACCTTCCTCCTCTCCAAGGTCACAGTATCACAACGAGGACACAACGTTTTTCTGCCCACTCTACGAACTCGAACCTCGGTTTCAGGAGGGCTAAACAACTTGCCCCTGGAAGCTATTCGCACAGCCGCCGACCTTGACGTTGACGCGGTGGGGGAATGTACTAGGAGCTCTCAAGGGATCTGGAGTTGATCATGAACCTACTCGAATCAGGCGTCCGGGAACAAGGACACGAGGGCGATCAGGTCAGAACAATGTGGCGTCAGGGGTTTAATCTACCACGCTATCTAGACAGATCTGTGCAAGGTTCATCACAGGCGACACGCCATTTGAAACCGTTACACTCAATCAAGCTCATTGGAACGCCACCGATCTCGACGGGTATGCTCGTGTGCACGAGTCCCGTAACGGCATTCGTCGAGAGTGCGACGAGCATTCCTGTTGCGCAACTGACAAGAGATACCGGAAGGGTGGCCAAGACTACTATAGCCTCACGTTTTTCCTTTTGGCCTTCTCCCCTATCGTTCCAGGCTACTCATGATACGGAACGCACTTGGAAATGCCTTTACGCCGTTCCACACTATCATCTGATGCGTACAGCTGACTTTTGAACACAAGGCTGAAATGTGGGTCCCAGGGCGTACCCTCCACCCAGATGAGCACGTATCTATTTTATCAACTGGGGCAGCGCAAGTACTAGTAGATTGCAAAAAGCGAGACAGGTACAGTAGCAAGAACACGAAGAATATACAGAATAGACACCAGACCGTAAAGAGCTAGCTTACTTGCGCATGCGCTTCTTGAACCGTTCCATCACCTGCTCGTCCGTTGCCATCCGTGGCCCGCGCGCACGGTCTCCCTCGTGTGCGGGCGGGAGCCCAAGCGCTTCACGCCTAGCATCGCGAATGATGTCTGCGTCGGATTTCGCGCGCAAGGCCGGGCGGTAAACTAGGTAGCACAAAAAACAAGTATTTTTTAGGAGGAAAGGCAAAGGCAAAGGGATGCATGAAAACGCACAACGCGTGGCAACGAGGTGGGCCTCGTCGTCGGGTGGTGCCTTGCGATCGCGCGTGCGGTTCTGCGACAGCGTGACCCTGGCCTTTTCCGTTTCCTCGATATTTCTCAGTCGCGTACTAAATTAGAAAGAAGGGAGTTGGGCCAAAGTGTGTGAAAGGAAAAAGAAAAGGAAGTTGTGTGCGACGCACTTGATGCCGAGATCGACCTCGGGTATGGCTGTGAGCATCGCGAGCGAGTTAGTGACGCTGCCCTCCTCGCCGAGTTTGCGCTCGACTTTGTATCGTGGGTCGAGGGTATCGAAGAGGTCGTCTTGCGTGTTTCCTGCGGGTTGCGTGCTCGCACTCGGGCCAGCTGCCACCTCGCCGGTGGAGCCCGTCCCCGCCTCCGTGCTCGTGCCCGCCGATTGCTGCTCGCGACCACGACGGAGTTTCATATTTTCTTCGATGTACGCCATCCTGCGCCCGGGGAATCAATTTCCAAGCGAAGAGAGAAACGAGATTGTGGGGAGCGCGTACATATGCTTGTCCACGTCGAGCGCGTTGGTCTGCTGCGTAAAGTTGTTTGCGCGCACCGCACGACGCATCTTTGCCGCCTTGTCCTCTGGCTCCCTGAAAAGCCATTCGTCGAGATCAAGTCTATAGGTAGGTGGCAAAGAATGCGTACTCAGCAGAGTCGGATTCATCAGAAACCTGCGCGCCGGGCCCGAGACCCCCTTGGGGCAGGTTTTCATCGTCATCAGGCTTGCGTCGCCGCTTCTTTTTTCCGTCTCCTTTGGTCAGTTTTGACGAGTCAATGCCTTGCCGTACACGGCGAAACTTGCGAATCTCGAGGAGTTCAGAAACACTGTAGCACTCGGGTGCCCATTAGACGAGAGTGGCCAGAGTTGACAAAAGGCAAACATACGGGAGATCACCCTCATCTTGGTTCTGCGCGGACTGCTCTTGCTGTGTGTCTGTGGGTGCAGAGTCTGAAGGGTCCGGAGAAGGATCGCGGACACGTGTTTGGGGTCGACTACGTTTCTTAATCATGAGTTAAGGCGAAGAGACAATGAACAGCCCGTCGTTTCGTTTCCCTCCAGCGAACCGGAATTTGCCGATACTACAACACTGACAGCTGCTACCCATCTTCCGTCCCACTGCCCACTTCTGCCAGCCCACCTCCACCTGCTGCACCGCCTGGCGTTCGCGGTCCTGTCGGGCCCGCCTTCCCAGCTCCAGCGCCGGGACTCACACCCGAGCCACTAGGACTCGCCGCACGGTCTTTGGTATTCAATAAACTCTTGAAGAAATTCTGCAGCACCTCATGTTGTGTCTGCCCAGTCGGACTCGGTGCGCTCCCGATGATCGGCGATGTCGGGGCCCCCGCGCGCTTACCGGCGCCCAATGTGCCGCTGCCCTCCATCTCTGCGAGCGCGCGCTCAACCGCCGGCAGCGAGAAGGACGACGAACCCAGTGGCCCGACTAGACCTGCCGCGGGCGGAGCGGAAGCGTCCACGGGACTGCGGAGGAAAGCGCCGCGCGGATCGCGGTCGGCGCGACGCGCGTTCTCGTCGTAGTTCTTCGCAAGGAAAGCTTGTTCCGGCGTGGGATTGTTGAGTGGTGGGAGCGGAGTCGGCTATCACGGTCACCATTAGCTCCAGGGTGCAAAACGAAAAAAAGAGGCTGTAAGGAACAGCACATGCCTTGGGGCCCTGGTCCTGCACGAGGGCCGCGTATTGTTTCCGCGCGCCTCCTTCGCTCCCTCCCTCTGCACCCGATTCGGAAGAGAGGTCGTATTCCCATGCTTCACCCCACGCTTTCGCGTCAAAGCCGTCGCGTAGTACCGCGATCTTTCCCCAACTATCCCATCCTGCGGGCACGACGATACGGTCACGGTCGAGTGTATTTGGCTTGTGCAAGAACGGAAATGGGTTGCGTGCTGGCGCAGCCACTCCGTCGAGTGCGCCGTCGGGAGCAGGAGCGGGAGGTACGAAGAGGGCGTGCAGCGCGTACTGGCGCAAGATATTCAGTGTTGTGGGTTGTGGCGTTGTGTAGAATAGGGCCGCACCGTCTGGAGCGGGTCAGGTAGATGAAAGAAATGAAAATGAGGGTCGCGTACACTTGAGGCAGGCTGTGCGCAGTATCTGCATGATTCCATCTGTGCGCTCCTCCCACTCGTCCCCCTTTCCTTTGACCATACCTCCCATCCCAGATGCACCCGCGCCGACAAGGTCGTTGTTGTCATCAATCAAGTCTGCTTTGGTGCACGCGACGATGATAGGCACGCCTGCTGCGTTGTGCGTGAACGTGCCCGGACCTAGCGGGAGGATAGTGCCCTGCAGCGTGCTGGACGTCGCGGGGAGAGGCTCGGTAGAAGGTTCCGAGTAGTGTTGAAGGTGCGCCTGCCCTGCGTAGGGAAGTGGTCAGCTGCCAAAAGGGAGGAATAAAGGGCAAAGGAGACGGACGCACAGCGCTCGCGGTGCTCCTCACGGGTGACTTCAAGCTCGCGCGCCCCGTCCCCCTGGACCCAGCGCTCAATCCAGGCGAGCCATGTGTATAGCTCCTCCAGAAAAGTCCATGGTCGTGTCCAATCCAGCACGATTATGACGGCAGTGTGAGGGAGGGCGGACTGTGGATTCAAGAAGTGTGATACGAGGGCGGTATATGAAGGTGCGGATGAGGGAACTGTGTATACGGATAACCGGGCAAGGATGTCTGTGCGTGTGCTGTAAGAATATGATACAAGTCCAGACGGAACCAATCTAAGGACAAACCTTCCTCCCCTTCCTCACGTATATCAGCCCAGTCATACGCTAATGCAAAATCCGTGCGTGGCTCATCTTTGATACTGTCAACAGCGGGCCCTTGGAGGAGGGCAGATACAAGTGTGCTCTTGCCGGTTGAAGGCTGGCCAAGAACGAGGATATTCTTCGCAGGTATCGAACGTGAGGAAGAGACAGAATCGAGGATGCTAAGCCAGAGATCTTGTGGAGGTGCGTCTGGTGAGGATGAACGCGAGCCTTGATCCATGATTGTCAGTGGCAAGCGCGGTCGCGTCCTCCCTTTTCGGAGATTGAACGTTGAACACTCTCATCCACCCAACTCGATGGCAGAGGCAGTCGCAGTACCCGAACACAAACTTTCTGAATCGCCCAATTCTCGCTCGATAGAGATCTTCGACTGGACCGTGACCTCCGAGACAGGTCCGATCTCCAACGCGACCTATTGTGATGCGCTGCACGCTACTCTAGGAATCCCGCTCCCTGAGATGACTTTTGGCAGCAACTTGCTGCGGATCACACACCGTCCAAGTGGGTGGACGTACGCGTTCCGCGCGGAGGACGCGCTCAGTGGAGTGAAGAGCGGACCGCTCGAAGCAGGAGACGGAGGTGTCAAAGTTGGCTATGCCGACGCTTGGCTCAAAAGTCGGCGAGCATCATCGCATCTTGTCGCGACCCATTTGCACAGTACTTATCCGCCCATGCCTTGTTCGTAGGACAGGCGCAGGCTCACAGATGCCGATGCCTGAAGCGATTGAAACGAAACCTTATGACTGGACATACACGACGACGTACGCTGGCAGCCTAGACGATCCAGGCTCCAATAATGTACGATGGGGCCCTGCAGAGCCCACCAACGCACTACACGCGATCCCCATCGCCGAGCTCCTACGACCTGACCCGATCCTTTTCTATGCCGAGATCCCTCTCTTCGATGACGAGCTGCACGACAATGGCGCATCGCATCTCCTCGTCCGAATAGTGCGTCCCCCCTTCACCCCTGCCCTTGATTCGAACCCATCCTAACAGAGTGGGTAGCGCGTGATGCCAACGTGCATCTTCATACTATCACGTTTCACGTTGCGCGTCGACAATGTGCTCTTCCGCGCGCGGGATACGCGTATCTACCACTCACTCGCCTCAGCGCCGCCGCTCATCGTGCGCGAGACACGAGGCTGGGAGGCGCCGTATGAGCACGTCAAGCGGGTACTGCTTGTATTTCCTTTCCCAGCTACGCTAACCCTCATCTGATGCCTCCCTTGGGCGTTCCCTGCCCGTTCCAGTTCCTGCCGCGACGGAACGACCTGATGCCGCTGACGGATCCGAACTTCATTTGCAAGGTACTCTCAGACATGCCGAAGGAGGCTTCGCAAGGGGCCGGTGCTGGCACTGGCTGGCGCGGTCTTGGAGACGTCGTGCAGATTGCTACGCTGCAATCGTGATTGGGAAGGCGAATGCTACTTCTGGACATTTACCGGAGGGTGTATCAATACTTTGCTCGCGCTTGCGGTCGTGTAGTCCCGCGATTGCAGCACTGTCTGTACTTCTAATGAACTGAAGGTGGCGGGCGGACTTGTATATCCACTATTATCAGTACCGCTAACGAGAGCATGTGGGAGCTTCCTACCCTTCCAAGGCTATGAAGCAGATCAACAAGAGATGAATTCGGTGAATCAACGGAGGGGTGGCCCCTTCAACTAACGAGGTTCTCAGACCAGCCTGAGATCCCTTGCATGTCTCGAATTCAATGCGTCTCTTCAGTTATCGTCTGAATTTTCCTACGCACGTAGAGACACCATGACTTTGCCCTAGTCTGGAGCAAGTTGGGTAATGAGCGCAGATAGGATTCGCCTCAGCTCGACCTGGACTGGGGCATGGTAACCTGTATAATCGCACAGCAGTCCTCTCTCTCAAACACCGTACTAAAAGCCTGTCACGGTAGGCTCGACGACTTCATAACATGTATCCTCCGAGCACTCTCACCTCTCTAGACTGCGATTTGTCTATATCCTACTAGCGAACCTCCCGCTGACTCTGCGCCAGGTCATGGCTAGCACTAGTGTTCGGGAAGTGTGGATCGTACCCCGTCTACATCAGCAACATTCCCCCCCACTGTAGTCACCTAGGCCGTCTTCCTGGACTCAAAACTGGTACTCGTGTAAAGCCGTCCAATGCGAAGTGTAGTTGCATATTGGCGTCCCGAGGTTGGTGTAACACCGAGTTCATACGCCAGCGCGATGCAGCGAGTTCTCTACGTTTTGTGTGGCCATTGTAGACCGCCTGCACCTGGGGTATCCGACGGCAGCGGAGCCATTTCCTAGTTCCAGTCATCTCATGTAAATGCGACTGAACTACCAAATGACAGGATACCCACTTTCATGATGTCCCAGGCGGCCGAATAAGACGGGGGTCCGTTGCGAACATCTACCATTTTGAAGCAGGCGCGCAAAAATTGCGCCACCTCTGCGTCAAAGCTGCAGTATACAACCGATGCCACACAGCCACGTAGTTAAAGCGGGGCAGTGAAACGAGGAAGTTGGCACGCACTACGAATTGGAGCGTCCGGGATGCGCAATCACGAGTCGCGTCAGGAATTGCTGCACCAAGTGGCTTAGCTCGGCGCAACACATGACGTGGGTGAGCCAGAGCAGGCGCGAACGCAGCACGACGCCACTCAGCTGGACATCGCGATACCACTCGATGTGATGTCCCTTTAGGGGCGATGCTAGCAAGCTGCTCGTGTATAACGGATGTCGCGCGAGCAGGGACGTGCCGAACGCCAAGTCGGGCGACGAGATTTGTTTCTGCTCGAACTGCTCGAACGTGACGACCCAGCTAGCGCAATCTGAGAAACTGCGATACATGGGTTTTGGGGGTCCGTCGGGTTCCTCATCATATTGCGCCGGAAAGAGGGAATATGCGCCATCAAAAGTGATGACGTCTGTGAATGCTGTTAAAAAGCCGGTTGGCATCAACTCGTGGTCTGGGAAACTATGCATGACGTACAGCTGGGAAGGTTTTGCGGCTTGTCTACAAGGTCGAACGAGTCGGGCGAGCTGGCTCGGAGTATTATCTCACGTGCATCTCCACCCTCTCCCATCTTGAAGAACAGGTACAAATGCTCTCGCATCTCCACACCGTACCCGGCGTGCGTCAAGAAGTCACTCACCGGGGCGGCATGCGACCCGTCTACATATAGGCTCATCGCCCTGTCCGTCAGAGTCGGTGGTGCGCGGGCGAGGAAGTTGTGCGCGGCTTTCCCGACTATAGTGAGACCTGTTTCGGCCTGCAGGATCCGGAATGCACGAATAGTCGCGGGATCGGACAGGAACTGCCGCAGGAGGTGCTCCGGTTTGTACGCGACGCGGAAATAGGAAGCGGCGATGGGGCGCGCAGCACGGCATGATTTAGATAAGGAGATGATGGTGCGGGGCGTGGAGAAGGAGAATATCACATCGAGTATAGCGTCAATCGCCATGACGCGCTGGCCAGGGGAGGGGACGTCCATCTCAGGGTGGTGTGCCCATTGGCGTGTGCTTGTCGTCGTATACAATGGGTTCATCTCGAGCGCAGACCTGTGCTGCTGCGCAGAGCACCTTTATAGAGGGGTGATAAGCGCCGTCAGCATCACCTTCAGTAATTGAAAGCCATCATACTGTGTATCACAAATGCATCCACCGACAGCTACGTCGTTTTTGTTTCTGGTCAAGAGTGGGACTCGGAGTAACAGATAGCTGTTGGCAATTTTCAATACGGGATCAGACTTTCGAGTTATGCTTGATTATTATTTTTTTCCCACTGGGACTCAAGTGCATAGACTACTCTAGCAATGCGTTTTGAACAAGGAACGAAATTGCTCAATGACTCAGTACTCAGGCCACCAGCCACATGAAAGTGGCGATAAGGAGTATGTTATGGGTGGCATGTGAGATCAGATCACATGACCGCTCTTTAACCACGACATTCACAACGGCGTGCTACTCGGACGATCATGGATGTTTCAGATATCCTCACATCCCAGGCTTCAAAACAGTAAGACCTCTGTATCACCTATCTAGCATCGCTGAAACCCGTTTACGGCAGCAAGTCCATCCTTGTAGAGAAGGACATTCCTCCTGATGTCGATCCGGGTTTCTTAACAGTCACAGATACAAATCCGATCGATAATGAGAGCTATGGGTGCGCTCCACTACCCTATCGCTTCCCTAATCTTATTTCATCACCTAGTCATGAGCGCGAAGCATATCTTCAGGCAAACGCCCGCGATGGCGTCCAACTCCTCGTTGCTGCACTCTTCTCCCTTCCAACTCTCTCATCCACCGAAGGCCCACTCGCACAGCTTCCAGCGCCAACTACACAACTCCCACGTGCCAAGCCTCTGCCCAAGCCCAAGCCGCTCACCAAGTGGGAAAAGTTTGCACGCACAAAGGGCATCCGCTCTCAGCGGCGTGATAAAAAAGTGTGGGACGAAGAGAGCCAGACGTGGGTGGCACGCTGGGGCTGGAAGGGCAAGAATAAGGCCGAAGAGACGCAGTGGTTGCACGAGGTTCCCGCCAACGCCGGTACGTCCTTCCACTTTTTTTTCTTTTTTTTGCTTCTCTTTCTTTGTCTCTATTGGTTAGCGTGAAAGTGCTGAATAACGTCGTGTCAGATGCGGATTATGATCCATCGGCGGAGGCTCGCACCGTGCGCAAGGCGCGCATAGCCAAAAACGAGCGTCAACACTCGCAAAATCTCGCGCGTTCGCAACAGGGACAGACTGCAAGCGCGCACACGCATACTGGGCGAAAGAGGGAGATAGAACGCACGCTCACGACGACGCGCGCCAGCACAGCGAGCATGGGCAAGTTCGACCGGGCGCTCGAAGGCGAAAAGAAGCTGCGCGGAGTGAAGCGTAAGGTAGTCGCTTTCCACTTTCTCGTATGCAATGCGGCTCTTGACAATCACAATCTGCGTTTTTTCTTTTCTTTCAGTTCGACCCAATAGAGAAGTCGGTCGAAGCAGAGAAGAGCGCAAATTTAGTACTTATAAGAAAGTTAGAGAGCGGTCACAGGTCGTCGAAAAAAGCCAAACAGGACGCTGTCGGCGAGGGCATTGGGGGCGGAAATGTTCTCAACATACGCAAGGCAGTACGGTTTGCTTCCGGTGGACAAGGTGGGGTCTCACTTGCGCGCAAGTCAGCCGCTGGAGCAGATGGCAGACAAAAACGGAGGGGCAAGCGGTAGCATGCGCGTACATTCTTTTGGGTTCATACCGACTAAAATTATCTCGTGTGTGCTGTATACATACATTGTGCTAACGAGGGGAAGTAAGAGTGCAGTCTGTGGACAACGGTCTAACTGAGGGAGACTACTTGGCCGTCTCAACTGGAAGGCGATCCATGTTCACCTTTCCCTCCTTTATCCACTCCTCCTTGACTAGTTTCCGTCGATCCGTGTAATATAAACGGTACACTAGTTTGATTGTCCCCTCGCTGACGCCCGCCACCATGCTGATGTCCTTGACAGCCTTGGGCACACCAAGCAGTAGACATGCAAAATAGATCGCTCCACCCGCGATTGACACAGGGCTGCGGCCGTCCGCGATACCATGTTCCCGGGCGGCGACGATAATGTCCTTACAGATCGCCTGTACATGGGGTGGCAGGTCGAGGTGATTGCAATACCGCACGAGCAGGTCTTCAGGCCCGGCTACACCCGTCGCGCCTGCCCGCGCTGCGCTTGACCCGGGAGTGAGGTTGAACGCCTGCTCAAGGGCCTTGTAGCATTGACCAAGCACCTTCTTCGATACGTGCGTGAGGTTGCAAATCTCGCGGAACGTGCGAGGCACGTGAGCCTGGCGACACGCAATAAAGATGCATGCTGCGATGACAGCGTCGAGTGGCTTGCCGCGAAGCAGCTTTTCCTCGTCCGCGCGCTTGTAAAGCTGCTTTGCAATGTCGCTTATGGTTTTCGGCAGCGAGAACTGGTCGCACCAACTCGAGATGTCACGGAAGGCGGAGAGAAGGTTCCGCTCGGAACGTGAATTTTGGGAGCGCGTAGCAGCGCGCTGTAGTTCACGGGCAATACCCGTCCCGCCGTCCTTAAAGCCAATGATAGTGTCAAGCTGTTCCATGCCCTCCATAAGAGGGTCGGATGCGGCACCAACACGAGAGGGGTCGTCACCCTCGTCATTGGCAAAGGTCTGGAAGTAGAGAAGAGTCCCTACTAGGTAGAACATGGGGGAAAAGGTGCAAAAGTACGTACCCGCCACTCGCTCCGTGTATCAACAATGCGGTCGCCGAGGACCAACCCACATCCTGCACAAACGAGATCTCCCGATCCGAATTCCTCGACAATTGTTGGGTTTGGATCTCTGCAGTCCAGGCAGATCAGACGGACGGAGAGGTCGGGTGCAAAAGCCGCCTGCTGAGGTTTAGGAGGCGATGCAAGAGGGAAGGGTTTTGGATAAGCCATTATCGTTATCGAGGATGAGAGGGAATTCTCGTGTACAGTACGTGAGGGTATCTCGCAAGGATCCAAGGCAAGGCAAAAGGGAGTCACCCCTCCTTTACTAATTCGCAGTGGTCATTCTCACGGTCATGTGATTATTTGCCAGTAGAGCGACTGCTGTAGATTGTGGTGTTCACGATTCTTCAGTCATGTCTAGTTTTGCTCAACAAACCAACGAAGGAGAAGACATACAACCCCCACAGCGGCCACCGTCACCACCACCACATACAACCTTTGCTGTCCGCGGCGTTCATGTACGCGTTGTGTCCGCCAACGTTCGAGAATATGGCCATGACGGGGGATCTCACTCGTAGACACCGACCTTCTCTGCCTTTCGACCTCGCGACGTCCGTATCACTTCCACGCAGGCAATCACGCATGTCGCTTGGAGCTGCGATGGCAAGAAGCTAGCCGCTGTGGGAATCGACAGGATGGTGCGGGTATTTCAACCAGAGAAGAGCGTGCGTCATGTGTCGCTGGCTTTCCATACGTATTGAGCTGCACGACAACTTAGATGGAAACGAGATCCGCTTCCCAGTTCTCCGGCGCGCATAGCGCTGAGGTTGACTACGTTGCGTGGAATCCTACTCATCCCGAGCTGTTCTGCTCCTCGAGCCAGAAGGAAAGAAAGATTGCATTCTGGGACGCAAGGCGTATGTCTCGTATACTTCTTGACCCCGCCTGTAACTCCCCTTTCTACCACCAGAAAGCCGGCACACACAACAAACCACACTCAAGGTCTCCCCAGTCCAGATCAATTATGCCCCAGACGGCGAATCGTTGCTTTACGTGTCCTCCGGGAACCAGATCTTCTTTATGTCCTACGGCAAAGATCCCGATGACCTTGCGGCCCAACCACAATGGTCTCCCATGGACCGTTCTCCCGTAATCTTCATTAGTTTCCTTTTTCCCTGAGGATCGATTTTTGATGAGTGTGCATCGGCAGCTGACGGCATCGGCTGCCATGTTCAATCATACGGGAGACAGCGTGATCCTCACCCACATGTCGGAGCACGCCATCCGCATCGTCGACGTACCTTCCCTCGTGCTGCGCGAAAACCTCGCTGCCCACGTCGGTGGCTGCGTAGCTGCCGCGCTCGACCCCCGTGGTCGCTACCTCGCCTCTGGCGGGTATGACTCGATAGTTAATTTGTTTGACACTAGCGAGTGGATCGCCGCTCGGACGATCACCGTTTGCGAGTGCGTGCGGCGCTGTCATTGGATCGGCGCACTGACCCTCATCTTGTCGTAGGCAGGCTATTTCGGATCTGAGCTTCTCCCACGACGGTGAATACCTCGCGATCGCTGGTGCAGGAAATTACATCGATATCGTGAGCGTGTATTCTTATCCTTCTGGGCGACCATTCAAGTCGTTCTATTCTGTTGGTACAGTGCGCGACGGAGACAGGTATGCCATTGCATAGGGTACCCGCGCTAGCTAGCTCGCCAAAGGTAACTTGGCATCCCTCAAACTATGTTATTGCGTATTGCGGGCAAACGAAACCGCGTGAGGGCGGGCCTGCACCTGTTGCTGTAATTAGCCTGTTTGGCCCTGGGTTGTAAAACTTTCTCACTTGGGTCAGAAGCAAGAGATTCAGAAGTTGAATTTGAATTTGGGTTTTGAAGGGCTGCCATTGAGTGACGGCCACTAATTACCATGTATTCAACTGCGGCCCTTAATCTGACTAGAAGTGCCACGTACCCGTCCGAGTCGTTGCCACGCTCTTTCTTAGACTTGTAAGAGATGAACCCTGCAGACCCAGCGAGTTTCAACCACCGTACTGAACGCCTCTCCACTGGTCGAACATATCATTTTGTTGACCAACAGCCAACGATTTCAAGTTACTCCAAGTCTGCGGTGCCACAGACTATCCTCTGTGTTCATGGGTTTCCAGACATCTGGTGAGCCGTCGACTCCGCCTACATGGGCAAAAGCAAAATCTCAGTCTTCCGACTTTGTTGACGATGCGATATTCAGGTATGGCTGGCGATACCAGATTGGACCCTGGGTGCACGCGGGATACCGTGTCGTTGTGCCCGATATGCTTGGGTACGGGGGAACCGATAAGCCACGGGCTGCGGACGAGTACTCGACCAAGAAACTGTGTGCGGATCTCGCTGCCCTCTTGGACGTCATTGGGGTATCAAAAGCTGTAAGTGCATTTACCCGTCGTTGGTCTCTCCTTTTGCTGATAATTGTGACAATTAGATCGTGATCGGACATGACTGGGGTTCTTTTATTGCGGGAAGATTCGCACTGTGGCATCCTGACAGGTTGCTGGCGTTGGGGGTGTGAGTCCCATGCTTTATCTAATTCCATGCTCAAACAAAGTTATTAGATTCTCTGTTCCATTCACACCTCCGGTCAAGGACTACCGTTCGCTCGAGGATGTTGTTAAGAAAGCTCCAAACTACGCATACCAATTGTACTTCGCTAACCCAGAGTCGACGAACGAGGTTAATGCTAACGTACGGAAAAGGACCTTCGAGGCGGTGTGCACACGCTAACATCTTGAACACAGCTCGAACGATTCTTATGGATGATTTTTGGGAGCGAAAAGGTTGAGATCGATGTAGTCTTCGGCGGGAATATGCGAGAAGCGGTAGTGAATGAAGGATTGACAAGGTACCCAACCACCACGCCTCTATTGACGAACGAAGTTTGTATTATTTTTGTTGCCCGACAATGCCACAGGCTGATGCAAATTAGGAACTCCAATACGTAGCTTCACAGATGCGCGATATGAACGGCCCGTTGTCATACTACCGTACTATCGGAACACGCTTCGAGGAGGAGAAAGGTTAGTTCCATTTTACCCTAGACACATCACAAATGACTGAGACACATTTGCAGCTGCACAATTGGCTGATCGTCATCTGCCTGTCATACCCGTGCTGCATATGTGGGGAGTCGAGGACCCCACAGCTACGCCCGAGAGGGGCGCCTGGATGAGAGAAAAGATACCGGATTTTGAAGAAATAAGGATCGCGGATGTGAGTCACTGGATAATGGTGCAGGCTAGAGATGAGGTGGCGGCTGGGGTGTTGCAGTGGTTGCACAAGGTGAAGGTGGCCAAGTTGTAGGGTTGCTGAGTCATGATATCTGAGATTGAATTGACGGGATTTGCCGTGTGCCGGGTTGTGTGTGTTCCGCATCCGCAAACGTCGTCCTTGCACTCGACTACACTGCAGTGTAACCCTCTGTCAGCTCATTCAGCCCCCCTTTCATCATCCCTATCATCCTAGAAAAGTATCATCTACTCTTTCCCTCTTCTTACCCCAATCATTTTGGTATCGACTTTTTCACTCGTTTGACTCCCAGCCCGCTGATTGTTTTCAAATCCTCAGAATGCCTGCTCCCACTGTCTTGAAATCCACAAAGCCAACCCCATCTTCGGTTCATCTCCCATCGCCACACAAGACTCGACCCGTTAGGAGGAGAGGAAGGGCAAACGGTTTTCATAGCGATGACGAGATTGAGCGCGAGGCAAGATCAGATTCCGACACCGATGACGATGACCAGTCTTCCGTCGATTCAGAGACAGATTCAGAGACGGAGCCTGCATCTGAGGACGTACCACAGAACGGCCATCCCACCTTGCTCAGCCCCAGCACCACTCCACCTGCCCTCAATGGCAGCAAGGATGGTGACGATCATGCTCCAATGCTAGCCGCTTCGGTAAATTGGTCTGAGATGGTCGCGAATGATGTCGCCAACGACACTACTGAACTTCCTGTCATCGACTTTGCCGACCTCGACACAAGTATTATTCACGCAAAGACGCCTCGAGCCCCTGTGCAACGCAAGTCTTCCAGGTCGAAGCGCCCCGCTCCCCCTCGTCGCTCGTCTGAACCAGTAACTCGTACCACATCTGGGCCACTCTCTGAATCACCTGGTCGTCCCACTTCACCCGGTGAATCTACCCCTCATCCTGAATCAAAGCCCACATCCCCACCGGCACCCCATCGTCGCGGGCAAACGGCGCGACAAGCATATCAGGAACGATTAGAGAACGACCCTTCGTATGTTCCCACTGTAGGCGAGTTTTGGGGTCACGATGACCGTTTACTGGATAAAGACTTGCGCAGTCTCTCTGGTTGGTGGCGTGGACGTTGGCAAGGTGGTCCCCGAGGGCGTGGTTTTGGTGTTCGAGGACGGGGGCGCGGGCGCGACCGTGGAGACACCAATGCAGGCACCGACGGTCACTCGACAGGTGAGGTACCACCCTCGCCAGCGGGGGATGTACCACCGGTAGATCGCCCGTGGACACACGATGGTTTCGAGGAGCTAAAGCGCCGTGAAGAGCAGCGCTTGCAGCGATCAGACCAGACTCATGGATCTAATAACAATGGCCGTGGTTCGCGCGTTGGCCTTACTGGACGAGGGCGAGGTTTCGGAAGAGGTCGATTCTCGCCGCGCCCTGGAACCACACGTTCAACTGACTCGCCTTCTTCAATGACTTCCCGTACTTGGTTCCTCATCAAGCCAGAGCGCCCATGGACGAAGCATCACGAACTTTTCTTATACTCAGATCCTTCTCAGCGTCCTCGCCCTGGCAAAGGTCCTACATATCGCGTCAAACTCTCTGGAACACGCCCAGAGATTATTGTGGAGGGGTCAGCACAGCCCACATTTCGTGCCCCGACGCCGCCACGTGACACGGGACATGAGGACAGCGAGCTTGTTTGCACTGTGTCTCTACCTCGTGGTAAACGTCAGCCTGAGAGTGGTCCCACACGTGTTGCGGGATCGGCACCTCCTACACCCGCACGCGCGTCTCCACCAGAGCAGTTAATTGACCATGCATCCGTGGTACCAGAGCCACTACCATTATCCCCTACCATTGCTACATCTATGATCAGGCCTGCATCCCCACCCGTACTCCAGGTCGTGATTGAGGACCAACCAGTGGCAACTTCTGAATCCACTGTGGATGACCCGTTCAAGTTGCGCGACCCACCTCCTCCAACTGTTATCCCTCTCCCTACACCTACACCTGCTCAAATTAATCCCACCACCAGCAATCCAAGCACGGCCGTATCGCCGACTGCACCTGCACCGACCCCACATTCTACCACGGCGCCCGAGGGCGGGCTCCTCTGGCGCTCTCCACCCCCGCATCTCCAATCGACGTTTACGCAACCCGTACCCACATCCGCACCTTCATATACCTCAACGTACACGTATGCTCCCGTGTCGGCACCCACACTTCCGCCCGGTGTCGCCTTGGATGTACATGGCATGCCCTATGAGCTTTCGACCGGCCGGCCATTATATCTAGCTGCGCCACCACAGGTTCATACACCCGTATACATGATGCCATACCCACACCTGCACTCGCACGTGCAGCACCGGCCTCACGCATCGCCTGATCCGTCGCTTTTTGCGCCACCTCGACAAAGCTCCCGTATCGAGATCCGCCGGCCAGACGCACCTTCTATTTCAGAAGATCCCCGCCTCGCCACCGTCCACGCTCAGATGCATACCTCGAGGCCATCGGCGTTGCGCGCGAGCGCCTCCGCCCCTGCTTTTATTCCTTCACATGCTGCAGGGCCTTCGTCTGCACCTGCGCCGCATGAGTTCTATCCCAGCCCACCACCAGAGGTAGCATCTTCGTCTGCCCCGTCCGCCGTGATGGGATATTCAGCGTATCCTCAACCCCCGTACTATGCCTATGGCGGGCCAGAGGGATACGCTTATCCACCGCCGCAGTTCGTCGAGTACGATGCGTATAATGCCGATCCCCGCGTTGGTGGGTCAGTTCCGGCACAGGCCGTGTATTATTAATGGGATACCTGTGGGGTGGAGTCGTAGTGAGCCAGTTCTACGTCACGCTCACGTACCCTCTGCTCGCCACTATCCCGGCCCAATCCGCTATGTCATTGATTCTGGATGCTTTGTCTACTATCGTTCAGTTGGGGTGCTCAGTGGGGTACTTATATATTACACATACACCCGTACAATAAGTAAATCGCCCGTACATGCATACTCGTATTCTCATGGGGATGGCTCTGTCCGAATTCCCCTTGTTCGTTGGCTTTGAGTTGCCACCGTTTTTTCCTTCTTTTTGCTACACTCACGACATGAAACGAGCTTTATTCCGGGTTTGGTTTCGGTTCCTACCATAGCAGTGCATTCTTTCACCCATCACACTCACATACACCCAAGTTTACTCCCCTCAGTTCCCGTGCGTTTATATTTTGTTTTCGGCTTGAATCGTCGCAACTTTACCGTATCACCTGTAAATGTCTGTTGTCGTTCTTGTGCTTGCGTTGTAGCTTGTTCTCCGGCCTATTTACCATTGCCAACAATGATATCCAAGGAAGCCTTTAGTGTCTCTACAGCAGAGTACGAGTGACCCCGCTAAGGCAAGGAAGTTGTATTTCGAATAAGTGTATATGTACAAGAACGCCTCAATGGTGGGCTTCGTGGTCGAAAATAGGACCGAGGGGGGGCTAAGAGGAGCGAATAAGGAGATAAGCCAGCTGATAATGGGCTAGTGAACCAGCACATACCGGTAAATTGCGTTCCCTGTGTGTTCCGAGCCCACGAAGGTGAGAATAAGAAAGACTCTCATGAGAGAACAGACGCACCACTTTGAGCCACCAGGGAACGATGGAGCTGTTTCAAGCGGGTGTCGTTTAGGTGCGTCGGTGAGCCGAGGCGTGAGGAACAAGTAAGGATTCAGAGACGCACGAATATAGGGATCAGGGTGACGATCACGAGCCAATTTCACCTCTGCCTTCTCTAGAATCGCAGCAAGGGCACGGGGATCATGAACATTTCTTCGGATAAAGGAAAGCGGAGAAATGGGGGAGAGGAACATGAGTTTGCGCTTGGATAGTAGATACGTCGAACGTACCGATTGCGCTCAAACTCGGCGCGTACGGCGCAGGCGCGGGCACGGAAGAAATCATAGCGAACGACCCAGTTGCGCTCATTTTCGAGCATGCGCTTGTATAGAGATTTGACGTAGCGTCTATGAGCAGCTGTGAAAGGCGACACGGACATGCTCGGCGTTTGCTTGTGTCTGACTAGATCTGACTGGTTAACTTGTGAGAGTCAGTGGATTGATGATGTAAGCAAGGGTTCCCTTGCCCTTTCACTTGGCAGTCAAATCATCACAAAATTAGATGGACCCGCACTCGACGCACTCCCAGTTCAATCAACGCCCTCCAAAGGCGGGACCTACTCAAAGACATATGGACTTATCGCCTCACCCAAAGCCGCCTTCATTGGACGGCTTTTCCAAGCGATCACCCGGCCCCCGCGCTCGGCAGTCTCGTGCTAGATCTGGAAAATCATCATTTTCGTCTACCGCGCTTGACGATCTCTCCCGTCCCATTGCTACAAACTCTAGAATTAAACAGGGCGAACGTCTTCGCAAGGACATGTATCTTGCCTTTGTGAAGAATGCTCTAGAACAAAAACGGCTCGTGCGCAACTTCTCTCCCGTATTTGATCTGATTAATGCCTGAGCGCATGTTGCACACACACAGGGGAATAACGAGTCATACGAGTCGCTCGTAGACCAGTTCAATATCAACAAAACGGCCTTTGACACCACCTCGCCAATCCCACAGCTTCGTCAATGGCTTCAAGCTCTCATGCACGTCGTCTCGCGCTTGGATCGCACCCACATGGCGCTCATAGAGGCCATTATGAGATTGCCGTGGATGACTATGGAATCCAGTCTTGTCAAGATTTATACCTCATTTATAGAGATCCTCGTCAGCGCGAGACCAGAGTACCTCTCCATCGTGCTTGGTCGCGTTGCGCAAGGCTTCACATACCGTGCGTCCTCACGACAAAAGAATCGGCTTCGTTGCTGACATCAACCTGATATCACCCGCTCGCAATTTCAGAATCTGGTCTGCGGGCTCTCGACACTGGCCTCCCGGAGTGCTCCTCAGCTCCTCTCACCCGCCGCACAGTCTACGATCGCATACACCACCTCCTGCGGCATCTCTTAGCCCTCGTTCCGACACTTCCATCAACCCTCCAGCCGCTCCTTGTACAAAACTTCCCTCATAAACGGCAGTCTCAACTGTCGCAGATCACCTACATCCGAAATATGCTTCGCATTGCCGATTACTGCCCAGAGATTGCAGATAATCTACTATCGACAATCATCGACCGGGCGATCCAGATTGACGTAAGTCCATGTTGCAGCCCCCGGTTGTCCTGATCGCAGAAGCACTCATAAACACGCGTAACCCAGGTCGAGATACAGGTCGAGCTCGAGGAACTCGAAGCTTCGGGTGCGGCACAGGAACAGGCAGAATTATTTGATCTTGATCCATTCGATACCCTAGTCGGGCAGGAACAACTGAGCGATACAGCGGAGGATGACGACAGATCCGAAGACGGGATCGATGGTTTTTCTGATCTGTCCTCTGATGCAGGTGACCAGGGTGACGACCATGCGGTTCCTAAAGACGAATCCATCGATCTTGGTCGCATAACAGAGATGGTCAACAAACTCGATGCCATCCTCAAGCTTCTCTTTGATCACTTTCACCAACAACCTTCCTTTACATCTCCACCTAGCTTATCACCCGCGCCCTCAACACCCGCGCCATCTAGCCCCCCTTTATCCCCTACATCCACCCCCGTCACACCCCCACGCTCGAGTACACCTTTGTCTGCTGGACTGATAGACAATCACGTGCAGCAGCTAGCACAGTTTCATACACTCCTTGCCATTTTCACACGCACAATCCTCTGTACTTTCAAGTCACGCTACACGCAATTTCTCCTCTTCTGGTTCGCATCGCGTCACACCGCGTTTGCGGACCTCTTCCTCGGAGAGCTCGTCGCTCACGCCTTGCTCGAACCCACGGAGTCGGAGATCGCCCGTGCCGCTGCCGCAAGCTATGTCGCATCATTCGTCTCACGCGCCAAGTTTATCGGCCCAAGCGAAGCGCGCGGTGCTGTCCGGGTGCTATGTCGCTTTCTTGAGCATGAGGCCGACGCATATGAGGCTGGCGACGGGTCCACCGCACCACCCGGCGTATTCTATGCAGTTGCTCAGGCAGTCTTTTTGATATTTTGTTTTCGGTGGAGGGACCTGGTAGAGGCCGATGACAATCCTGATGCCGAGGGTGAGCGCGAGCGCGAACTGGATTCATTATCAGGGCCGGCAATGCGGATGTGGATGGCCGAGCTTAGTATCGTCCAACGCGTCATAGCGTGCCCGCTCCAGCCACTCAAGGTACCTTCTTTCCTATTCACACATATCACTTACTTAACTGATCTACCGACTAGTTCTGTTCCGAGAATGTGGCGCGCCAGTTCGCGCGGGTGGCGCACGCTACAGGTTTTATGTATGTCTTCCCGCTACTCACCGCACCGCCACCAGTGGCCCGCACCGAGTGGCAACGCGCCGTGCTCCCCAGTAGTAACAGCATCAGCGCTTTGAGCGAACTCACATCCTTCTTCCCATTCGACCCATATAAGCTTCCGCGTTCGGGTTCATACATTGAACCGATTTACCGTGAATGGGCAACCGTCGCGATCGAGGGTGATGATGACGACGATGACGAAGAAGACGAGGAGGAAGGAATGCAGGTCGGGTTGGCCCTACGTGACGCGGTGGATGATGTAGATGCAGAGGCGGATGGACTTGGGGCTTCCTTCGACGGGATGAGCATCAGCCCCGTGCGTGCACCTGTGTATGTTGCTACCACCAGAATTAACTCTACTCTTGGGTGAACCCTGTCCTCGTCGGGTGCTAATGAGGATAGTGTATATCCCGTGTGGTGTCAACAAGGGGACAAAATTTCTATTGAGCCTCTTCTGCACGCGCGACTGGTAGCACTCTAGATTCAATCCTGCAGCTCATGAAAATCCGCGCACACGTTTGTGATGGTCAAAAGTATAATTAAAGACACCGTCGACAAGTCTTCTGTCACGGCGTTCCCCGTGGTCAAATGGGACCCGTCCGGGGAACTAGAGCGCCGACCATGGCATTGCTATTGACCACATATCCCCGACAAGCATGTTCGCACATCAAATACAGTACGCCAATCTACGGTTCTTATTAATAATTCCCGTCTGACTGCTACATTCCCGCTTCAAAGGAGCATGAATGGAGATAACTGACATTTACTAAATGCTCATCACACGTATCACACCTCTTGGGCGCGGTAACCTTGACACGGAGCGCGTTGGCACGGAGTGCGTCATGAACGCTCTCGGTACTTTATATTATTACGGCTTTACCGCCGCCGTTCCGCCCTCAGCGGTATTTCAGGGTTAAAGCACGGTGATATTTAGGTTCTTAGGCTGTTTCGAACCGTATTGTCCACCATTTGGGCAGACAGACCTCCTCCCCTCAACAGTAACACCTTAGGGTTTTATGTCCTCACGCCTAGACGTACTATCTACTGGTAATAACGCCCTAATCCACTCCTGAAAGTGACGTCCCGACATGATTCCGCTTATGCCTACCGTCTCGCTGGCTTTCTTTTCCTTCTTAAGCTCTGCATTTGTCATTCTTCGCATCATACTTTCCATTCTACCTCATCGCTCCCTGGGCAGACGAGTCTATCCAGTGCGTTTCTTTCTCTCTGTCATTCAGAGCCCAGGATTTATCATGCTTGTCAAGCTGGCATTCAGCAGCCCGGCTGCCCACCCACTCCCGCCAGCTGACAAGGGTTATGTTTGGCTGGCACTCTGCGACATCTCTGCTGTGGCCGTGTTCGTGTGGGAGGCTTTCAGTCAGTGGTTCGATTCCTCATCAAGTGTTAGCACGGCCTCCAGCGTCCACTCTGCTGCTCGGTTTTGGCTTGCACTTACCTTACATCAAACATGCTTTTTTATTATTTCGGCCCTAATTCTTATTCATGTACGTCTGCGAAGATCGGTTTCCTTCGGCTTCGCACATTGGTTTCTCTGGGTGCCCCTCGTCTTCTTTGCAAGCGTGTCCACAATCGCAGCGGGTTTGTTTGCTCATATAACATCCCGAAGTTTCCTCATCGGTTGCATCGCATATTCCACTACGATTGCGATACTGAGCACTATCATGCTTGGTTCCCTTGTTAGTAGCCTAATCACCATCAAGCGCAGCCTCGCGGATTTCAATCAGAGCAAAGAGACAGGGTCTCCCGGTGCAACCGTTGAGACGCAGCACGTCACTCTTTCCACCGAGGATATTGACGTCATTCGAGAGGGCAGTTCGTGGATCACTTCTTCAATAAGCTCTCGTCGCAAGCCCAGCTCCCCGTACTCTTATTCGACGTTTCCCACGCGCGCTACTCGGAGCGCAAGAGAACGGATAACCCCCCCTCCACGGCTTCCTTCCTGGCCCCTCCAGGGTACGCATTCGTCTGCTCCACCTCAGACACCCTTGCCATCCCATGGCAATACAGATTTTGGGCCATTCCGCCACCGCACCCAGTCCCTCCGCGCCGCGGCCCTGACTCTAAGTTCGCGCTCGCAGAACTCTTGGCTCACATCATCCCTCGGGACCCATCCCACTCTTTCGGCGTGGTCGTACTCTACCCATCCGACCCCGCGCCCAAGCCCGCCTGGTCGGTCTCAAAGTGTTGTGGAGTCTGCTATCGCTTCGACTTCGACACGGGGTTCGAGCCCCCGCGACGCCCGTCCAGTCATCGTTCCTGTTGGAGGTGCGAGAGCCTTGGCCAGCAAGCGTTATGCACCATCCGCACCGCTGGCCGAGAAGGGAGGCTCATCCACCGCTGCCGCTGTACATTCACCACAGATTGATATATCCATATTGCGCATTATAACCTGGTTGGCTGGAGTATGGATCCCTTTGGTGGGTTCCCTTTTATCGAGTCTGTGATGTGCTATCTTACGACGTCTTTTTAAGGTGTTGTCTTTACCCTACCTCGCCTGCCTCGATAGCCACAATTTACAGAGCAACAAATTCACGTCCACCTTTCTCGCTCTGAGCGTGACGATCTGTTCTCCAATTATGGTACTGAATTTGCTCCTTCGCCATCCCGTTCCAATCCCTCATGATATCTTTGATGCGCCGACAACCCCTCGTTCCATTCTTCGTCATGCGCATTCAATAGGCAGTACCTCCACATTTGCTGACGGGAATAGGCTGGGAAGCAGAATGAAGCTCATAAGTGGCAGTGCAGTCAACGGAAAGGGTTATTCCACGCGCTTTCCTCGCGTACTCGCTCCCGCACCCCGGCTCTCAATCTTTCCCGTCGGCGATACCTCGTTTGTACCGTTTCCACAGAGTCGGAATTGGCATGACGCCCCCGGCCTGACTCCCGCGCATCTGCCGTCCCCTTTGGCGCCGATCAGAATCACCGCCCTCCGTCATTCCTCCAGTTGTCCACACGACATCAAGGACGCCGCTGGTCAACATATCTATGATTACTCTCGAGCAATGTCCCTTCCTTCCCACAGGCGCTGACAAAATATAACCGCACCCATCATCACCAATTTCTCTCTTTGGAAATTTAAGGCTTCTTGCCCCTACCCCTTTCGCCCGTCGTATCATCAATGTCATTCACCCGCGTCCCAAGTCAAGTCATTACGAGCTACTACTTATCATTCATCTAATTGTTGGCGGACGTATTTCTGCTACTTCATTTATTTGCTCCGCTATCTATTACATTCTTGCATTTCATCGCCGCACCATATGTGAACTTAATGCCTCATGTGCTTCGATACAATCATATCATCTTTACATGCTCGCATCCTTGACTCACTCGCATTTCCTTATTGTTCAGTGCCCATCATTTCATTGTCAGTCACGCCCGCTAATGATTTTTCCATGAGCGATGTCTCGTTTATGTAGTTAACCGGATTTATCATATGAACACTTCCCTTTCATTATCTCCCTTAATGAGAGAAACTTGGCTCAGTTGTGTGGTTAATTGTCAAGCTCCGGCTGTCCGAGAGAATTTTCCTGCTACCTCTAATTTCATGATCTGAACGCATTTGTGGTATGTGTCTGTGGACCGAACGAGCATCGTCAAGCTCCATAGGGCACAGCACAGCGTGTGTTGCACAAGGACGCGCAATCAACGCGAAGACACTTTGGCGTCCC
>Ga0209488_10000971_pt1 | contig 24356 bp, 25 predicted proteins | sample Rivendell_Oct201_8_FD_188349 | JGI IMG/M metagenome (GOLD analysis project Ga0209488, IMG submission 188349) | Vadose zone soil microbial communities from the Eel River Critical Zone Observatory, Northern California, USA -... | ecosystem: Environmental > Terrestrial > Soil > Vadose zone >...
ATACTGGAAGCTCGAGTAGAAGCCGCGGTTGCGCTGGTCGGCCATCTCGGTGAGATAGGTTGCGCTGGTGCCGTATTCGCCGCCGAGGCTCAATCCTTGAATGATGCGCGCGAGGCCGAGGAAGATGGGCGCCCCGATCCCGATCGACTCGTAAGTCGGCGTGACGGCGATCATCAGCGAGCCGAAGCACATCAACGACACGGACAGCATCAACGCGCCACGACGCCCATAGTGGTCTGCCAGGTATCCGAACATCCAGCCGCCGAGCGGGCGCACCAGGAAGCCAGCCGCGAACAGCAGTGCTGCGTTGAGCTGCTGCACGACCGGATCGGAATTCGGAAAGAAATCGCCGGCGAAATAGAGCGCGAAGGCGGCGTAGGCGTAGAAGTCGTACCATTCGACCAGATTGCCGACCGAGCCGATAAAAATCGCTTTGAGCCGACGCCGGGCGTCCGCGTAGCTGTCGGGCGCTGACGTTCCGCCAGTCGTGCCAAGCGTCTGGCTTGGCTCCTGTCGATATGGTTCGACGCGGGACGTAGGGGGCTCCCCTCGGATTCAGTGGCCGCGCAAGTCGCCGGGATCACAACCGGGATCACAACCAGGAACCACAACTCAGTCGATGGGCGATTTGTTCCCGGCCGCAACGGGTTTGGCTTAATGTGCGACTGGGACCGCAAGCAAGAATAGTGAGAACTGTCGGGAGGAGTATGCCAGATGATCCGCCGCGGGACCGGAGGTTGGACCTTCCGCTTGCTGAGCATAGCCGCGCTATCGGCTCTTGCGTTTCCGGCGCTTTTGGCCTGCGCTTCCGCGCAGGCGCAGGACAAGGTTGCGGCCTTCTACGGTGGACGGACGATCTCGATCACCATCGCGTATCCGCCTGGCGGCTCGTACGACATCTACTCGCGGCTGGCCGCCGCTCACATGGGCAAATACATTCCAGGGCGTCCCAACTTCATCGTGCAGAACAAGCCGGGCGGCATCGGCGTCCTGCGGTCATTCTATGAGGCTTCGCCCAAGGATGGCTCGATGATCGGCATTTTTCCCGAAACAATCGCCATCGTTCAACTGACGCAACCCGAGATCGGCAAATGGAAAGTGCAGGAGCTCAACTACATCGGCTCGTTCGCCAACGTGAACGCCGTCATGATGGTCCGCAAGGGCGCTCCGGCAACCACGGTAGAGGAGCTGAAGAAGACGTCGGTCAATGTCGGCTGCAACACGCCGATCGGTGTTTCCTACATCAACCCCGCGATCATGAAGAAGTATGGCGGGCTCGCTTTGAAGATCATCTGTGGCTACCCCGGCACGGCGAGCCTTCCGATCGCGCTGGCGCGGGGCGAGATCGATATGATCAGCGGCGCCTGGACGGGCTGGAAGAATCGGGCCGAGGTCACCAGCGGAGAGGTCAAGCCGATCATCCAGTCGGGACTCGGTCGCCATAAGGACCTCGCCGACGTGCCGCTGATGCAGGAGGTCATTTCCGATCCGACTGGCAAGAAGGTCGCGGAGTTCATGAGCGCCGGATCGGCGATCGGGCGGGCGCTGATCACGCCCCCCGGTGTCCCTGCCGAGCGCGTTGCAGCGCTTCGCAACGCCTTCGACCGCCTTGTGAAGGACCCTGACTTTCTGCGGCAGGCCGGCGAGATGGACGTGGAGATTGATCCCAAATCCGGCCTGGAGACGCAGGCGATCAGTGACACGATCCTGGCCACCTCGGCCGATGTGATCAAGAGCGCCATCGACATCAGCAAGTAGCCTCGCCCGGCAAGGCTGCCCGAACGAACCTCCAGCCCGACCGCCTCCGATCGGCCCCGACGACACTCCATGAAATAAGCGAAAATCGCGTTGTTGAGAAAAAACACGGAAACAAGGAGAGCTCCGTAATGATCACTGACTCCGGACTGCATATTTGGCGCGCATCCACTCCCGAACGCCCCTGGATGCCCGGGCGCACCGCGCATCTGCCCGAGCCCATTGGTTATGAGGATCTGCGGCAACGGATGCGGGATGCCGGAGTCGATCGGGCGATCCTGATTCCGCCGTCATGGGAAGGCGACAGCTCGGAATTCTCGCTCGAGGCGGCGGCGAAATATCCGGACAAGTTTGCAGTCATGGGGCGGATTCCGATCAACAAGCCGGAAGGCCGGGAGATGATCGAGACCTGGAAGGATCAGCCCGGCATGCTCGGCGTGCGGCTGACGTTCCATCATGCTTGGGACCAGGACTGGATCAAGGACGGCACGGCGGATTGGTTCTGGCCGGCGGCGGAGCGGCTCGACATCCCGGTCATGATGAATGCACCCACGGTGCTGCCGGAAGTCGGCGAGGTGGCGAAGCGCCATCCCAAGCTGCGGATCATCATCGATCATTTGGGGCGCCTGCGCGGCATGCGGGATGACACCTTGCGGCTGGACAAGACCATTGCGCTCGCCAAGCACCCGAACGTGCATGTGAAGCTCACGCTGATCTCGGAATGCTCCTCCGCCCAATATCCCTATAAGAACATTCAGCCCGAGGTTCGCCGGCTCATCGACGCCTTCTCGCCGCGCCGTTCGTTCTGGGGGACCGATCTTTCCGTCATGCTGAGCCGGTCGACTTGCACCTATCGGCAAGCCGTCGCGCTCTTCACGGAGGAGATGGGATATTCGAAGGACGAGCAGGAGTGGATTCTCGGGAGAGGGCTCGCCGAGTGTCTGCCCTGGCCGGTCAAGTGACGAGTTTTATGCACAAATAAAACGTCAGACTTTGATCCAATCGGATCAAAGTCCAGGGGATGGTCAATGTGGATGGCGTCAGTCGCGCCGGCCTCTGACCACGATTCATAGGCCGCGCGAGTCTTGCCCGCACATCGCAAATGCGCCTATGACTTCGCCCGTCTGAGGGCTGGATTGACCTGGAATTGATCGACGGCGTAGGCGGGTGTTGTTCCGCTGCAAGTGGAGGGGACATGCTGATCATCAGCAATGCGGACGTGGCCAGGCTGCTCACCATGGGCGAGGCCATCGACGCGCTCGATCAGGCTTATCGTCAGCTCGTCACCACCGACGCGGTGTGCAAGCCGCGCACAGACATCATGATCCCCACCAGCAAGCCTGGAAAGGTCTATCAGTGGAGCAGCGTCGAAGGCGGCTCGACCAGCGGCTATTTCGCCATCCGCATGAAGTCGGACATCATCTACGAGCAGGAATACAACGGCGCTCGCACCCAGGAGAAATATTGCATCAAGCCCGGCACTTATTGCGGCCTGATCCTGCTCACCGACACCGAGAGCGGCGAGCCGCTCGCGATCCTCAACGACGGGCTGACCCAGCTCACGCGCGTCGGCGCTGATGGCGGCATTGGAGTCCGATACCTGGCGAAAGCGAACGCCGAAGTGATCGGCATGCTGGGCTCCGGCGGCATGTCTGACACCCACATGGAAGCCTTCATGCATGTGCGCCCGGGCCTCAAGCGCCTGCAGGTCTACAGCCCGACCAAGGACAATCGTGAGCGCTTCGGGCGCCGGATGGCGGACAAGTATGGACTCGAGGTGAAGGTCTGCGACAGCGCCGAGCAGATCTACCGCGATGCCGATATCGTGGCTGCGCTGACTGACTCCGCGGTCTCCGTCATCGATGGCCCGCGCATCGAGAAGGGCGCGCATCTGGTCGCACCCGGCACCGGCGGCGGCCTCAAGGACAGAGCGATCCTGGACCGCATCGATCTCTATTTGCGGTTCGGCAACGCAACCACGCCCTGGGGCTCCAACGGTGCCGACGACGAGTACGTCACCTATGCGGCGCGCCCCGACATCGAGACCGGCTTCAAACGCAAGAGCAAGGGTGGCCGCGGGCACGGCGCCATGTTCCCGCCCGAGCGCACCATCACCTTTGCCGATGTCGTGAAGGGCAACGGTCGCATCCGCACCTCCGACGAGCAGATCTCCTTCTCGGAGCGCGGCAACCTGCAGGGCAACCAGTTCTGGCCGCTCGCGGGCCGCATCTATGAGCTTGCCAAGGCGCAGGGAGTCGGCCGCGAGATTCCGACCGAGTGGTTCCTGCAGGACATTCGCGACTGAGCTTCCACTGCAGCACAAGACAACGAGCAAGGGAAAGAGATGAGCGGCGAGACCATCCGCCTGGCGCAATTCGCCTCTCGGCTGCGGTTCGAGGATCTGCCAGCGCCTGCCATCCAGCGCGCCAAAGACTCGATCGCCGATACGATCGCCACCATCGTGTTCGGCCGCAGCCTGCCATGGAGCGCCATGATCGTTGCCTATGCGCGCCGCATGGGTGACGGGGGACGCAGTCACATCCTCGGTGATGGCGAACGGCCGGTCGTGGCCCCTTGCGCCGCGCTCGCCAATGGCGCGCTGGCCCACGCCTTCGAGCTCGACGGAGCGGTACGACCGAGCGCCGGCGCGCATCCGGGCGCCACGATACTCACGGCGGCGCTCGCAACTGCGCAGGAGCGTGGACTGAGTGGCCGTGCGCTGCTCACCGCCTTCGTGGCGGGAGCGGAGGTGATGATCCGCATCGGCCGAGCGACCAAGCACAGCAACGAGACGCGTGGCTTTCATGCGCCAGGCACGACCGGCCCGTTCGGCGCTGCCGTCGCGTGCGGACATCTGATGGGCTTCGATGCGGAGCGCATGACCAATGCACTCGGCATCGCAGGCTCGCTCTCAAGTGGTCTCGTTGAGTTCGCGCGCTCGGGCACTGGCGCGATGGTCAAGCGCCTGCATTTCGGGCGTGCCGCCGAGGGTGGCGTGCTGGCCGCCAACCTGGCGGCCGACGGCTTCACCGGTCCGGCGACCGTGCTCGAAGGTGATTGCGGCTTCCTCAAGGTGTACTGCAACGAATGGGATGTCGACGAGCTCACGCGCGGCCTTGGTGAGACCTGGCTGACGCAGCGCATCTCGATGAAGCGCTACGCGTGCCATACCGCCTGCCACACACCGGTGCAGGCGATTGTGGACATGAAGGCGAGCGAAGCGATCGAGAGCCGGGATATCCAGTCGATCGAGATCAAGGTCGGAGCAAAGGAGCTGCGACGGCACGACATCCGCGACCCCAGCGATGTGATGATCGGCCAATACAGCGTGCCTTTCAGCGTCGCGCTGGCGGTCGTGGCGGATGCGCGTGATCCCAGGACGTTCCGGGATGCCGATGTGAATGATCAGGAGCTGCGCTCGCTGATCGCGCGCATACGCCTCGTGCCTTGGGATACGCCGCAGCCGACGCCGATCGCCAGCTGTGTCACGCTGATGATGCGCGATGGACGGGTGTGCAACGCGGAAGTCACTGACTTCAAGGGGACACCGGACAATCCCCTGAATGCGGATGAGCTGCGCGACAAGGCCATGCTGCTGACCCGGGACTACGACGTCGCTGCGATGAACTCTATGTTCAATCGCCTGCAACAGATCGAGGATGAAGCCAGCCTCGACTGGATCTGCGTGTAGCGATCGCGGCTCTCAGTGCTGGCCGCAGATGCGCCTCACGTCAACGTCCCCACACATGATTCCCACACATGATTCAGATTCATGAGTGCAGGATTCAGATTCATGGGTGCAGGTGCTTTATGGGCACAGGTGCGACTTATCGCCCGTGAAACGGAATATTTTCTTGATTTCCGCGCAAGCGCGGGGAGTATGCGCGCGCCAAACAGCGAGAGGAGGCTGACGTGAGCTACAAGGATACGGGCCGCGAGCCCGCGTCGATGATCGGGGGTCTCGGTTCGCTCTACGCGGGGCTTGGCGCGCTGCACTGGCCGCTCATAAGAGCGACCGCCGGCATCATATTGTTTACGCATGGATGGCCCAAGCTGATGATGGGGTTTCAGGCGGTGGCGGCCAACACGCTGGCGAGCCGCGGCATCGAGCCCGCGCTGCCTTTGGCCTATGCGCTCGTGCTGCTGGAGACCGCCGGCGCCGTCTGCATCCTGCTTGGGTTTCTGACGCGGCCGATTGCCATCATGCTGGTGGTCGAGTTCGCGGTCATCGTCTATCAGCACTTTCCCAACGGGTATCTCTGGACCGCGCGGGGCTACGAATATCCGCTGCTGTGGGGTCTGCTGTTCCTCGCCATCGCGATCCGCGGTGGCGGACCTTACTCAGTCGATCGGCTGATTGGTCGCGAAGTTTGATTCATGAAGCGTGATGCATAGAGCCCCGTTATGGGCCAGTGCACAGCGCGCCGGCAGGCGGTGACGCCTGCCGGGCGTGCTTTTCGGTGTGCTCCGGGAGGGTAGCCCAATCGTTACGACTGCGCACCGACCGGCCACGCAAGAATTCTTGTAGGGCGCAATTGCTTTATTGCGCCGCTTCGGACCAACCCCGAACCCGAGGTAGATTTTGAAAGGCAGCCGGCGCAATAAAGCGATTGCGCCCTACGGCCTGCCGCCGACGCGGGCGCGGGTGAAGGCGGCGCTCGCCGTTACAGGCGCTCGATCCGTTGTGCCGCCTCGTCAAGGATGGCGGCGACCTCATAGAGGGCGTCCTTCGTCACCTTTTCGCCACCGAGGCGATGGCGCAGGACTGAGCGCAGGTTTTCCATGGCGCGTCGGATCGGGGCGCTATCGGTTTGCTCGCGCGTCGCCGCGAGCTCGCTGAGGCGAGCGAGCAGCGCCTTGACTTTTGCGGCATTGGCGGTGAGATCGGCCGTGCCGGATTGCGTGATCGCAAACGCCTTGCGGGCGTTCTCCTCTCCGGTCGCTTCGATGTGATCCTGATCCTGCAGCATCGACAGGGCAGGGTAGACGACGCCGGGACTCGGCACGTAGGCGCCCCCGCTCAGCTCCTCGATCGCCCGGATCAGGTCATAGCCGTGCCGCGGCTGCTCGGAGATGAGCTTGAGCAAGACAAGCCGCAGCTCGCTTGAATCGAAGAGACGCCTGCGACCGTGGGATTCCCCCCGGTCCTCCATCCAGCTCCTGCCGAAGCGGCGGCGGTGACCATGGCCATGTTTTTCGTGCTTGCGCGGACCAAACCAGCGCTCGTGATGGCTTTCGTGAAATCGCATTCTCAGATTCCTTGTTTGTTGACGATATGATAAGATATATCTTAGTATATCCGAATGTCAAGCCCTAAAAGCCCATCGCGCCAGCGCGGCTTCGCCGCGGCCATAAAGCTGACCTATAGGCTGATGCGCATTGACTCTCGCCGCAGCGCACGTGCATCATTCCCTTGATCAGCGAAGCGGCCATTGAGACAACAGGCGAGATCAAGCCAGCCGAGCTTTTGAGGGAGCATGATCGTGCCGCCATTAGTGCGCTTGCTGCCGCTTGTCGTAACCATGTATGCAGGATTGGTGGGGATGGCGGTGTCGGCCGAGCGCCGCAGCGAGCTTGTTCGCTACGACAATGTTCAGATCGAGGTGGTGGTCGAAGGCGAGGGGCCTGCAGTCGTTCTGCTGCCGTCGCTGGCGCGGGACTCCGACGACTACGACGAAGTCGCGGAAGGACTAACTGCAGCAGGCTTCCGCGTGCTGCGGCCAAAGCCGCGCGGGAGCGGCCGCAGCAGCGGTCCGATGACCAACATTTCCTTGCATGACTTCGCGCACGACGTCGCCGAAGTGGTGGAGAAGCTCGGGCAGGGGCGTGCCGTCATCGTCGGCCACGCCTATGGCAACTGGGTCGCCAGGATGACGGCGACCGACCATCCAAGGCTCGTGCGCGGTGTGGTCATCGCGGCCGCGGCCGCCAGGCAATACGCCCCCGAGCTGAGCAAAGCGGTCACTGACGCGGGCGATCTCTCGCTCTCAAAGGAAGCTCGTCTGGCTGCGCTGAGGTTTGCGTTCTTTGCACCGGGCAACGATCCGACGGTCTGGCTGACCGGGTGGCATCCCGAGATCCGCAACACTCAGCGAGCGGCCGCGGCGGCTGTGCGCCAGGACGAATGGTGGGCCGGCGGAACCGCGCCGCTGCTTGATTTGCAGGCCGCCCAGGATCCGTTCAAGCCGGAATCCGCGCGCAATGAAATGAAACAGGAGTTCGGGGATCGGGTCAGTGTGGCTGTGATCCCCAACGCCAGCCATGCGCTCATTCCGGAGCAGCCCAAGGCCGTTGTCGACGCGCTCACGACATGGATCAAGCGGCTGCCGTAGCAAGCGCGCGCTGCTGTTCTCGAAACCGGAGGGGCATATGGACCGCGCGCGACGGCAATTTCTCCGGCTAGCAGCGGGCGGCGCCGCACTGCCGCTGCTCTCGCCAATGGCTGCCGCGCAGGACTACCCGTCGCGGCCGGTGCGCTGGCTCCTTGGCTACACCACCGGCGGCACGACCGACATCATCTCACGCCTGGTGACACAGCCGCTGACGGAGCGGCTCGGACAGCCCTTCATCATCGAGCCTCGTCCAGGGGCCGGCACCAACCTCGCGACCGAAACCGTCGTGCGCGCGGCGCCCGACGGATACACGCTTCTCTTTGTCGGCGCGCCAAACGCCATCAACGCCTCGCTCTACAGCAAGCTCAGCTTCCACTTCATTCGCGATATCGCGCCGGTTGCCGCCATTGCGAGCGTGCCGATGGTGCTGATCGTGCACCCGTCGGTTCCGGGGACGACCGTGCCCGAGCTCCTGGCCCATATCAAAGCCAATCCAGGCGCGATCAACATGGCAACGCCTGGGATAGGGACGACGCCGCACCTGGCGGGCGAGCTTTTCAAGATGATGTCTGGTGTGAATGTGCAGCACGTTCCCTATCGCGGGGCGGCGCCGGCGATGACCGACCTGCTGGCGGGCCATGTGCAGCTCTATTTTTCCACCACGCCGGTCTCGATCGAGCACATCCGGTCTGGCCGCGTGCGCGGCCTGGCGGTGACGACCTCCGAGCGCTTGGAGGCGCTCCCCGATCTGCCTAGCATCGGCGAGTTCGTGCCGAATTTCGAGGCCACTGCCTGGTACGGCGTCGGTGCGCCCAGGGAGACACCCGCATCCATCGTCGAAAAGCTCAACCGCGAGATCAACGCGGTGTTGGCCGAGCCAGCGATGAAGGCAAAGTTCGACGATCTTGGCTGCGTGCTGATTGCGCGCCCGCCCGCGGCATTCAGCAAGCTGATTGCCGAGGAGACCGAGAAGTGGGGCAAGGTGATCCGCTTCGCGGGCATGAAGGCCGAATGACCCTTGCGAGCAGGGAGGACTGAGTCGCAATGCCGATCGACAAACGTGTCGCGAGCGCCGCCGAGGCGCTGGCTGATGTTGCCGATGGGGCGACGGTCTTCATATCGGGCTTCGGCGGAGCCGGCTTTCCGAATGTCCTCATTCGCGCGCTTCGCGATCGCGGTCCGAAAAATCTCACGCTGGTCGTGAACTCGGCCACGCACCGTTATTCCTACACGCATGAGCTGATCGAGGCCGGGCTTGTGCGCAAGGTGGTGTGCACGGCCGCCAGAGGCCACAGCAAGGAGCCATCGGCGTTCGAACGGCTCTGGATGGAGGGCAGGATCGAGCTCGAGTGCGTGCCGCAGGGTACCTTCACCGAGCGCATCCGCGCCGGTGGCGCGGGCATTCCGGCGTTCTTCACGCCGGTCGGCTTCGGCACCGAGCTCACAAAGGGAAAAGAGGTTCGCAGCTTTGACGGACGTGATTACGTGCTCGAGCACGCCATGACCGGAGACGTGGCGCTGGTGCGCGCCGACACGGCCGATCGCTACGGCAATCTCTCGTTTCGGTACGCCCAGATGAACTTCGGTCCGGTGATGGCGACGGCCGCGACGCTGGCGGTTGCGGAAGTACGCACCATGCTGGACGAGCCGATGCCGTACGAGCACGTGCAGTTGCCGGGCGTCTATGTGGATCGCGTCGTCGCGGTGGCGGCATGACCACTCAGCCGCTCAATCGCCTGCAAATCGCCTGGCGCGCTGCCCAGGACATCGAAGAGGGTATGCTGGTCAATCTCGGCCTCGGCATGCCGGTGGCGGTCGCCGACTACATTCGCCCCGAGGTCGACGTCTTCATCCAATCCGAGAACGGCGTGATCGGTGTCGGCCCGCTGGCTGCACCCGAGCATCTCGACGCCGATTTGGTGGATGCCGGCAGCCGGCGCGTCACCATCCGGCCTGGCGCGTCGATCGTCGATTCCTCCTGGTCGTTTGCCATGATCCGCGGTGGTCACGTCGACGTGGCCATTCTTGGCGCGTTCGAGGTCGCGGCCAACGGCGATCTCGCCAACTGGGACATGCGACTTCCGAACAAGGGACCGCTGGTGGGCGGCGCCATGGACCTTGCCGCGTGTGCGCGCTCCGTCTGGGTGATCATGGAGCATATGACGCGTAAGGGCGCGCCACGGCTCCTTCAGTCATGCACGTTGCCGCTGACGGCGGTGCGCTGCGTCACGCGCATCTATACCGATCTCGCGGTGGTCGACGTCACGCCCGCCGGAATGGTTGCGCGGGAAATGCTCGCGGGTCTCAGTGAGGCAGACCTGCGTGCGCGCACCGGCGCGCCGCTTGCCTTCGCGCCGGACTGCCGGCCGCTGGTGACCCCCGACATAGCGCTGCCGGATTGAGGGCGGTTCATGCACTTTGTCGAGGTCAACGGCACGGCGCTCCGCTATGATGTGTGCGGCAGCGGGCCTGCGCTGGTCCTCATTCATGAAATGGGCGGAACGCTCGAGAGCTGGGACCTCGTGATGCCGCTGTTGTCCGGCAAGCGGCGCGTGCTTCGCTACGACACGCGCGGGGCCGGACTGTCGCAGAAGATCCGCAGCCCGCTCTCGATCGACACCATGGTGGACGATCTCACGGCGCTGTTGGAGGCGCTCGGCATTTCTGAAAGGGTTGCGTTCGCGGGCGTTGCAGTTGGCGGCGCGATCGCGATGCATGCGGCGGTGCGGTTTCCGCAACGCGTTGCCGCGGTTGTCGCGAGCAGTCCCGCCGTGGGCATCGCGCCCGAGCGCCGTCCGGCGCTGCTCGCCCGCGTGGAGATGATGGAGCGCGGGGGCCTGCATGCCGTCATCGATACGCTCGACCTCTCCTATCCGGTCGAGCTGCGCGGCGACGCGCAGCGCTTTGCGGAATTTCGCGCGCGCTGGCTCGGCGGCGACCCGGTGAGCTATGGGGCCATCTACCGCATGCTGATCGCCACCGACCTTTCGCGCGAGCTGCCCCGCATTGCCTGTCCGACTCTGGTGATCGCCGGCGCGCTCGATCGCACGCGCCCGCCGTCGCTGGTCGAGCCGGTGGCGCGCGCGATCCCCGGTGCGCGCTATGTGGTGCTCGAAACCGCTCACTATGCGGCCTTGCAGACGCCGGAGCTTTACGCCCGAACCGTCACTGCGTTTCTCGACGAGGTTCGCGCGTAGTCGATCAGAGTGTTGCTGGCGTACCGAGAATGACGGTCGCCTGCGAGGACAGCACGCCGCCATTGCCGTGCGCCATCGCGACCTCGCAGTCCTTCACCTGCCGCGCTCCGCATTCTCCGCGCAGCTGACGCACTGCCTCGATCAGCAAAAGCAGCCCGTACATGCCCGGATGGCAATAGGACAGCCCGCCGCCATTGGTGTTGACCGCAAGGTTGCCCCCAGGCGCGATGCGTCCGTCGCTGACAAACGCGCCACCTTCGCCCTTCTTGCAGAAGCCGAGGTCTTCCAAAAACAAGATGGTGTTGATGGTGAACGCATCATAAAGCTCGATCGCATCGATATCGGCGGGGCCAAGTCCGGCCATCGCGTAGGCCGCTTTGCCTGAGGCGAGTGCTCCGGTCACGGTCAGGTCCGGCATGCTGGTGATGTTGGCGTGGGTGACCGCGTGGCCGCAGCCGAGCACATAGGCGGGCGGCTTCTTCAGCGACTTGGCGCGCTCGGCCGAGGCGACGATGATCGCGCCGCCGCCATCGGTGACGAGGCAACAATCCCGCACCGTGAACGGATAGCTCACCATCCGCGACGACAGCACGTCGGCGATGGTGAGCGGCTTCTTCTCCCAGGCTGCAGGGTTGAGCAGCGCCCATTCGCGTGCCGCGACCGCGACGGCGGCAAGCTGCTCGCGGGTCGTGCCGTACTGGTGCATGTGCCGCGACGCAGCGAGCGCGTAGGCGCTCGAGGGCAGGAATGGCTTGAAGGGCGTTTCGTAGGGATTGATCTCGCGCACCGACGCCTGTTTGCGGCCGATCGTGCGCTGCGTGCTGCCATAGGCGATCAGCGCCACATTGCAGAGGCCAAGCGCGATCGCGCTCATCGCATGCGCGACATGAAACTCGAACGAGGAGCCGCCTACGATGGTCGAGCCGATGAACTTCGGATCTATGCCGAGGTACTCGGCAAGCCCCAGTACCGACAACCGGCTCTGGGCAGTGGCACAGAACAGGCCATCGATGTCTTTCAGGCTCAGGCCGCAATCGTCGAGCGCGCGCCGCGTGCCCTGCGCCATCAGGTCGAAGACGGACATGCCGTCGGCCACCTGGCCGAGCTCGGATTCCGCAACGCCGACGATGGCCGCGCTGCCCCGCTTGAGCCCGTCCATCAGGCGCCCTCAACCGGCGTGAAGACCGGGCAGGGCTCATCGCCCCCTTGGTGCACGCGAAAGCGCACGCGCTGCCCGATGCACACCGCGTCGGGGGCGATATCCTCGACGCGGCTCATCAGGCGGAAGCCTTCGTCGCAGTCGATCAGCGCCACGTTGAAGGGCTTGCCTTCCGCCGGATGCACGACGGTCGTCGCATAGACGGTGCCGAGCCCCTTGCTGACGCGCCATTCCAGCTTGTCGCTGCCGGTGAAAGGGCAGATCACGCGCGGATAGAACACGGCGCGCCCGGCCTCGGGACTGAACTGATAGGCAAGCTCGCCGCGGGAGAGATGATCGAGATAGGTCTTGAGCGGCGAATTCTGAATGCTGGACATACGCATGAACCGTATCGAGCTTGCTATTGCGAGCGGAATGGTTTGTAACGCCGCCGGCCGGTGCGATCAACCGTGGTTTGTCTGCGCCAAGCTTTGCGCTAAGCCCGCACGACGACAATCGATTGATCCGCGTCGCGGATCGGGTACCAGAGGCCAGTTCATGATCAACATCCCGAAGCAGCAAATCCAGGGTGCCTATCACCGCCGCATTGGCGACATCGTCGTGACCGCCATCAGCGACGGCTTTCTCGATGGCTCCATGCAGGTCTTGCGCAACATCAGCCCGGAGGAGGCAACCGGCATCCTCACGGCGTCGTTCCGTCCGGCGCGCCGCACGTCAGTGAATGCGTTTCTGATCTACTCTGCCGGGCGGCTTGCGCTGGTCGATACCGGCTCGGGCACCTACCTGCAGCCGACGGCCGGCAAGGTGCTCGCCAACATCAAGGCCGCCGGTGTCGATCCCGCGAGCATCGATACGGTGATCCTGACTCACATGCATCCCGACCACTCGGCGGGACTGGCCGACCGCAACACCGGCCAGTGCCACTTCCCGAATGCCGAGCTTGTCATGCATGAGTGCGAGCCGGTGCATTGGTTCGACGATTCCGCCATGGCCAAGGGGACCGAGCGCGAGAAGCGGGACTTCTTCCAGGCCGGGCGCGAGCAGGTGACGCCGTACAAGGATCGCTGGCGTTTGTTCAAGGCCGGCGAGATCTTCCCCGGTGTCACGGCCATTCCGCGGCCGGGCCACACGCCGGGCCACACCACCTACTTGATCAGCTCCCGCAACGAGCAGGTTCTCATCTGGGGCGACACCGTCCATGTGCCGGAAGTGCAGACGGCGCGGCCGGAAGTCGGCATGGACTTCGACACGGACAAGGAGCTTGCGATTGATTCACGCCGCAAGGTGTTCGACATGGTGGCGACGGACCGACTGCTGATCACCGGCATGCATCTGCATTTTCCGGGCTTCGCCCACCTGGTGCGGGATGGCGCAGGCTACCGGCTCATTCCCGAAGCGTGGCAGCACGGGCTGTAAGGTCGCGTGCGGTCACTTGATCTTGATGCCGGTTGCGGCGATCACCTTGCCCCAGCGGTCGATCTCTCGCTTCACGTACTCGGTGAATTCCGCCGATGACGAGCCCACCGCAATGATGCCCTGTGCGGCGAGCTTGTCCTTCACGTCGGCCGAGTGCAGCGCCTCGATCGCTGTTGCTTGAAGCTTGGCCAGAACCGGCTGCGGAGTTGCGGCCGGCACCACCAGGCCATACCAATTATCGGCCTCGACCTGCGGCATGCCGAGCTCCGCGGTGGTTGCCACCGATGGCAGCAGCGGGATGCGCGTGCGGCTGCCCACCGCCAGCGCGCGCAGCTTGCCAGACTGGATGCTGCCGAGCAGTACAGGAACATCCGCAAACAGTATCTGGACATGGTTGCCAAGGAGGTCGTTCACGGCCGGCGCCGCGCCGGAATAGGGCGCGTGGACAAACTGGATGTTGGCAGTGAGCTTGAGCAGCTCCATGGCCATGTGCGGCATGCTGCCAAGTCCGGTCGAGGCGAAGACGAGCTTGCCGGGTTGTGCCTTTGCCAGCGCGACCAGCTCGGCCAGTGTCGTGACCGGCACTTTCTCGCTGACCACCAGGATTTCCGGCACCGACACGACCTGGGTGAGCAGCGCCAGGTCCTTGAGCGGATTGAACGGCATGTCGTCGCGCAGGTTCACGTTCATCGCGAGGTTGCTCGATGGTGCCATCCCGATGGTGTAGCCGTCGGGGGCCGACTTCGCGACCGAATTGATGCCAAGCAGGCCGCCTGCTCCGGCGCGGTTCTCGATCACCATCGATTGACCGAGCAGGCTCGACATCTTGTCGACGAGCACGCGGCCGATGGTGTCGGACGGACCGCCCGCCGGGAACGGCACGATGAGCTTGATCGTGCGATTGGGAAAGTCCTGAGCCGCGAGCGGGCCGGACCATGCAACAAAGATGACCAGCCACAGGATGCGGATGAACATGATGCGCATGAACATGAAAGGGCCCTCTCCCGGGTTGCGGCTGCGTAACGTGCTCCGCCCTGTTTCCCGTCAGGAGCCTAGCGTGAAAGCCGCGCCCCGTCATCAGGCCAGGGACCCACGAGTCCGCTGGCCACTAAAGCGTGTCTCGCTGGAAATGAATCGGGAGGACAAACGTGGCTGTTTATCCGTTCCATCCTGAGGGGGGCGCAAGCACGGCGGGTCCGGCTTTCTCACACGGAGCTGACCACGACCTCGTTGCCATTACGGACGAGCCGCGCGCCGAGCTCGCGGCTGCGCTTCTCGAGGTCGGCAAACTCGGCGTCCTCGTCGGAAAGCCGGCAGATGTAGGTTTCGTTGTCGTCGTTGCGGCGGACGAACTCGAAAGCGGCGCGCTCCAGGCGTTGGCCGTCGAACGACAGCTTGGCCATCATGCCAACCCAGTCGTCGTGTCGGTGGCCGCCATGTCCGGTGTGGAAGGAGAAGGCGCCGAGCCCGTAGAAGATGGGCTTGCCCTTATAGACCTCGGTGCCGAGCGAATAGTGTGGCCCATGTCCGACCACGACGTCTGCGCCGGAATCGATCGCGCAGTGCGCAATCTCCTTCATGTAGTCCAGCACGTCCTTATGCAGACCCCAGTGGAAGGAGGCCACCACGATGTCGGCGCCCGCGCGCGCCGCAATCAGGTCCTGTTCGAACCGGGCGAGATAGTCACGATCCGCCCAGGTGACGACGATGGGAGGAATGCCCGGCCGGTTGAGCGGCGGGATCTCCCGCCGCATCTTGTACATCGGGACCTGATACGCGGTATGGCCGCGGATCACGGCGATGCCGGCCGACTGCGCGCTCGCCTCGTGGTTGGTGGCCCAGTAGACCGAGCTGCGCTGCAGGAACGCGATCTCCAATCCCCGGCGCTCGACAATCGCGGGAGCACGCGCAGCGATGTGGTTTGCGCCTGCGCCGGTATGCGCGATGCCGATCCGATCGAGGTGCGCGATCGACTCGTTGATCGCCTCGCCGTAATTGACGTTGTTGGCGATGCCGACGGCGGCGATCCCGCATTCGGTCAGCGCCGTCGCCGTCACTTTCGGGTCGGCGAAGAAGCCCTCGACATGGGTCGAGCCTTCGTTGGCCTTGGATGTCAGACAGCACTCGAGGTTGGAGAACACAAGGTCGGCTGAGCCGAATGTCTGCTTGACGCGCCGGAACGGAGCCAGTGCATCGGCGACGTTCATGAGATTGATGTCGCCGGTGACGATGAGCTTGACCACGTGAATGAACCCCCACTATCAGTCGGCGACGGCGTTGAGACTTGGTACCAGAAGCAAGTCCGGCCACGCCTTGCTCTCATCAATTGGCGGCACCCTCGTCGGATGTGTTTCTCAGCGCGCCGGTGCCGTCGGAGCGTTGTTGAAATAGCGCAAGTCCGGTGTCGTTTGGCCTTTCTTGGTCGGCATCAGGAAGCCGTCGGCGCTGATCATGTAATATTGCCGGCCGACCAGAATGTGCGGATTGTTCTCCGCGCAATCGACGAAATCCCAAAATGGCTTCGCCTCGCGCCGATAAACGCGACTGACCATCCAAGGGCGGGTCAGCGAGCTGTCGGAGATCGTCGTCTCGATGCGCAGCAGGCTCGGGTTGGATTTATCGAACGCGATCCGCTCGCGGATGACCGTGGCGTTGTCTTCATGCAAAGGCATGCCACTGCCTTCGTACGTGCGCGGGCCCTTGAAGCCGCGGGTTTCGACCTCGAGCAGGTCGTAGCGACCGTCGCCGTCCTGGTCGACCCATTTGCCGATCGAATAGCCGTTAAAGCTCGGCAATATCTCCTTCGGCCAATCGCGGCCATCGGTGTAGACGCGGCGATGCGTCGTGTAGTCGGTCAGGATATAAGTGACCTTTGGAGTGAGAATGAACTCGATCGGATAGATCGCGATCATCATGCGCGGCATGCCGTGCGGATAGCAGATCGCGGTCATATCGCCGCCGATTCCTCCCGCGGCCTTGTCGGCCAGGAACGCTTCGAATTTGGCGCGGTACTCGGCCGTGAGCGGCGCCTGTTGGCCGAAGCCCTGCTCCTTGGTCCCGTCCCAGCCTGTTCCCATGCCGGGGCCGCGCATCCACTGGCCCGACCAATCGGGAAGCTTCGATTGCTCCTGCGCCGAGGCTGCAATCCCTCCGGCCAAGAGGGCGGCCGCGACCATCGTGGCGCGCATCCAAGCGATCTTTGTCATTCTGACTCTCCGGGTCGGCGCCGACATCGGCTGCAACGACGCTATCAAAGCTCCGCGGGCATCAGCCCGCAAGCTCGCATGAGCTGCGCCACCAATCAACGTTGCTGATTTCTGCAACTCTCTGCAACCGGCCGCCCCCGCTGGGCCACCAGTGTGTGTCATAGACCCCCGCGTGACAAATCGCGATCTCGTCGGCGGCCATAAGTTTTCCGGGATTGGCCATCTCGATGGTCGTGCTTGCGCACCCCGAGGCCGGAGAGAGCTTGCTGCACCTTGCGACTGCCGCCCTTGACCAACCGGCAAAAAGGCCAATAAGCTATCCCTTAGGTCTTGATGGGTCATTGTCTTGGTTTGGCCTTCGCCTGCGTCGTCCTGATCCGTTCCCGAAAGGAGAGCCTGAGATGCCGCCGCGCGCCGAGACCGGGACCAAGGTCGACTTCAGCCGCACCGGGATTGCCCGCTACATCCAGCTGGCGAGCCTGTTCCGGCGGCGAATCGAGTCCGGGTTGTGGACGTCGGGCCAGCAGATTCCGACCGTGGACGATCTTGCCGCCGAATGCGGGGTTGCACGCGCCACCATTCGCCAGGCGCTCGGTATTCTCGAGGATGAGCACCTGATCGAGCGCCATCGCGCCAAGGGCACCTTCGTGCTGGAGCGGCCGCGCGATCAGATCTGGTGTGAGGTCGCGACCGATTGGAGCGGTCTGCTCATGTCGCGCAGGGATGCGGTGATCGAGATCATCTCGGACGAGCGAGGACAGCAGCCGGCCTATGTGCCGCATCAGATCGGCGAACTGGCGCCATCCTATCGCCGGCTGCGCCGGCGCCATTCACGCCTGGACGCGCCGTTCCTGCTGACTGACCTTTACGTCGACGAGCGGGTGGCGCGGCGGATCCCCAAGAAGGATCTGGTGAGCAAGACGGCGCTGCGGCTGATCTCCGAGATCCCCGGCCTGCAGATCAAGAATGCGCGCCAGACGCTCACCATCGGCACCGCCGACGTCGAGACCGCCAAGCGGCTCGACCTGGCGCTCAATGCCCCGATTGCCATCGTGCATCGCTCGGTGGTGGACAGCGCAGGTTGTCTCGTCTTCACCGGCGAAGGCATCTACCGCGGCGACGCGGTCCGCATCGACATGAAGCTCAAATAGCGTTCGGGACAAGGGACAGGACTATAGACGATCATGGCCGGCCCGCTTTCGCATATCCGTGTTCTCGATCTCAGCCGCATCATGGCGGGGCCCTGGTCCGGCCAGATCCTGGCCGATCTCGGCGCTGACGTCGTCAAGGTGGAGCGGCCGGGCCTTGGCGACGATACCCGCGCCTGGGGCCCACCGTTCCTCAAGGACCAGTCCGGGGCGGAGACGCGCGAGGCCGGCTATTATCTCTGCGTCAATCGCGGCAAGCGCTCGATCACGATCGAGCTCGACAAGCCGGAAGGCCAGCGGGTCGTGCGCGCGCTGGCGGCGCGCTCCGACATCGTGCTGGAGAATTTCAAGGTCGGCACGCTCAAGCGCTTCGGGCTCGGCTATGAGGACCTCAAGGCGCTCAATCCCGGCCTGATCTACTGCTCCATCACTGGATTCGGCCAGACCGGCCCGAGGCGCGACGCCCCCGCCTACGATTTCATGATCCAGGCCATGTGCGGCCTCATGAGCGTCACCGGTGAGCCCGACGACAAGCCGGGCGGCTGCCCGGAGAAAGTCGGTGTCCCGATTGTCGACATCATGTCCGGCATGTATGCGACCATTGCGGTGCTCGCCGCGCTCGCGCGCCGCAGCGAGACCGGCCGTGGCGACTATATCGACATCGCCATGCTCGATGTCGGGACGGCCTGCCTCGCCAACCAGGCGATGAACTATCTGGTGTCCGGCAAGGTGCCGCAGCGCACCGGCAATGCCCACCCCAACATCCAGCCGCAGGACGTCTTCGGCACTCGTGACGGCCATATGGTGCTGGTGGTCGGCAACGACGGGCAATTCGGCAAGGCTTGCGAGGTGCTCGGACATGCGGAATGGTCGAAGGACGATCGCTTTGCCAGGAATGCTGGCCGCGTGCGCAATCGCGCGCAGCTGACGACGCTGATCGGCGAGGTTCTGCGCGAGCGCGACACAGCCGACTGGGTCGTACGGCTGGAAGCCGCCGGCGTGCCGTGCGGGCCGATCAATAGCGTGCCGCAGGTGTTCGCCAATGCGCAGGTGCGCCACCGCGGCATGCTGGTCGATATCCCGCATCCGCTGGCCGGCACGGTTGCCCAGGTGGTGAGCCCGATGCGTTTCTCCGAGGCTCCGCTTGCCTTCGAGCGCGCGCCGCCGCTGCTCGGCGAGCACACTGCAGACATTCTGCGCGAGCTCGGGATCGAGGAAGCGCAAGGCGCCGTTTGATCCCGTATTCACGAGCGGGCAGCTTATACTGCGATCTCGCTGAAAGCCTTTGTTTGATTGAACGGTCCTGTTCCGGGCTCGCTCGGCAGGACCGCGCCTGAGCAGGAGAATAAAGTGCCGCGCATACCACTCATCACGCCGGATCAGCCGATGACGGCGGAGCAGCGCCGGATCTATGACACGGTTGCGTCCGGCCCGCGCGGCATTGTGCAGGGCCCGTTGCTGGCGGCCCTGCATCGGCCCGAGCTGGCCGAGAAGTGGCAGCAACTCGGCGAGCTGCTGCGCTATCGCACGTCGTTGCCGCCGCAGCTTTCCGAGATTGCCATTCTGGTCACGGCGCAGCGCTCACGCTGTCAGCTCGAATGGCACTTGCACGAAGGGTTCGCAGCAAAGGTGGGGGTACCGCGCGCGGTGATCGACGACATCTATGCCGGCCGCCGGCCGACCTCGGCCGAGCCGCAGATGCTGGCGATCCATGACTATGCGGCGGAGCTGCAGGAGCGGCGCTCGGTATCTGACGCCACCTATCAGCGTGTGCTCGACGACTGGGGCGTGGTCGGCGTGGTCGAGCTCACGGCGCTGATTGGCTACTACACGATGGTGGCAATGACACTCAACGCGCACGAGTTTCCACTGCCGGCCGGCGTCGCGCCGCCGTTTGCATCGACTGTCGTATGCGCAGAGTCGAGAGAGATACTCCCATGAGCGAGATCATTGTCGAGAAGGCCGACAAGGTGGTGTCGGTGATCATTGATCGCCCGCCGGTCAATGCGTTGACCATCGCGCTCTATCAGCGCATCGCCGAGGTGTTCGAGGAGATCGGCACATTTAGCGACGTCAACTGCGCCGTGCTTCTGGCCCGCGGCTCTCGGGCGTTTTGCGCGGGTCTTGATCTGCGCGAGTTTCTCGCCGCCAAGGTCGAGGACGATCCGGCGCGGGCCGCGATCGTGCGGCGCATGTTCCAATCGGTGCGGCACTGCGCAATCCCGGTGATCGCCGCGGTGAACGGACCGGCGCTGGGAGCGGGCTGCGTGCTCGCGTCGGTGTGCGACATTCGCATTGCATCGGAGAACGCGACCTTCGGGTTGCCCGAGATCAATGTCGGCCGCTGCGGCGGCACCGCGCACATGGCGCGTCACCTGCCGCAGGGGCTGCTGCGCCGCATGTTCTTCACCGGCGCGCCGATCAGCGCACAAGAAGCCTATCGCGTCGGCTTCGTGGACAAAGTCGTGCCGCTCGACCGCCTGATGACGGAGGTCAATGAGCTGGCCGAAGTGATCGCCAACAAGGCACCGCTCGGGCTGCGGCTTGGCAAGGAGGCGCTCAATCGCGTGGAGTTCATGCCGGTGGATGAGGGCTATGCGCTCGAGCAGGAGTACAGCACCAAGCTGATGCACACTGACGACGCGCGCGAGGCGACCCGCGCCGTGCTGGAAAAGCGCGCGCCCGTGTTCAAGGGGCGGTGAGACCAGCGACCGCAATCGCCATGCCTCTCACCGATCACCACAGAACGAGATTGTCACACGGTCGCGGCTGCGTTGTGGAACGGACGCCCTTCGACGTAGGCCTCGATGTCGCCGAGCAGCCGAGCCAGCATGGCGGCGCGAGTCTCGTAGGTGATCGAGGCCGAATGCGGCTGCAGCACCACGTTGTCGAGCACCAGAAACCGTGTGTCGAGGTTCGGCTCGGATGCGAACACATCGAGGGCGGCGCCGGCGATCTTTCTCTCCTGCAGCGCGGCGATCAAAGCGGCCTCGTCCACGACCGATCCGCGCGCGACGTTGACGAGGTATCCATCTGGTCCAAGCGCTTCCAGCACGGCCTGTCCCACCAGATGACGGGTGGCCTCGCCGCCTGGACACGACAGGATCAGAACATCGGATCGCTCGGCAAGCTCCTGCAAGTTTGCGACAAAGGGGTAGGGCACAGCGGGCTTCGCCTTTGGCCCGGAATAGAGCACGTGCATGCCGATCGCGCCGGCGCGCTGGGCCACAACGCGGCCGATCTTGCCCAGGCCCACGATGCCGACGGTCTTGCCCGCGAGGCGGCGCGAGGGTGCCATGCGTTCTTTGGACCAGCGGCCGGCGCGCACAAAATGATCCGCTTCGACGATCCGGCGCATGATGGCGTAGGTGAGTGCAATCGCGCCGTCCGCCACGTCCTCGGCAAGCTCGTCGGGTGTATGGCAGACCGCGATGCCGCGCCGCTTTGCCTCCATGAGATCGATCCGGTCGAGGCCGGCGCCATTGCAGGCAATCAGCTTGAGATCGGGCAAGCTGTCCATCAGTGCAGCGTTCACCCCGTAGACGCCCATGGTCACCGCGACATCGTATCCGGGCGCGGGCCCGCCGGCGTGATCAGCAAGCCCATAGCGCTGCGTCAGCGCGGCGCGCAGGTCCGGCGGGATCTGGCTGACCGCGAGCAGGCGAGGTCTGTTCCGATCCGTCATCACACTGAACCATGCATCAGAGATCGTCGATCGGCTCGGTCGCGCGCACCGAGGGGCGCTTGGCAAAGGTTGCATGCCAGGCTGCAATGCGGGGTTGGCCGCCGCGCCAGTCGTCGGCGGCAAAGCGGAAGTCGAGATAGGAGAGGGCACAGCCGATCGCGATATGGCCGATGGAAAATGGGGAGCTGGCGAGCGCCTCAGCCTCCCGATCCAGCGCTAGGAGCGTCGTTCGGCGGCGCTCCGTATAGCTTGCCAGGTGGACCTGCGAGGCATGCTCGCGCTCCTGCTCGTTCCGCCACAACAGCAGAAAATCGAGAAAGCCGTCGCCGAGCGCCTGCCGGCGCAAAGCCGTCATCCGTTCAGGAAACGACGTCGGAAAGAGCTTCGGCTTGTCGTGCAGGCAGTCGAGATATTCGCAGATCACTGGAGAATCAAAGATGACGCTGCCGTCGTCGAGCACGAGCGTCGGGATCTTGGAGAGCGGATTGTCTTTCATCAGCTCGGCGTGTGGCTTGGTCGCGGCCGCCACGGTGCGTACGCAGTTGATGCGGTCGACGAGGCCGAGCTCGTGCGCCGTGATCATGACCTTGCGCACGAAAGGCGAGCGAGGTGACCAGTGCAGCTTCATCCGATCTCTCTCTATCCGATCTCTCTCTATCCGATCCCGCTCTTGCCGAGCCCAGATGGGCCGAAGTCTTGCGAGAGAAACCGGCCGATTCATTTACAAAAACGCAAAAAGTCAGTCTATTGACATAAAGGACGCCGACAAGGTCTGCAAGGACGTCAACGTCGATGGCATGCTCGATGCCCGGCGTATGCGGCCGGCGCTCGGCTTGGGCTACTTACATGGACTATTGCGTCGTTGACGATGTATTCACCATGCAGCGGGTCTGAGCCGCCGGTGACCGGAGCGTTCCCCGTAACAACAAGCCGGCGCTGCGGGTATTTTCTTGTTTGAAGAGCGATGTTCGCGCAGCTCCAGTCATGCGGGCGTCCTGCAGCGCCCCGTTTTGGTCGCCATCGTCATTAACTGATCCTTATTCGTTAGTTGACCTATAGTAAGGCGCTACAGTTGCATCGAGCCGTGGCCCGGGTGGATTTGTGTATGGCGTCTGCTGCTCAAGCGTTGATCTCCGAGTTGGACGCAATGCTGCCCAAGCGGTCGGACGCGCAGCGTTACAGCATGCTGCGCCAGGTCTGCGATCTGTTCTTGGCTCATGCGCAGGCGTGTCAGGCCGCCCAGGTGCTGGTCTTCGGCGATGTCATGATGGCGTTGGTGGAAACGGTGCGGCGCGATGCGCTGGTCGAGCTGAGCGGCAAGCTCGCACCCGTCGACAACGCTCCGCCCAAAGTGGCGCGACGGCTGGCGCGTGACGATGACATGGCAATCGCGGGCCCCATGCTGACACGGTCGAATGCACTGACGGACAAGGACCTGGCCGACATCGTGGCCAACAAAGGGCCGTCACATCTCAAGGCGGTCCTTAAACGAACCCAGTTGGGCGCGGCTGTAAGCGACCTGTTGCTGGAACGTGATGATCTGGAGCTCATCTACAGGCTGGCGGCCAACGAGGAGGTGCACTTCTCCGAGGTTGGCATCGTGAAGCTCGTTTACGCGGCGAAGAACGACAAGAAGCTGGCTGACATCGTGCTGCGTCGCAAGGACTTGCCGCCCGAGATGCTGCCGTTTCTCCAAATGGCGGACGCCTGACCCGAGCAAGATGCCGGCCGCACTTTGATATTTCCGAATTAACTACCGTTTAGTTTGCGTTAATTGGATGGCTTTAGTTTCGTGGTGGTTTGATCCTCCAGGAGGCAGGCATGGATTCTAGTCAGGTCGCGCTGGTTCAGCAGAGTTTTGAAAAGGCTGCTGCGATGGGCGAGAAGGTTGCAGAAATCTTCTATTCCGAGCTCTTTGCGATCGATCCTTCCTTGCGCTCCATGTTCAAGGGCGACATGCACGAGCAACGCCAGAAGCTGCTCGCCGCCTTGGCGTTGGTCGTCCGCTCCCTGCACACGCCGGAAAAAATCCTCGGCCCCGTCAAGCAGCTTGCGGTCAAACACGTCGACTACGGTGTTCGCGCGGAGCACTACACCTATGTGGGCAACGCGCTGCTGCGCACTCTGAAGAAAGGGTTCGGAGCCGAGTTCACGCCCGCGCTGTCCGACGCCTGGGTTGAGGCGTTCCGCATGCTGGCTTCGGTCATGAAGGAAGCCGCCTATGGCTCGAGTGGCGGCCGTTTGAGGGGCGCGGCTTGATCACGCGTACAGCAGCGCTTCCGCTTTAAGCTTCGTTGAAGCTGTCCAGAGCGGGATCAATTTAGGTTTGCACCGCCATTGAACCAATCTCCGCTCATTCCCGCGAAAGCGGGAATCCCGGGGCCGAGAACTCTGCCAAAGCCAAAAAACTTGGTCCCCACTTCCGAGAGGACGAGCGGAACTAAGAAACGATTTCAAA